>SXGQ01897589.1_pt1 | contig 27153 bp, 21 predicted proteins | sample 3178371 | NCBI WGS metagenome assembly SXGQ01 (sample SAMN11356859, study PRJNA531348) | freshwater metagenome | isolation source: freshwater sample F1-20 | place: China: Fuxian Lake, Yuxi | collected 2017-12-25 | reverse complement strand
GGTGCGCCCGGTGCTGCTCGCTGGAGCGCTGGTGGCCTTCCTTGGCGGCTGCCAGCGCGTGCTCTTCAACCCTGACGAGCCGTACAACCAGTACGCCCTGTGGCGCTAACGCGCATTTGGAGTTGGCGGGCGTTTGTTCAAAGCCTGCGTAGGAACACATGGAGCAATTTGCGTGCACTGTTCCCATACCTGAGCCAGCGAGCACGGTCACGGCCATCGCGCTTAGGAACATCACGGCCACAATTGCGGCGGGTCGAATGTGAACTGTTGAGCGCTTGGCGAACACGGTAATTCATTATGAGAGCGAATGGCTGTATAGGCAAGTGAAATATCCAATAAGTTCTATGATTTGACCATGCAGACCTACATGATCCACTCCACAATGACCCTAGGCTTGACTCGTATATGACACAGGAAATCGTCAATAAATCCGCGGCACACACGCATGTTCTGCGCATTGATGGAATGCATTGCGCGGGTTGCAGCGCGGCGATCACCCAAGAATTGCAATCGTTAGCGGGCGTGCGCAATGCCATCGTGGATCACCTTTCTGGAATGGCTACGGTGGAAACCGATTCGTTTGTCACGGATGAAAAACTAGTCGATGTGGTTGTTGGCAGTGGCTATCAAGCGCAGCGCATGGATGAGATTGTTGATCCAGTGCTCATGCAGGCGCAGGCCGAACAAGCGCAGGCGCGCGCGGAATTTTTATGGCGTCGCAGAAGTCAGATTGGTTTCGCGTTGTGGCTGCCAATGGAGTCGCTTCACTGGATCACAATGTCGCAACACATTCACAACAGCGCGGTTGATATTACGTTGCTGGTTGGCAGCACGTTGTCGATGGTGTTGGTTGGCAGCGGATTTTGGCGCAGCGCGTGGAGCGTGCTTCGAGTGTGGCGCACCAACATGGATGTGTTGATTTCGTTGGGCGCCACCACGGCGTATGTGGCCAGCCTTGTGATCTTCATCGCGCACCTCACGGGGCAATTGCAGGGACAGTCCACTTGGTTTAGCGAGGCCGCGGCGTTGCTTGCGATTATTTCGCTGGGGCATTGGTTTGAAGCCAAAGCCACCAAGAGCGCGGGCGCGGCGGTGCGCGAGTTGCTGGAATTGCAGCCGGAAAAAGCCGAGCGAATCAACGCGGAGGGTGCGAGCGAGTTCATTCAATCACAGGACATTCGCGCCGCGGATTTGATCATGGTCAGGCCAGGTGGACGCGTTCCCATTGATGGCGTGATCGAAGTTGGCGAGGCGGATTTAGACGAGTCGGTGATGACGGGCGAGCCACTTCCGGTGCGAAGAACATTTGGAGAGCGCGTGAGCGCGGGAACAATGTGCTTCAGTGGAATGTTGCATGTGCGCGCCGCGACAACGGGGCGCGAAACTTCGCTCAGTCGCATCGCGCGTCTTGTGCAACACGCGCAGACAAGTCGTCCGCCCATTCAGCGCATGGCCGATCGCGTGGCGTCGGTGTTTGTTCCGATGGTGCTTGTGATCGCGGCTGTCACGGCCATCGGGTGGGGCATGGCGGGTTCATGGCCAACTGGAATTGCGGCGGCCACCGCCGTGTTGATCATTTCGTGCCCGTGCGCGCTGGGATTGGCGGGACCCATGGCGGTCATGGTGGGAACTGGTGAGGCAAGTTTGCGCGGCATCTTGATCAAGGACGCCGCCGCGCTTGAAAGAGCGGGCCGTATTGCCACAATTCTTTTTGATAAGACTGGAACGCTGACCAAGGGCGAGCCTGTGGTGACCAACATTGAGTTGTTGGCGAATGCTTCTGCAAATGCTTCTACAAATCTGGCGCAAAGCCAGGCGTCAATCGATCCGCATGCCGACAATCAAACGAGCCAAGCATCGCGCCACGCAATTTCTTTGCAGCAAGCGCTCGCATTTGCCGCGGCGGTGGAAAGTTCAAGCGAGCACCCAATCGCGCGCGCTATTACGCGCCGCGCGGCGCTAGAAAATGTTGCGGTTCCAGCGGCGAGCCGCTTTGAATCAACGCCAGGTCTTGGTGTGCGCGCGCAAGTGAATGGCCAAAGCGTTGAGATGCGACGCGACGCGAGTGCCTCGTGCGTGTTGCTTATCGATAACGTCGTGGTGGCTCGCTTCACATTGGCCGATTCGTTGCGCGCAGAGGCGCCCAAGGTGATTGAGGCGCTGCGAGGCGGTGGCATGAAGATGGGTTTGATCACAGGCGATCGTCACGCCGAGGCGCTACGCATTGCGCAAGAATCTGGCATTGATCAAGACATGATCACCGCGGATGCCACTCCAGAAAGCAAACTGGAAGTGATTCGACGCCACGGCGAAAGCGCCATGATGGTGGGGGACGGAGTGAATGATTCAGCGGCACTCGCGGCGGCTGGATTAGGCGTGGCGATGGGCGGCGGAACAAGCATCGCTAGCGAGAGCGCGTCGATTGTGTTGGTGGGCGGCACGTTGTCGTCGCTTCCGGCGTTGATTGATATTTCCAAAGCCACGCTGCGCTGCATGCGGCAAAATTTATTTCTAGCGTTCGTCTACAACGTGGTCGCCATTCCACTGGCGGCCTTCGCATTGTTGGGCGCGTATGGTCCGGCAATCGCCGCCGCTGCAATGGCGTGTAGTGATATCAGCGTGGTGGGAAATGCGGCGCGGTTGAAGTGGTCGCTGAAGCGAGCGCGCATGCGCGCGGCGCGCCCTTCATAAATCAACGCATGAATCGTGCTAAAAACATGATTGCCATGCAGTTCAAGCGCATCCATGTTCGCATGGTTTATTTGCTTGTCGGCGGCTTCGTGTTTGCAAAATCTTTAGCGTCAGTGGCGGTTCCATCAACGCGCGTGCGTTTGTAAATGGCGTAGGCCTGCGGCATTTGATTTTGCAACAATTCAATGCGCGTGTCCTCGCTTGGATGCGTTGAAAGAAACTCTATCTTCGCGCCGCCTTGCGATTGCATGCGCCGCCACAATGCGATTGCCGAACGTGGGTCGTAGCCTGCTTGCGCCGCGATATACAAACCAAGTTCGTCCGCCTCGCTCTCATGCTTGCGGCTATACGGAAGAAGCAGACCAGCTTGCAAACCAAGAGCCGCGCCTTGCGCAACGGCCTCACTATTGGTTGCCACTCCAGCGGCATTGGCGCCAAGTTGAGCGGCCGCGCCGTGCGTCATGCGTTCACCACCATGGCGCGCGATGGCGTGCGCGGCTTCGTGACCCATCACAACCGCAAGTTCATCATCCGACTGGACAAAATTCACAAGGCCTGTGTACACGGCGCCGTAGCCCCCGGGAAGCATCCATGCATTGACCATTTTGGGATCGTCAATCACGGTCCACTCCCACACCATGGTGTTGGCGATTTCTGGATGGCGCTGCTTGGCGGCTGCGGCAATTCGCGCGCCAATTTTTTGCACGCGCTCGTACACCGGTCCGCTGCCGATGATCTTGGCGTCCTTCATTTCCTCTTGATACGCCTGCGCGCCCATCGCATTTTCCTGGCTGGTTGAATACACATTGAATTGTTTTCTGCCCGTGCCTGAAACAGTGGTGCATGCGGTGCACAGCCCAAAAATTGTGGCGATGCAAAAAGTTATCGCCGTGCAAAAAAACAAACGTGTGGCTCGGATGGGCATGCGACAAAGAATATCCGACCAAACTTTCTTCAGCGCGCGCTTGAATGTTGCGGCGATCGTGGGAATTCAAAGCCAGGCATTGCGCTTATTCAACGCACGGATGCAAGCCAGGCGCGCCGCGCCGCGAGCAGCATCAATCCAAATGGAATCCACCACATCAAATCGTTGGTGAGAATGTTTGCGCCAAACTTCCAGGCAATTGTTCCTTGCCAGGCGGTCCAGACAAAACCAATTGGACCCATGACTTTTCCAAACAGTCCCACGAACACAATTGGCCAGTGCCGAAGTGGCGCCCGCGCCGCGGCGATATATCCAAGCCCATACGCGGCCAACACCATTCCTAAACATTGCCAAATCGCGCGGCCTGGTTGCGCAAGTGGAGGCATATTGGCGAGTGACATTGGCAAGTCGGGCGCGATCACCACCACGCTTCCCCAGACAATGTTGTACACGCCCGCCGCAAGCAACCACCACCTCATCCATGGGCGCGTGAAATGGGTTTGGGTGGTGTCGCTCACAAAAATAGCCTAGCTCGGATTCGAACCGAGGTCTTTCCGATTATGAGTCAGGAGCTCTGGGCCACTGAGCTACTAGGCCGTGCAGGGAAGGTAGCATCCAAAGTGTGAATCGTATCGACACCATTTTCGCAGATCTTCGTGCAGGCCAACGCAAGGCGCTCATGCCCTTTGTTGTGGCTGGGTTTCCGTCTCCGCACACATTGGGCGCAACCCTGGAAAGCCTGCAAAAAGCGGGTAGTTCCATTGTTGAAATTGGCATTCCATTTTCCGATCCAATCGCGGATGGACCTGTAATTTCACAGGCCATGGACAAAGCCCTACGCCAGGGAACTACGCCCGCCGCCATTTTGCAAGAGGTGGCTGCAGTTCGCTCCAAACTTACCATTGGAATTGTGGCCATGGTGAGTGTTTCCATTGTGCAGCGTCAGGGCAATGAAAAATTTGTGCACGCGCTTGCCGATGCTGGCTTTGATGGAATTATTATTCCAGACTTGGATCTTGATTGCGCCGCGCCCTTATTCGCCGCCGCCAAAGAGCGCGGCATGTCCATGTCCATGTTGATCTCGCCGCTGACTCCTCCAGAGCGCATCACAAAAATCATCGCGCTGTGCCGCGGCTTTGTGTATTTGCTGTCCAGGGCGGGAATTACTGGCGAGCAAACAGGCGCGCCCGACGTTGCGGAATTTGTGAAACGCGTTCGGGCGCAAACCAACTTGCCGCTCGCGGTTGGCTTTGGCATTTCAACACCGGAACATGTGCGCGCCGTTGTGCGCCATGCCGACGCCGCCATTGTGGGAAGCGCGCTTGTGAAACTCATGGGCAGTGGTGATGCCAAGCAAGCCGTTGGCCGCGCTGAAAAACTCACGCAAGAACTAGTCGCGGCCCTTTGATGTCTAGTTGCGCTGATAGCGCCGAAGCACGCCCACAACAACCCCCTGAATCACGCACTCTTTCACGATGATTGGCTCGAACTCCGGGTTGGCCGGCTGCAAGCGGAATGTTCCATCGCGTTCCTTGAAAAAAGTTTTCAAAGTTGTTTCGCCGCCAGGCAAAAGCGCCACCACGCGCTCGCCGTTGCGCGCCACATTGCGTTGCTCGACAATCACATAGTCGCCGTCCAAAATTCCCTCGTCGCGCATGCTCATTCCGTCCACTTGTAATGCGAATAAATTGCCCCGTTGTCCCAGACGCGTGCCAAAAATAGTGTCCAATCGAAGCGTTTCCGATTGCTCGTACTTCTCAACGGGGTGCCCCGCGGCAATACGGCCAATTAACGGCAACTCATGCTCGTTGGCGCGCTCGTCGGGAAGTTCCGCGTCAGTCGCAATCTCCAAAGAGCGAGCCTTGTTGGGCGTGCGTATCAGCGCGCCCCTTTGGATCAGAGCCTCGACGTGTTCGAACACGGTGACCTTGCTCACTCCGAGCTCGTTTGCGATCTCCTGCATCGTCGGGGAATAGCCCTTGCTGTTGCGGTAGTCGCGTACAAAGCGGAATATGCGAATTTGTTGCGGGGTGAGGCTCATTGACATGTTGCAAAGTCCTTGCGAGTGTGTTTGAAATGGAGAGTTGGGCAGACCAGCGACCATGCCTCCAAGGCGATGGACCAGCGTTGCCAGACGATGTGAAATTGGGCGAATTGAAATTGGCAGAAGTTGAATTGGTCGCAGTGAAATGGGGCGCGATGATTTTTGTCGGAGTGATTTGCTCTACTGGTTCTTGCACCGAGTGATTGATTGGCGCGGATGTTGGCGCGCCGTGTTCCAGCCAGCGCCATCGACGGATTCCAATCATGCGTTCCATCCAATCTGAAACTTCGCGAACCAGCGATCGATGTCCTTGTGGTGGCTGACCGGCAACCGCCATAAGTCCGCCGCGAAAGGAGTGGTAATTGGTTACGAATGAGCCGCCGGGACCAAACCGCAACAGTGGTTCTTGCTCCACAGTTGATTGCGCTTGTGAAGGTGTTTGGCGCGTTGATTTGTTGGCCTGGGCAAGTGCTCTGTTGATGGATTCGACGCCTTGAAACAAGCGTGCGAGGCCGCCAAATGCAGCAAGGCGAGCGACTGAAATTGTTGTTGCGTGCGAGTGATTCATTTTGGTACTCCAATGTGTTGAACGGAACAGTTGGAGATGCATCGGCAGGTTCGGTATTTGTTCTGTACATTTGTTAGGCACATGTTAGCCAAACAAAACACGATCGGATAAAAAAGGCCTAATTTCTCTCAAAAAGTCTGTTAAAGTTACAAAATGTCCATTTCCATTCAGCCTCCGCAGCCATTTGGACCTGAAATTCGAGCTCAATTTGCCTTGGACCCCACATTAACCTTCCTAAACCATGGGTCATTTGGGTCTCTTCCGCTGGTTGTTCGGCAAGCTCAATAGGCGTGGCGCTTGAGGATTGAATCCAATCCAATCGAGTGGATTGGTCGGCGCAATATTGAATCATTGGCGGCGGTGAAAAAACCTTTGGCGCGCTTTGTGGGTTGCCAGCCGGATGATCTTGGATTTGTCACCAATGCGACCGAGGGGGTGAACGCAGTGTTGCGCTCGCTGCGGTTTGAAGTGGGTGATGAATTGCTCACGTGCGACCATGTCTATAACGCGGTTCGGCAAGCTATGAAATTTCGCGCGCAAGAAACTGGCGCGCGTGTGGTTGAAGTTCCAATCTCGTTGCCGGTGCGCGATCAAGATCACGCCATGAATTGCATCTTGAACGCAATCACGCCGCGCACGCGCTTGATCGTGATTGATCACATTACAAGTCCAACCGCGTTGCTCTTTGATGTGCGCAAAATCATAGACGCCGTGAAAGGAACGCGCGCGCAAGTTTTAGTTGATGGCGCGCACGCGCCAGGCGCGCTGGATCTATCGCTTGATGCGCTCGGCGCGGATTTCTACTCCGCCAATTTGCACAAGTGGACCATGGCTCCGCGTGGCAGCGCGTTCGTGTGGGTCGCGCCACAATTTCAGAAAGACATTCATCCCTGCGTGATCAGCCATGAATTTGCCAATGGTTTTGCTGCGGAATTTGATTGGCAGGGAACGCGCGATCTCAGCGCGTGGAATTCCATTTCCGCCGCGTTGGCTTGGTTTGAGGAGCTTGGCGCGGATCGAGTGTTGCGCCACAACCATCAATTGGCCGCGTGGGCGCATCAATTGTTGTGCGCGGAGTTATCTTTTGAGCCGATTTCGCCGCTCGACGGCTCCATGCTGAGTTGCATGGCCAGCGTTCGCTTGCCCAACGCGCTGCGGAGCAAGTTTGAAAAGCCCGAGGCATTTCAAAAACAACTTCTGGATGTTGACCACATTGAAATCCCCGTCTTGGATTGGAATCAACAGTGGCTTTTGCGTCTCAGCGCCGCCATTCATAATGAGCCTGCGCAGTATGAACGCCTGGTTGTGGCGCTTAAAAAATATTTGGCGTAGAGGAAATTTTTCGCGTCTAGGATTGTGCCCATGCAAGAACCCAAGAAGCCCAACGATGTCGCGCTGCCGATCGCAGCAGTTGATCCCGCCGCCGAGCGCGCGGCGGAGCAAAGTATTTACGTGCAACTTGGAGCGGAAAAATTCTGGCAGATCGCACGCGCTTTTTACGCGCGCGTGGATAAGCATGAGCGTCTTCGTCCGATTTTTCCCGAGGATTTGCAAGAACCCATCCGCAATCAAGCGGAGTTTCTCATTCAATATTTTGGTGGCCCGCAAACCTACAGCGATCGCAAGGGGCATCCGCGCTTGCGCATGCGCCATGCGCCGTTTCCAATTGATTTAACTATGCGCAATGATTGGGTGGATTGCATGCGCGGAGCATTGATTGACGCGGCAATTCCCGAGCCCATTGTCGCGCCCATGATGGCGTACTTTGAGCGCACCGCGACGTTCATGATGAACAAACCGTAACTCGCTTGGGACTGCGGCGAATAAGATTTTCAAGAGTGGCGCACTCGCGAGCTCGCAATTGTCTTTGGGCGCTCGTTCAAACTTGAGAGGCGTTGGATGAATTCAAACAAATCATTGGATTCATATTCAATTTGGATTTTCCACCACTACGAGATCTTTACGGCCAAGTTTTTTCATGGCCTTTTCCGCCTCGGCGCGCGAAGCGAACTCGCCCAAATACACAATCCACACTCTTTGTCCGCTCTTTGTCTTTGACGCCACCACCTTGGGAACTTCAATCCCATTTCTGGATGCGGGCTTGGTAAGTTCTTTGGCGCGATTCCTGGCGCTGGTTTCTAAAATAAAACTTCCGGCTTGAATTACGAACGCGTCGGAATCCGCCTTTTTGTCTGCTTTTTTGGCGGGGGGTTTATCGTCAGCAGGCTTTGCGGGCTTGGCGGGTTTTGCCGCGGGTTTGTCGTCAGCAGGCTTTGCGGGCTTTGCGGGCTTGGCGGGTTTCGCCGCGGGTTTATCGCCGGCAGGCTTCGCGGGCTTGGCGGGTTTCGCGGCGGACTTGGCCGCTGGCGGTGGGCTGGAATCTTTTTCAAATCCATTGGAGGTCGTGTCGGTTTTGGCCGCGATGGTGGCGCTGTTTGTCGGCGCTGGAATAATTGGCGTGGCCAGATTATTTCCATTCAAGCTCATGGAGGGCTCGGCCATGGACAACACGTTTGCCGCACGCGACGGATCCCTTGATGCCGCGGCCAAATCCCTGGCTCGTCGAGAAGAGTTGCCTGAAAGTTTGTCCGCGGCCGCGTCGTAATAATTCGCCGCGTCACCGTAACGCTTTTGGTGCACCATTAAATCGCCAAGCATTACTTTGCTGTCGCCAGCGGTTTGCGCGTCCATGCTTTGCTCGGAAATTTGAAAGCGCGTCTGCGCCTCTGAATAATTTCCAAGTTGATACGCGCTCAGCCCCGCTAGAAATGCCGCTTGGTCCCGCACAGTTCCAGAAGAATCATTCTGCACCGCGCTTGATTGCTCGAGTGATTGCTTCCAATTCTTCGCCTCATAGTTGGAGATTGCGCCATCAAGTCTGTCAGACTGCGCGCTTTGACACGCCGTTGCGCTTGCAACAGCCAACACGGCCACGAAATAAATGAGCGACCGAGCCACAATGCAAAGCAGATTCGCGCTGGATACTTTTGGCTTGGATATTTCTGTGCCCGAAGTCTGGGATTGATTTTGGCCGCGCGCGATATTTTTATGGCGCGATGGTTGCGCGCACGATGTCAATGCAAATAGCGAGTTCTCCAATTGAATTCCTTTCAAGCAAGTGCAGTCAAATTAGGTTTGGAAAAGTTCCGTTCAAATTTGATTCAGCAAGTCCAGTTCAATCCAGTCCATATTCAGCGCATTTGCAATCGCATACACAAGCCATGCGCGTTGAGTCAGTTTGAGAAGCGGTTTCTCTTGACGTACTGTATCGCCAGAAATGAAACTGCTTCTTGATATTCAGCGCCAACTCCTGCTCCATCCAACCCATGTTTTTGTGCAAGACGATCAACGCCAGTGGAAAGGCTTCACATTGCTTGTGGCCGCGTGGCATGTTGCGCGCGCCATTGAGTGGACCACCCAACGCGAGCGAGTTGGAATCATGCTTCCCACCAGCGGCCTGTTTCCAGTGGCGTTGTTGGCCACATGGATGCTTGGGAAAACCGCCGTGCCGCTGAATTATTTATTGTCGCGCAATGACTTGGAATATGTCTGCCGCGACGCTGGCATTGATTGCGTGGTCACGGTGAAGCCCATGCTTGAATTTATTGGTGGTCCAACCGCGTCCATGAAACCGCTCATGATGGAGGACATGTCTTTCAAAGGGCTTCCGCCGGTGCGACGCGCCAAGCGCCGTGGGGAAAATGAACTTGCAGTGTTGTTGTACACCAGTGGAACCAGCGGCAAGCCCAAGGGCGTGATGTTGAGTTGCGGAAATCTTGCCGCCAACATTGATCAAGTCTTGAACTGGGCCACGTTCACCCGCAAAGATATTTTGCTTGGCGTGTTGCCGCAATTTCATTCCTTCGGCTTGACCATTCTCACGTTGTTGCCGCTGGCCATCGCCGCCAAGGCCGTCTACACCGCCAAGTTTGCGCCACGAAAAATTCTTGAATTGGGCAAGCAACATCAAGCCACTGTCTTCGTGGCCATTCCATCCATGTACCACGCTCTTGCCGCCCAGAAAACTGGTGGCAAGGAGCATTTGGGAATGCTGCGTTACGCCGTAAGTGGGGGCGAGCCGCTTCCAGCCAACGTGAGCAACGAGTTCTTTGAAAAGTTTGGCGTGCGAATTTCCGAGGGCTACGGCTTGACGGAAACCAGTCCCGTGACCAATTGGTGTTTGCCCGCTGAATATCGCAGCCGCAGCGTTGGTCGTCCGTTGCCGCGGGTGGAGCAGTGGATTGTGGACGCGCAGGGCAACAGACTTCCAGCCAATCAAGATGGCGAGATTCGCATGCGGGGCCCCAACATAATGCAGGGCTACTGGAATCTGCCGCAGGACACCGCGCAAGCCTTTGATGACAAAGGTTTTTTCCGCTCAGGCGACATGGGGCGTTTCGATAACGATGGGCACTTGTACATCACTGGACGCATCAAGGAAATGTTGATCATCGCCGGGGAAAATGTTTTTCCGCGCGAGATTGAGGAGGCGCTCAATCGCCATCCAAGCGTGAAGGCGAGCGCCGTGATTGGCGCCGCCGATGAAAGTCGTGGCGAAACCGCGCTTGCGTTTGTGGAAATAAACGAAGGCTTCACATTTGACGAAGCCACTCTGCGCGCCCATTGTCGCGAGCATTTGCCGCAGTTCAAAGTGCCACGCGCAATTCGCGCGCGCAAAGAACTGCCGCGCAACGCCACGGGTAAAATTATGCGTCGATTATTGTCGGCGGATACGCCCAGCGATTAGTAGATCGGTTAATTTTTTTGTATACAAACTTCCCGCGCTCAGTGGCGGGGAGCTTGAGTCAAGAATTGCGATTACGGGCACGTGCCAAAGTTGGCCAGCATTTGCCCCAAATCCGAGCTGTCCACAAATCCGGACGCGTTGAAATCCGCCGAGCAATTTGGGCAAAGACCATACTGTCCCAACAGTGTGCCAAGGTCAGCCGCGTCCACAATTCCACTTTGATTCAGATCTTCAACGCAACAGGATTGCGCGCTTGAAATCAAAGTGACATTCACCGTGGCGAAACCTGTTTGCCCAGTCAACGATGCAATTCGGATCAAGTATGGAGTCGCGCAATTCGCGGCAAGCGTGACGCGACTCGCATAATTGGGGCTGCAAAACACGCTGTTGTCGGAGCACTGTTTCAGAGTCAGGCTTGAGCATGGTCCCGTGAAGACATCCATGCGCGTGTCAAAGGTCGCTCCACAGACATCAATTTGATAGTCGCCGGATATTCCTTGCGGCGTGGTCCATCGCAACCAAACGTCGCCGCCCGACACGGCGGAATTTGCCGCACATGTGAAAGCGGGCGATCCTGCGGTGGACCCCAACAAAGTGATTTTGGTGGAGCCAGTTGAAATATCCAGCGGACTTGCGCATGAGTCATTCACGGGCGCGGGTGCGCCGCAATCTTGCGCCGCCAAGATGGCGCAGTCCGCGTCCCAAGCGGTTTCGCAACAAGACGCGATGTAAGCGCACACCAAGGAGCAACAAGATGGATCAACGCAACTGGGCGTTCCATGCACATCAAAGCAACCGCCAGTGGCGTTCACGCAAGGTAACGCGCACGCGGCCGCGGTTTCAACTTTCATCCAGTATCCGCCGTTGGAGCAATCAATTGTTTGGCTTGAAATAATTCCGTTGGCTCCAGGCGCGATCACAATCCAGTATTGCGCCGGGGCCACGCAATTCCAATCGCGGCCCGAGGAGCAACCCGCGCCGTTGACCAAAACTTGGGCGCCGGGCAGGGCAGTTTCTGTGGAGTTCACCGGCACTAGCGCGGCGAACACCGGGCGCACCGCGGCAAGCGTGATGGAAACTTTCACTGATCCGTCTTGGTCGGTGTCCGCGTTGCGCAGGTCGATGGAGTAGACATCCACATCAACAACAACATTTGCACCGCTGTTGGTGGTGAAAATTTTTCCGCAAATTGTGGCTTGCGCGGCGATGGATTGAGGCGTATTGGGACCGACGCTATCGGGGCGGATGCTTGGGTCATTTGTTATTTGCGAGCAGATTTCACTTTCATTGGTCGCGCCTGCTGGACAAGTCAAAGTGCAATTTGAGTTGCACAATTGCACCGCCACGAAGGCGCAAAGATCATCCCACATCACTTCGCAGCAACTGGGCGACCCAGCGCACACGGATTGGCAACAGACCGCGTCGGCGCAACTGGAATTTCCGTGGGGTTGCATGCAGTCGCCCGCATTTGGATCCCCGCAACTCATTGGCGGAGGAAGCACGCATATTTCTTGCGCCGACCAAGCGCAATTGGTGTCCCAACTGGATTCACAACAGAATGAATCAATTGCACACACCAATCCGCAGCACTCTGAGTCCGCACAAGAGGCTTTGATATGTGGAATAAAACATGATCCCAATCCAGGAATGCCACAAATTTGACATGTTTGATTGGCGTAAAATAAACAGTTCTCATCCCAATTTGTTTCGCAACATACAGGTGAGAAGCTGCACACCTCTGAGCAACATCCACTGTCCACGCATCCCGGTCCGCTGTGGATTTCACCGCAGGGGCCCAAGCCGCAACCAGTTTGTTGCGCATGCGATGAAGCGATGCAACACCACATCATGATGAAAAGCGCAAACAACGGAGACCACGATTTAGAATTGAACACTAAGACTTTCCACGTGGTTGGAGTGCGGATACATGTGTGGCGCCATGAAAACCCAAAGTTCCCAAAATATCCAACCAATAAACAATATGTGGATTGGAACGCATCAAGGCACTATAAGTCCGAACCACATCAAATCAAAGTTCCACATAAGTTTAAACATGCTTTACAGAGGGCAGGGTCCAAACGAAAGTAAAATAATTCCCAGATCGGCCGATGAGACTTGCCCGTCCCCATTCAGGTCGATTGGACCACCAATTTCTCCAAATTGAAGCAAGCAAATGCCCACATCTGCGCTGTTGACCACTCCCGAGCCATCAAAATCCGCGGGACAATTGCAGGTACTGGCAACTATTGGGCTGACAGAGAGAGTTATTGGTCCACCCACGCCCCATCCGCCCACTCGAATGAGAGCCGTCGATCCGCAGGTCATTTCAAACTCGGTCATCGCGCCTTCGCCATCGCAAGCGTCATCGCTGCATGCGATCAAGTCGCCGCCGCAATCGCTGTAGACCGCGATGCGCGAATCAAATGTGAGCGCCGAGCATGTGTTCACTTGGTAACTGCCCGAGCCATGCGCCGTGAATTTAAACCACGCATCGTGGGTGAACGCTAGGCCTGCGCCATCATCGCAACTTGTTGGCAACCATGTGCTTTCACTGGTCGCGTGAGTTGTGTCCGTAAGTGTTTCACCAACATACACCGGCGAAGCCATGTCGCAGCGATCATTGATCAATCGTTCGGGCGTGCAAGGCGAAACGCTGGCTTGAATGGTGTAGCGCGAACGATCGTCTTGGCACGAAATATTTTCAAACAATATTGATCGCACCGCCACCCGAGTCATACCTGCGGGCACGCACGCGCGCGTGATTGACGAGCAGCCATCCACGCCCTCCGCGAACGTGGTTGGCGGGCACTGGTCATCCACAATCGCCAATCCAATGGAGCCCGTGGTCCACATTTCAATGCTGATGAATTGCGGTGAGTCAAGCCAGATTTCAAACCAATCCACATCGCGATCTGTGTCGGTGGACCAAGCTTGACCTCCCAATTTTAAATTTGGAATGAGCGCTCTCACATCTTGAAGATTTTCACAATCCTGAGGCAGATCATTGTCACACATCGTCATCTCGTCTAGATCTGGTATTGGCACTTCGCACTCGGCCGTGGCGCGGCACGTTTGGCACAGAACGCCGGCCTCTAAGGCGCAGCGTTCATCCCATGCAATAGAGCAGCAAAACGGATCAAGCAAACACACCGTGTCGTTGCATTCTTGATTGACGCAACCCATTCCAGCATGCGATCCGCAACATGGATTGTTTTGGGCAAGCGTTGGCGCACTGATCAGGCAACAAGCCAACATGCATGACCAAACCAAGGCGCAAATCACTCGCGTGCTTTCAGGCAACGGCAACGCAATGTGGCGCGCAGATGCGGTTGCTCGCAAGGCACTCTTGTTGCGAAATAGAGTAAAGCGAGGCAATTTCTTGGACAAATCAGAACTATTCAGTAGGCATGCGATGTGGCGGTTCATCGAAGGCTCCATTTCTCCGCTTTGAGCGGTAAGTGAAATCATGCCGCGCCAAGAGTGCCGATTTGAAAGTTCCTGCCTTTTTTCTTGATGATTGTGTTAATGCCCGTTTCGCTTCTGTAAAGTTCACTTTTGGCTGATACAGCGAGTATTTTTTGTGGATAGGTGGTGCAAGAGTGGCCATCTTGCTACCGTGTCACTTCAACGCTCGCCATTGCGGCGAACCTTCCGCACCATTTGGAGTTTCAGCACATGCTTATTTCAGTTGGATCAAAGGCACACGCATTCGCGCTTCCAACCAAACCTGGTCAAGTGGTGGATTTAGCCACAGTCATTGGGCACGAACCAGTTGTATTGTTATTTTTTCCTTTGTCATTCAGTCCAGTGTGCACCGCGGAAATGTGCCATTTTCGAGACGGGTGGAGCAAGTGGAGCCAGGCGGGATGCAAAGTGTTTGGCGTGAGCGTGGATTCCCCGTTTGTCACTGCCAAGTTTAGTGAGCTGGAAAAAATTCCATTTCCATTGTTGAGTGATTTCAACAAGGATGTCTCAAGAAGTTACGGCGCGCTGCATGAGGATCTCATGGGACTCAAGGGCGTGGCCAAGCGCTCGGCGTTTGTGATCGACGCAAAAGGTATCGTGAAATACGCTTGGATTAGTGAGGATCCAGGCGTTCAAGTGGAATTCTCGGCGATTGAAAAAGCCGTGCAGTCATGCTGAAACTTGGATTGACCATCGCGACCCTCATGGGCATTGGCTGGTCATTGTGCGCCTGTAGTGGAGGGGGGCCATCACCCATCATGGCCATTCGACGTCTGTCGTCGGTGAAATTGGATGCGGCAAATTCATCAATTGATCAAGGCGCAGTTTTGGATTTGGAAAATTCACTGGACAAATCCATCAGCGTGGGTGAAGAATTTAAAGTGGCGTTGGAATCAAACGCTGGCACGGGATATGAGTGGCAATGCCAACTGAAGGACGATCCAACTATTCTGGTTGACAATCCGCCGGAAATCGCGCCTGTGGACACCGGAGTGGTGGGAGGTCGCGTGCGAACCATATTTGTGTTGCACGGAAAAAGCCAAGGCACTGTGAAAGTTCTCTTTGTGCTGGTGCGTTCATGGGAAAAAGATGTTGCGCCAGCCAAGTCATTAACGTTGACATTGACCGTGATGCCAGCGTCCGCCGCAACCAAATAATGGACGGCTTGCATGAAGCGATTTTCGACCAGTTCGACCGCGAGTTTGCCCAAGTCATCAAGTAGATTTTTATTTTCATTCGTTCGCGCGTGTGTCTGCGTGGTATTGATTGCGTTCGCATCCGGACTTTCTCAAACTCAACTGAGTCAGACAAGCGCGCCGGCGCGTATAAAATTACTGACGCTGGATCTTGGTTGCGCCAGCCAGCGCAATGCGTTGACGACCGAGCAGCGCGTTGAGCGCGCCAAGAATATTCTTGAGGAATTTCCAGCGGATATTGTCTTTATCGCACGCGGTGAATGCGCCGCGGTGGCGTTGGCCGCGGCCACGCACAAATCGTGGATACCAATGCCCGCGGCCGCTGCAGGCGCCGGATTGTTGACCACATGGACGCAAACTCCGGCCAAGGATGGTGAGTTATGGAAAGGCTTGGGCGCGCGCTTGAAAGCAGCGGACGGACGCGAAGTGATCGCGTTTGCTATTGAATTTCCATTTTCCCCATATCAGCCGTATCAACTTTCCGGCGTGGCCCATGACGAGCAACCATTTATGAACTCGGCCGAGGCGGCCATTGCCGCCGCCAACACCACGCGCGGTTTGCACTCGGAACATTTGGCCGTGGCCGTGCGCGCCGCCAACATGGCGGTGGGGTTGCAGTCGCAACGTTTACCCGTGATCGCGGCGGGCATGGTGAACGAACCCAGTGGCGGCGATTGGTGTGATCAAGCGGTGCGCGTGGAGCTTTGTCCCATGCGCGTGATGTGGCCAGCGGTTCTAAATTTGGAGCGCGCCGGTTTGCGCGACGCCTTCCGCGCCTCGCACTCCAACATTGTCGACGCGCCGGGATCGACATGGCCAACGATCCCCATGAAGCGCGACCGATCAGATCGAATTGATTTTATTTTCACCAACGCGCTTCTGAAGTGCGCGGCGATTGAAATTCTTGGCGAGGCTGGCACGGCGAACACGCGCAATCCCAAGCCCACCAAAGGTGGATTGCCTGGCGAACACCGCGTCTTGTACGGCGAGTTTGATTTGACGACAACAAAATAATTTGGCGGCTCGCTTGATCAAACCTTGATGGGGCACGGTCGCAAGTACGCGTAACCAAATACGCAAGCGAAAGCGGGAGACGAGACTTGAACTCGCGACATGCAGCTTGGAAGGCTGCCGCTCTACCACTGAGCTACTCCCGCAGTGAGGATCAAAGTGTACGGTGTTGCGCCAATTATGACAGCCGATTTCAACGCCCGCAATTGGCGCATTCTTGCGGCTGGAATTAACCCAGCACGCTTGGCAGGTTGGGATAGAGCCAACGAATAAATGTGTTGAGGAATTGCGCCAACACCAAGTTCAACATCACGATGGCCATGAAACTGGCCACAAAGCTGGCGGTTGCCGCTTGCCCCACGCCAGCCGCTCCAGGGCGGCAATGGAATCCCTTGTAGCACGACACCACTCCAATCGCCGCGCCAAAGAACAAGCTCTTAAATAGACCGCCCGTGGGTTCCCTCCACGAAACAAATTGCGCCGTCCAGTACCAATAGTCCGTGCCGCTCACGCCAAACACTTTCACGGTCACAAGCCAGGCGCCCAAGCTTCCCAACATGTTGGAATACATGGTCAGGATTGGCGTCATGATGGTGCAGGCCAGCACGCGCGGCACAACAAGTTGCTGCATAGGGTCGGCACCCATGGCGCGCATCGCGTCCAACTGCTCCGTCACGCGCATGGTTCCCAACTCCGCCGCAAGCGCGCAACCCACTCTGCCCGCGACCATGACGGCCGCAAGCACGGGACCAATTTGTTTCACAACGCTGACATTGATGATGCCACCAAGGCGATCTTCTTGACCGAGCGCCGCGAATTGATTGAAGCCCTCCATCGCCAAGATCATTCCAATGAACGCGCCAGTGATCGCCACAACCGGAATGCTGAGCACGCCCACGGCGTAAAGTTGCGGCCCAAGCAAGCGCCAACGAAAACATTTGACGGGATGCATAACAACACGCAGCGCGACGCCCGCAGCGAAGTCACTGAAGCGGCCAAATCCACAAATCTCCCGCGTAATGGCCGCGCCAAATTGTGTGATTGTGTTGTCGGTCACTGCGCGGCAAGAATAGCTGCCATGTGCAAACGCGCACTCGAAGTGGATTGATCACCACAGCAATAATTTTGGATTGCCTCGCGCGCAATACGTTGACGCGCCAAAGAAAATCCCCCCGGTCGTGAGACCGAGGGGATTGTTTGCGCTCACATAATTCGGCTCGTCAAGCCGATTTTCACATCACTCAGTCGGACAAGGTCCGAAGTTTCCAAGCATGCTTCCCAAATCAGAGCTGTCAATGACCAGATCATCATTGAAGTCACCTGGGGTACCTGGTTCACAAGCGCCGAATGAACCAAGCAAACTGCCCATGTCTGAACTGTCGGTGACACTGTCACTATTCAAATCCGTTGGACACAGATTCACAACTCCACCTGGGCAATCCAAATTCTGCGCGCCTGGGGTGTCAGTTGTTAGAAGCGGATCGATAATTTCACGAGCGCCAGTCTGCCAGTAACCGATCGAGTTGCAGCGATAAATATGCCATGCAAGTCCACTGGCATTTGGTCCAACGCGGGCTCCGTACCACCATTCATTGCTTCCTGTAGGAGATGGCAAGTAGGTTTTAACGATCGAAACCTTGTCAACAATGCTCGACCAAGGAAGAACATCATTGAAAGTTCCATTGTCGTCGCTGTCCACATCGGCTTGACTCGTTCCAGTGAAATCTTGAACCAACGCCACGGTTACATTGTCAGTATTTTCTAGAATCAAAGTGGCAACTTGCAGATCTCCAGCAACACCAAGCACAATTCCGTCTTGTGCCGGAGTTTGAGTTGGGGCCAAGACTGTAACCAAGAAATATCCAGAATCACCAACCACATTGCCAGTGAGTGGAACAATGCATTCAATCACACCAGATTTCAGGGTGCCGTCTCCGATGACAATCAAGGTGAGCCCGTCAAGACTTGTTCCGGCAGGAGCCTTAATTTCAACATACTCATTGACGTCGCCACCAGCTGTTGACTCATCGAATCGAACCTCATTGATATACGCGGTTGGTGAACCACCACCGCAAGCGGTAAGAGTTCCCGCTGCATCAACGCAGAGAGCATCCCATGCCACGGCGCAGCAGTCAGGCACCATTTGGCATACCGCATCGCAACATGCCATGTTGAAGCAATGTGCGGTGCTGTGTGCGCTGAAGCAATCACCAGCTCCGCTATCGCCGCAACCAAAAATTTGTGGCAAGGAGCAATCAGCATTCACGGCTCGTGGAGTGTCATAGCCAGGGGTTACGGAACTCGCTCCCATGGTCCATGTTCCAGCGCTGTCACAACGATAGACGTGCTCAGGCACACGATCGTTTCCGCCAGTGTTGTGCGGACCAACAACAGTGCTGGAGTACGCAAAACCCGTGGTGGTTCCGTCGGTCAAACTTATCGAGTCAATTATGGAGCCGTACGGAGTGGTATTGAACACTCCGTCGTTGTCAGAATCAAGATCGTCATTGCGTGCTCCGTAGAAATTCCAGAACAAAGCAATGGTGTTGGTGCCGGTCGTGTAAAACGGCAGGCTTCCGGTGGTTTGCAGATTTCCAGTGACTCCTGGAATATTGAAGCCAGTTTCGGTGATCAGAAATTGTCCCGCTTCATCAAGCTGCAAGCCGTCGAGTTTCACAACGGCAGACACAAGGCCGCGAGCATCCGAAAAAGCCTCTTGAATGAAGACCAGTGAAACACCATTCAAAGGAGCGTTTGGAGTTCCCGTGATTTCCAAGTATTGATTGACCTGAGTCGTTTCAAATCGAGTCGCTTCATCGCTTGTGCGCATTTCACTAAGCGCAATCGCAGGTGGGCTTCCGCCTTGTAGGCAGTATGTGGTAGATGCATCGGTGCAAAGGCTGTCCCATGCAGTCAAGCAGCATGCAGGCACCACGGAGCAGACAGTGGCGCAGCAAGAAGCGCTGTCGCAACCAGGACCGCCGTGGACGACAAAGCAACTGCCACTGCCAACTTCACCACAGGTGGAGCATTCAGGATTCACAGCCTTAGGCGTATCTTTGTTGTTGCTGCCCGCGGTTGTTGGGTCGTAGTAGCCAATTTTCCAAGACCCTTGTGGCGAACAACGATAGATGTGCGCAGGCAAGTTGATTCCATCAGGGCCAACCATTGGGGTTAGACCGCCATCAGCATTGGTAACTTGGTAAGTCCATTCGCCGGTTGTTCCATCAAGCTTTGGACCTGTTGCCGCAACTTTAACTAGGCCAACGCTGTCCAACACTTTGGTCCAAGGCGTCACATCTAAAACACCATCATCCACGCCAGTGTCAAGATCTGGGCCATTGCTTTGAGTGGTAAACGCGGCGCCTGTGTACCCGCGAACAAGCAAGTGGGTTGTGTGGTCGCTGTTTTCGAAATTAAACCCAGTGCCTGCGGGCACAACCAAGTCACCTGTTTTTCCAAAAGAGACTCCGTCAGCAGCCGAGTTGAATGTACTACTCGCTCCAGTAATGAGAAAGAGTCCGTTGCTTGGAATAGTTTTGCCAGTGAGGGAAAGAGCCATTTCCACAACTCCGCTCTTTGATGTTCCAGAACCGTCTCCGATTACAAGGTAGGTGAGGCCATCTAAAGATGTTCCCGCCGCGCCAGCAAGTTCAGTATATTCGTCGGAGTTGTTTCCAAGTTGCGCATTACGAATTTCATTGATCTGAACTACGGCTTCACTGGTGCAAGCTGGGTTTGTCGCGCCAGGCGTGTCGCTGGTTGGGGTGACTTCAGCGAAACCAAGTCGCCATGCGCCAGAATCCGAGCACTTGTACACCATGCTTGGAAATGCGCCGCCGTCTGGACCCACACTTTGGGCGCTGTAAACAAAATCATTGAATTGGCCGTCCGCAGGGCTGTATGCGATCAGAGCCACGGAAGAATCGATTGAGGACCACGGTAACACCTCGTTCATTGTTCCGTCATCATTATCGTCGATGTCGTCATCGATGAAGCCGGAGAAATCTTTCACCAACATGTATGTCTTGTTGTTGTCCGAGTACAAATCCATGAATGTGTACATGTCTGGTGTGGTTAGAGTGAAGCCGTAATCGCCAACCACATAGAAGCCGCTGGCGCCAATTGTTCCGGTGAGAGGGATTAGTGTTTCGATGGAGCCGTTCTGCATTGGGGCGGTTGCAAAATCAACGTTGCCAATGACAAGCAGTGTGTAGGCGGACATGTCCGTTCCAGCCGCGCCGGCAATTTCCACATAGATTTGTGAATCGACGCCGCTTTGTTGCACGCGGATCTCATTCAGCGAGACAGTAGATTGCGCAAATGTCGCGGAAGATGTTGCTAACAGGAGTCCAGCGATGAGGTTGGTTCGCATAATTTTGGGGCCCTAGTAAATGCAATACACCGTCCGGTGCCTGAGAATCCTTCTCGGGGCGATGAAGCCGGCGGTGAACTACACACTTAACATACTGCGCTTTCCTTCAAATCCAAGAAGAAAATTGGCAATTCATGAAAACCTTTTGAATTGGCAACGCAATCTGAACGGGGCACTTTTGATTTTGGTGGATTTGCAAGCGCGAATGAGAGTATTTAGAGCGCCCTATAACAGAAGCGGCGACCCATTAATTTGGATCGCCGCTTTGAAATCATGTTGAGACCGCGGTAATGACCACTCAGCCAATTTGCCCAAGCAATTTACCCAGCTAATTTACTTGGTGGGTTCGTCGTTGTTGCTCTTGGATCGAACAGGATCGGCTTTCATGGGAACGGCAGTGGAACCGTCCTCGCTTGGCGCGCCAGAGGGCAAAATTGGAATGGTGAGCGGGCTTAGGAAAATTTCAACGCGGCGGTTTGCGGCGGCTCCATTTGCGCCGTTGGCAACCACTGGTCGATATTCACCGTAACCGGCAACTTGCATTCGATTGGCGGCTACGCCATCGGACACAAGCGCGTCACGCACGCTGATGGCGCGATGCGCCGACAGATACATGTTGGTTGGATGCTGAGCGGCGACGCGTCGAATTGGAACGTTGTCGGTGTGACCAACAACTTTCACTTCGAATTGTTGCGCAACTGGTTGATTGAGAATGCCAGCGAGTTTGTCAACCAAAGTTTTTGCCGCTGGCTTGATTGCCACGGAACCAGAATCAAATGTGAAGTCGCTTGAGAAGCGCAACATTCCAGTGCGCGCGTCGAAGGTCAACACGTCTGGATATTGCGCGGCCAAATCCGCGAGCGCGCGGTTGAGTTCAGCAGGAAGTGGACCAACGCCCATTTCGCCAACTTGCTTGAGCAAGCGTTCGTAATCGGCGAGCAGTTTGTCTATGTCGCCCTTGGCGCCGTTGCGCATTCCGGCGAGAGCCTCAAGGTCGGCGGCCGCTGCTGCCATCTGCGCGCGAAGTCGCTCTTCATTTGTGCGCGCGGTTTGCAAATCGCTTTGCGTGGCCAACAATGTTTGTTCTTGACCACGGTACGCGGTCAACAGATCGTCATACTTCTGCTGAGGTACGCACGCAGCAAACAAGACAGGAATAAGGGCAATGAACGTGATTCGCTTCCAGGCCATCGAAGGTTCTCCAGTAAATGGGTCGAATGCGATTTCTAGCGATCGCTTAAGGCGACAAGTGTAGCGCAAGTGGGTGAAACGCGACGTGTTGAAACCACGGTAATTCACGCGCGGCGCTCTTATCTGTATTTGTCACGGCAAAGAGAAATTGATTGGGTTGTTGTTTGTGATAAAATCTCGATTCTATTTGACCGCGGCTAAATTTGACCTACGCTAGTGAATATTCATTGGATTTCAAAGACCATTGGAATTTCAATTCAGCCGTTGCATCCAAGTTTCAATAGTCATTCAACCGATACATAAAGAGAACCGTGTCGTCAGAGCAAACCCAACAACCAAACCAGCAACCAAGTCAGCATTCAAATATGGATGTTGATTTGAAGCAGCTTGCCGCGAAAGTTGGTCCCTATCCATTGACGGCCTACCGATTTGTGCGCGAGGGCTTGTCGCGCACCGTGGAGATATCCCAAGGTTTGGATTCCTCCGAGGCGGATCGACATGTTTCAGGGCAACAATTGTGCATGGGTTTGAGGGAATTTGCCATTGAGCGATATGGATTGTTGGCGCCCGTGGTGTTGCGAAGCTGGCACGTGCAACGCACCGATGATTTTGGACGCATTGTGTTTGCGATGATTGACGCCGGATTGTTGAGCAAGACGCCGCAAGATTCCTTTGATGACTTTCGCGGCGTGTTTGATTTTGACGAGGCATTTGGACGCGATCGCTTGGTCAACGCGATGCAACATCGCTGAAGCCAGAGAACTGACGAGCCACGATTCCATTTCAGAAATGGGAGCCATCACCCCTGTGGGTGGAATCGCTTAGCATTCGCCGCATGCCCGATGAACAAGACTCAACACGTCTGTCTAAATTGCACTTGTGGCAAATTCAAGGTGTGCGTGACGCGCTTGTGATCGCTTTGTTCGTGGTGATTTTCTACGCGGGCTATGCCATGCGATCGGTCACGGTTCCGTTGTTGATTGCATTTGGATTGGCGTACTTGGTGGAGCCTTTGGTGGAAAGTTTGTGCCAACGTTTGCGCATGTCGCGTCCCGCGGCGGTTGGAACCATCATGGGAACAGTGGGATTGGGATTGCTTGTTTCTTTGGTGATCGCGGTGCCCATTGTGATTGGTCAAAGCGTTTCATTTGTGGAATCATTTCGAAGCGGTCGCTTCAACTCGGTGATTGACCGCGCGCAAGCGGTGGTGCCGGAACCGTATCAAGATCAAGTGCAAAAAATCCGCTCGTGGTTCAGCGAGAATGTTGGTTCTGGCAGTGGTATTGCGTCGAGTTCATTTCCTGTGGATGCGATCGATGCGACGGCGAAGCCAAGCAATCGCGACGCGGTTTTGGATGCCGCAACATCGAAGACGAACGCGGATGCCGCACAGCACAAATCGGAATCGGACGCCAGCGCGAAGGACGCTGCGGGTTTGGACCAACCATCAAAAAAATTAGTGAACCAAGCGGCCATTGATATTGCGGTGGAGGAGGCCTTGAACAAGCGCGGGTATTTGGGCACGCAGGGTGGGGCGCAGAGTGGAGCGCAGGTTGGGGCGGGATTTTCATGGACCAATATGTTTGGCTCAAGCGTGCAAGGCGTGCTCGCCACGGCGCTTGAATTTCTCACCATTGGATTCTTGACGGCGTTGATTCCATTTTACTTTTGGTTTTTCTCTGTCAGCTTTCCATCCGCCATCGCCAAGTTGCGCGCCTTCATTCCAGAGAAGCACCGCGAGGGAACCGTGAAGTTGATCGCCGAAATGGATCACGCGGTGAGCGGATTTGTGCGCGGACGAATTGTGATCAGTGTGATCATGGCGATTCTGTTCGCGATTGGTTGGAAAGTGTGCGGCGTGCCATACGCGATCACGTTGGGACTTGTGATCGGGCTTTTTAGCGTGGTGCCCTACTTAAGCGCGGTGGGTTTGCCGATCGCAATTGGCCTGTTGATTGTTGACCAACTTGTGTTGCCCGAGGAGGCGCGCATGAGTTGGATGTGGATCGTGGTCGGGCCGTCGTTGGTGTATGCAATCGTGCAATTATTGGAGGGCTACGTTTTGATTCCAGTGATCGCCGGGCGCGCCACCGACTTGGGACCTGTGAGTATTTTCGTGGCGGTGTTGGCTGGCGCCGCGTTGGCGGGCGTGTACGGAATGTTGCTCAGCATTCCTGTTGCGGCATGTTTGAAAATTTACGGGCGCGAAGTGATCATGCCGCGCGTGAAAGCGTGGAGCAGTGGCGAGGCGGATGATTTATTGCCGCTGAATTAGCGGTTTTTCAGCGCTTTTTGCGCGACTTGAACTTGCTCTTGATGCTTTCGGTGTGGGTGGACTTGCGTCCCATCAACGCGCCAAGATTTGGCATGCCGCCAGGGCCGCCGCTCGCCATGTCCTTCATGGCTTTCATTTTTCCCATGGCGCCAAGGCCGGCGAGTTGCGTTGTCATTTTTTGCATGACTTCGAATTGCTTCACAAGTTTTCCCACTTCCGCGATCGTGGAGCCACTGCCAGCCGCGATGCGTCGCGCGCGGCTTTTTTGCTGGTCAACGCAGCGAACATCTTTACGTTCCGCGGCGGTCATGCTGCGCGCGATTCCCTCGATACGATCGAGTTGCTTGTCGTCAACGTTGACGTCTTTCATCATGGATCCGACGCCTGGAAGCATGCCCAAAATTTGTTTCATGGGCCCCATGCGCCGCAGTGATTTCAACTGCGAAAGAAAATCGTCCATGGTGAATTGGCCCTTGGCCATGCGCTCAGCCATGCGTTCAGCTTCATCTTGGTCGACTTCTTTTTGCGCCTTCTCAACCAGGCTGACCACGTCGCCCATGCCAAGCATGCGGCCGGCGATGCGCTCCGGATGGAATGGCTCAAGCGCGTCAAAGCGCTCGCCAACGCCCACGAAAAGAATGGGCGCGCCAGTGACATACTTCACGCTCAGCGCGGCGCCTCCGCGGCTGTCGGAGTCGAATTTACTGAGAATGATTCCGTCGACATGCAATTGCTCATGGAAGGATTTCGCCGCGATCAACGCGTCTTGACCAGCCATGGAATCCACAACCAACAAAGTTTGATGCGCCTCGGTGGCGCGGCGAACACCTTGCAATTCGCGCATGAGCGCCTCGTCCACATGCAGGCGGCCAGCGGTGTCCACAATCAGCGTGTCGAAGCGTCCCTCGCGCGCGGCGCGGTACGCGCGTTGCGCAACGCCAACTGAAACACCAACAGCCTTGCCATATTCCGCGCACTTGTCGGGCTCGCCAAAGAATGCCACGCGCGCGCCACCTTTGCCCTCGGCGGCAACTTGCTCGGTGACAATTCGTAATTGTTCAACGGCGGCGGGGCGCTGTAAATCGCACGCCGCAACCAGAACGCTGCGGCCTTGTTCGCTTAAGCGCGCGGCTAATTTGCCAGCGGTTGTTGTCTTTCCGGCGCCTTGCAAACCGCACAGCAGAACCACGGTTGGTCCGGGAGTGACGGACATGATGTTTGGGTCCACCGGTCCCATCAAACTCACAAGTTTCTTGTGCACCAAGCCAACAATTTCCTGCGCGGGGTTGAGACTTTTGGTGACGTCGCTGCCAATTGCTTCTTGCACAACGGAGTCGCAGAAGTCGCGCACCACTTCAACATGCACATCGGCCTCAAGCAAAGCGGTGCGGACATCCGCCATGGCTTCGCGGACATTTTCCTCGGTGATTTTTCCGCGGCCGGAGAGTCGACGAAGCGCGCCACCTAATTTTTCGGAGAGTGATTCAAACATGGTTGAGCAATCCTAGGCGAAATACGCTTTGAAACGAGGGGTAAAAAGACAAAGTTGATCGCGGAGTCGCGCGCGAAAATTATGAAACGCGAACCGTGCTTTTGGCCGCGGCGCGATGCGCCTTTGGAGCGGCTTCCACCACGGCGCGAATAGTGCGGGCGATGTTGGTCGAGTCAATGCCGGCCTCCACGAGTTGCTCGCGTCGTTCGCCTTGATAAATCCAATGATCGGGCAAACCCATGCGCGTGATGAGACGCGTGTCTAGGCCGCGTTCGTTGCAGGCTTCAAGCACGCAACTTCCAAAGCCGCCGCGCACGGAATGATCTTCAACGGTGACCACGGGAATATTTTTGCTCAGCAGCGATTCAATGAGTTCAATGTCAACTGGCTTGGCGAAGCGCGCGTCGTACAAGTTGACGCGATATTCGCTGTCAAGTGATTGAAGCGCCACAGCGCCTTCAATGGCCATGACGCCGTAGGCCATGATCGCGACATCTGGCGAAGCGTGCTCAACCAGCGCGCGCGCCTTACCCAAAACAAATTCGGGACAATCTTGTTTGGTGAACAAGTCGCTGACGGCCTCGCGTGGATAGCGAAGCGCGCTCAAGCCCGCATCATGCTTGCGCATAAATTCAAGCGCGCCCTTGAGGCTTGGCTCATCCATGGCGGCCATCAAGACGGCGTTTGGAAGCGAAGCGAGCAATGAGATGTCGCAGAAGCCGTGATGCACGGCGCCGTCGTTGCCAACCAAGCCGGCGCGGTCAAGCAACAATCGAACGGCGAGTCCTTGCAGGGCGACTTCTTGGAAAGCCTGATCGAAAGCGCGTTGCATAAATGTGCTGTACACGGCGAAGAAAGGTTTCCAACCAGTCTTTGCAAGACCGGCCATCATGTCCATGGCGTGGCTTTCGCAAATGCCCGTGTCCCACGTGCGCTCTGGAAACGCGGCGGCAACTTTGGAGATTCCGGTGCCGTCCGGCATGGCCGCGGTGCATGCGACAACTTTTGGATCACGCTTCATGACTTCGGTGAGCGCCTCTCCAACAACGCTTGTGAATGAGCGCGAACTTTTCTTCAACTCAATGCGGCAGCCTTCGCTTTCCATGTCGGGCACGGAGAATGGTCCAGGCGAATGCGTGGCCGATGGATCTGATTCGCAGAATGAAAAACCCT
>SXGQ01199996.1_pt1 | contig 27184 bp, 28 predicted proteins | sample 3178371 | NCBI WGS metagenome assembly SXGQ01 (sample SAMN11356859, study PRJNA531348) | freshwater metagenome | isolation source: freshwater sample F1-20 | place: China: Fuxian Lake, Yuxi | collected 2017-12-25 | reverse complement strand
GGTCGCCGTCACGCACGGCCACCGTGCGGATAGCTTGCAAGTCGCTGCCGGCGTTGGGCTCGGTCAGGCCGATGCCACCACGAAATTCGCCGCGCGCCATACGCGGCAGAAACTCCGTCTTCTGTTCTACGGTACCAAAACGCTCGATGGCACTGGCCATGATGAGGTGCGAATTGAAGATGCCGCTGGGTGCCATCCAGGCCGAGGCGACCTCGATCACGATCTTGGAATAGGTGCTGGCGGGCAAGCCCATGCCGCCAAAGTTTTGGCCGATGGTGGCGCCGAAGAGGCCCAGCTCTTTCATCTGCTCGACCAAGGCCTGTGGGTACTCGTCAGCCTGGTCAAACTTGCGCGCCACGGGGCGCACTTCTTTTTCCACCCAGGTGTGAATGCTGTCCAGGATGGCGCGCTCGTCATCGGCGCTCCAGGCCTGTGTGGCGCAGCCTGCGGCCAAGTTGGCTTGCAGCTCGGAGCTGGTGTTGGCGTTCATCAGTACCCCACTTTGTCTTCCACGCTGTGGCCGCGTTTGGCGATCAGCATCGTACGCTTGAAATGGCACACCACGGTGCCCTGTTGGTTAAAGCCCGTAGTTTTGACACTCACCAGCCCAGCCGTGGGCCGTGACTTGGATTCGCGTTTGTCCAGCACCTCGGATTCTGAGGTCAATGTGTCGCCGGCAAACAGCGGGTGCGTGAGTTTGATTTCGTCCCAACCTAGGTTGGCAATCGCTTTTTGCGACACATCGGTAACGCTCATGCCCACCATCACGGCAACGGTCAGGGGGCTGCAAATGATGCAGCGGCCAAACTCCGAGGCCTTGGCGTATTCAGCGTCAAAGTGCATCGGGTGGGTATTCATCGTCAGAAGCGTGAACCAGGTGTTGTCGGCTTCGCTGAGGGTGCGGCCGGGTCGGTGTTCGTACACGTCACCGACGGTGAAGTCCTCGTAGTAGCGACCAAAGGTCTCGCGAAAGCGTTGGGGGCCAACTTGTTTGATGGTTTGGGCCATGTGGGAGTGAAGGTGTAGAAAGGCAGTTGAAGGCAGTGAGGTGACCCTGGCGGACCACTACTCACCGGCGCGGCGCAGTAAACGCTGGGCGGCCAACACCACAGGGCGGTCGATCAGCCGGCCGTCGAGTTGCACTGCGCTGTCGTTGGGCCCGGCTGCTTGCACGATACGCCGCGCGCGCTGCAATTCGACTTCTGGTGGTGCAAAACCGGCGTGCACGGGCAGCACCTGCTGGGGGTGAATCAAGGCTTTACCAGTGAAACCCAAAGCAGCCACGCGGGCCGCCTCAGCACGTGCGCCTTCGGCGTCTGCGATATCCAGCCAAGGCACGTCAATGCAGGCCAAGCCTGCCAGCGCCGCTGCGCCGACCAGCGTGCTGCGCGCCTGCAGCAAAGGCTCCCAGGCCAATGCGCAGCCAAGCTCGGCGCACAGGTCCACGCCGCCCAGCATCAAGGCCTGCAGCAGGGGGCCCGCGCGCGCGATGTGTGGGGCTTGTGCCAGGCCCTGCGCGGTTTCGATCAAGGCAATTTGAGGCACGCCGGGCAGCAAGGCCGCCAGCAGCGCCAGCTGCGTAGCGCTTTCTGTTTTAGCCAACATCACAAATGCACAGACAGCCTGGTTTTCATGCAGCGCCAGCACATCGCGCAGGCCGTCGGCCTGGTGCAGGCTACTGACACGCACACCCACACGGTGTGCTGCGCCCAGGCCGGCCAGGTACTCCAAGGCGGCGAGCCTGGCCGCAGGCCTGGCCGGCGGCGTCACGGCATCTTCGAAGTCGATGCACACCAGGTCAGCGCCGGCCGCTGCGGCTTTGGCAAAACGCTCAGGCCGGTCACCGGGCACAAAGAGCAATGAGCGGGCGCTGGAAATCATTGCGCGCCTGCGTTTGAGTTGGGCAAGGTCGAAGGTATTGTTGTTGGCGCCGGCACTTGACAAGCAAAGTGTTCGGCCACCGCACGGCGTGTGGTCACCCACACGCCTTCAGCCCGATTGACATGCTCGAAGAACCTGCGCAGCGCCCAAATGCGCCCGGGCCGGCCGATGATGCGCAAGTGCAGGCCCAGCGACATCAATCGGGGTTGGGCAGGGGCCTGGCCCGCGTTGGACAAATCGCGTTGGCCTTCGGCCAGCAAAGTGTCAAAGGTGTCGCAGGCGTACTTCAGCCACATATCAGGCGTGTAAGCGGGTGACACCCACATCTTCATGTCGTTGCTGTCCAGCGCATAAGGCACGATGACCATCGCCCGGCTGCTGCCGGGCACAGCGCCCCAGAACGGGGTGTCTGCGCTGTAGTCGTCCATGTGATACACAAAGCCCTCTTCTTGCAACAGCCGCCGTGTGTGTTCAGTGTGTAAATAACGCGACAACCAGCCTACCGGTCGCTGGCCGGTGCTGCGTTGCAGGCTGTCGGCGGCACGCTGGATGAAGGCCCGTTCGTCGGCTTCGTTCAATCCAAACTGGTGCACCCAGCGCCAGCCATGCGAGCAGATCTCGTCGCCCTGGTCGCGCGCCCGGGATGTCAGTGCTTTTGCTAGATCAGGGGCCCGTTCCAGAGACAAGGCCGCAGCCGTCCAGGTGGCGCGTATGCCATGCGCTTGCAGCAGGGCCAGCACTCGCGGGGCACCTTCTTGGATGCCGTAGCGGTAGTTGCTTTCGTTGCCGTGCATGCGCAGCGGTCTTTTGATCACCACGCCCAGCTCGTCCACTGGCTCGGGCATAGGGTCACCATCGGCCACTGTGTACTCGGAGCCTTCTTCGACGTTGACCACCACCGTCAGCGCCAACTTGGCGCCCTGCGGCCAAGACCATCTGGGCGCGCTTTGAGAGGCCAATGTGGGTGTCATCGCAGTGCGATCAATGCACTTCCTCGCCACCGGATACGTTCATCGCTTCGCCGGTGATGTATTGCGCTTGTTCAGAGCACAAAAACGAGCAGGCATTGGCGGTGTCTGAAGGCAGCCCCGGGCGGCCCAGCGGGATGCGGGCGCGCATGTCGGCCAAGTATTGCTCGACGCTCTTGCCCAGCAGCTTGGCGAAGTACTCGTTTTGCCACGCGCCCAAGCCAGTGGTGACATGGTTGGGGCAGATGGCGTTGACGGTAGCGCCCAGCGGTGCCAGTTCGATGGCGGCTACGCGTGTGAGGCCAACGAGGCCATGTTTAGACGCGCAGTATGAAGCGGCATGTGGGAAACCCGACTTCGCGGCTTGGCTGGCGATGTTGACGATGCGCCCACCACGCCGGCCCTGCTTGGCTTGAGCGGTGAAGCGTTTGGCCACCGCTTGCGTGGCTGCGAACACGCCACGCAGATTGACGCCCAGCACGGTATCCCATTCGTCAAGCGACATCTCAACGATGGGTTTCATGATGTAGCCGATGCCAGCGTTGTTAACCAGGATGTCCACAAAGCCCCAGTGGGCCACCGTCTCGGCCACCAGTTTTTCCACGGCTGCGCCATCCAGCATGTTGCACGGCAGGGTGATGGCTTGGCCGCCGCTGGCGTTGATCTCGGCCGCCACGGCACGCATTTCGTCGGAGGCGCCGATGGCCGATGCGGGCAGCAGCTTGCCGATTTCGCCCGCAGGTGCTGCAGCCAGGTCGGCAATCACCACCTTGGCGCCATCGGCGGCCAGACGCTGAGCGATGGCAGCACCTAAACCACCGCGACGGCCGGCACCCGTGACGATGGCGACCTTGCCCTGCAGTTCAGCGGAAGTGGCCATGGCCCGGCTTTACAGCGGCTGGGTGATGATGAACAGTGGATTGTCGGCAAAGGCCTGGAACTGTGCAGACACTTGCTGCATCGTGGGTGTGCCCACGTCTTTGCCCAGCTGCGCCATGTCGTTAATGCGCAGCACTTCCACGTATTCGTACGGTGAGCTGCCCCCGGTCAGCAGACCGCTGGCTTTGAGCACTTCAAACTTGTCTACCGAAGGCAAAGCGCCAGCAGTGGGCAGATCCACTTCGCGTGCCCAGCGTTCGTAGTCGGCTCGCCGCGCAGCGTCTTTGAGGTTGAACAACACGATCACGGTAGTCATGGTTTTTCCAGGCCAGTGGTGCGCAGGCGGGTCTGCAGAATGACGCGCAAAGTTGTCCGGACAAATCATATCAGTGCACCTTGTGATGTCAAGGCGGCTTGGGTCGCGTCGTGAGTAGCGGCTCCAAGTGCGTCGGCTCTTGTGGCGCAGTGCGCGCGCCCCTTGCCAAAAGCGCCGCTTGGCGCGATGTTGAGATGAAGCTCCCCGCTGTTGTGTCCGCGCTGCTGACCTGCTTTTTGCTGCTGCTTGGCACGTCTGCGCAGGCCCAGACCGTGCTGCGCCAGGGCTCTAACTCGCCGCCTGAAACGGTGTACCACCGCCAATGGTTGGATTTGAAAAACAAGCTCGAAAAGACCAGCAACAGCAAGGTACGCTAGAGGTGCTGGCAAAGCGAGTGTGCCGCGCCGGTGCAGCGCCGGTACGAGGCCAGCGCGCTTGACTGGCCTGTTGCCAGCGTGGGTGGCCGTGCGGTGCGCGCTACTTGTTGAAGTTGCAAGGCCAAGCTGCAAGGCCAAGCTGCAAGGCCGGCAACTTGTCGAAAGTTGTCCGGACAAGTAGCATGGGCTTTATGACAGGCCCGTCAACAATGCACTCACGCCGCGATTTGCTGTTGCGCAGCACGGCTGCGGCTGCGCTGTGGGGCTTTGGCTCAGCTGGGGGGCTGATGGCCAAGCGTGCGCAGGCCCAAGCCAGCGCCAGCGATGTGCTGGTGTTGGGTGCGGGCCTGGCGGGTTTGTCAGCTGCGTTGCACTTGCAGAGCGCCGGCGCCAAAGTGACGGTGTTGGAAGCTGCCCAGCGCGTGGGCGGCCGCATTCACACGCTGGATGCTTTGCCAGGCCGGCCAGAGACTGGCGGCACCCAAATTGGCGCGGCTTATGTCCAAACCCAGCACTGGGTTCGCGCGCTGGGGTTGACTCTGGAAACCAACGCCCGCAGCCCGCTGCTGCAAGACGAGCGTTTACTGCTTTTTGTGCATGGCCAGCGCCGCAGCTTGGCGCAATGGGCGCAAGCTCCAGACAACCCTTTGCCCGCGCCGCTGCGTGCCATGACACCCGACCGCGCGTTGGCACGCCTGTTGGGTCAGAACCCACTGCAAGACATCCACGCCTGGCGCGACAGCCGCCACGAGCCGCTGGACCAGCCGCTGCGCCAGGCCCTGGAAAAGCGCGGCTTGAACGATGCTGCCTTGCGACTGCTGGAAGTCAACAACGCCTTTGGCGACACCCTGGGGCAGACCTCGCTGCTGAACCTGTACTACACCCAGGCCAACGTCGCCGAGATCGTCAAAACCCCCGGCCCGGTGCAAAACGTGGTGGGTGGCAACCAGCGCTTGCCCGAAGCCATGGCGCGCGCTTTGGCGCAGCCCGTGCATTTGGGCCAGCAGGCGATGGCGGTGTCGCAGGCGGGGCGTGGTGTGCAGGTGCATTGTTGCGAATTGGCCAGCCCCATCAGGGCCAACCCCGGCAAGACCGATAGCGTCACCGCCGGGCCTGGGAGCACGCGGGTGTACCGCGCCGACCACGTGATCTGTGCGCTGCCCTTGCCAGCGATGCAAAAGCTGGCCTTCAATGAACCTGCGCTGCCGCCGCTGCTGGCCCAAGCGGTAAAGCAGGCGGCTTACGCCCGTGTGACCCAGCTGCATGTGGAAGTGCTGCGGCCGTTTTGGGAAGCCGACGGCTCTTCGCCCTACCTGTGGAGCGATGGCGCGCTCGAGCGTGTGTTTCCGCAAGACCGCCAGGGCGACGGTCGCCCGGCCACGCTGACGGTGTGGGTCAACGGCGCAGGCACGGCGCGTTGGGACACGCTGTCAGACGAAGACGCCGCTTTGCTGTTGGCGCAAGAGATGGCCCATATTTGGCCTGCGTCGCGTGGCGCTATTCGACTGGCACAGCGGGTGGCTTGGCACCGCGAGGCCCTAGCCGGCGGCGCGTGGATCAACTGGGCACCCGGACAAATCACCAGCTTTGCCGCTGCGCCATCCCGGCCCTTGCTGCAGCCGCTGGGCCGCGTCCACTTTGCTGGCGAACATACCGGCCAGGGCTTGCGAGGCATCGAAGCCGCTGTGGCGTCTGGCCAGCGCGCGGCGGCTGAGATACTGGCGCGGGCATGAACCACCAACCCCCATTCGATAGCTTTGCGTTGCACAACCCATGCTGCCCCTGCCCCATCTGAGCCAACTGCCCACCCTGCCCACGCGCAACCCTCGCACCGGGCTGCCCGACCACGACATGCCCGTGTTTGGCACCGCCGACGTAGCCGCCGTGGCCCAGCAGCTGCGTGCCGCGCAAGCGGTTTGGGCGGCGCAGCCGGTGGACCAGCGGCTGCAGGCTTTGGCTGCGTTGGCCCAGGCCCTGGTGGCCGAACAAGCCAACTTGGTGAGCGCGCTCAGCGTGGACACCGGGCGGCGCGGCGAGTCGGTGATCGAGGTGCAAGCCGTGCTGGGCATCATCCAGGGTTGGGTGGCCGAAACCCCGGCGCTGCTGGCCACGCCAGCGCCACGGCGCTCGCGCATGCCGCATGTCTGGGTCGAACAACAACTGCATCCTTACGCTGTGGCCGGCATTATCAGCCCCTGGAACTTTCCGCTCATCCTGTCCTTGATCGATGCCATTCCCGCGTTGGCCGCGGGTTGCGCCGTGCTCATCAAACCCTCGGAAGCCACACCCCGTTTTGTGCCGGCGCTGCGCGCTGCAATCGCGCGAGTTGAAAGGCTGCAAGGCGTGCTGCAACTGGTGACCGGGCCAGGCAGCACCGGTGAAGCGGTGATCCGCGCCAGTGATTTGGTGTGCTTCACCGGCAGCGTGGCAACCGGGCAGCGCGTGGCGGAGCTGGCTGCCGAGCTGTTTGTGCCGGCGCACCTGGAACTGGGCGGCAAAGACGCCGCCATCGTCTGCATTGATGCCGACCTGCCGCGTGCGGCCCGCGCCTTGGCCTGGGGCAGCATGGGCAGCGCAGGGCAAAGCTGCATGTCCATCGAACGCTGTTACGTGCACCGCAGCGTGTTTGATCGGTTTGTTGACCTGCTGACGGCGCAAGTGAGTGCATTGAAACACTGCTGGCCGGACATTGAGCAAGGCCAGATCGGGCCGATCATCTCCAGCTTACAAATTCCCATCGTGACGCGCCACCTCGCCGATGCCTTTGAACGCAACGCGCGTGCCACCACCGGCGGCAAAGTGCTGAACTTGGGCGGTGGGGCCTGGTGCCAGCCCACGGTGCTGGTGGATGTAAAACCCGACATGGCCGTGATGCAAGATGAAACCTTTGCCGCCATCTTGCCGGTGATGCCGTTTGACGACGAAGACGAGGCCATCGCGCTGGCCAATCGCACCGTGTACGGCTTGTCCGGTTGCGTGTTTTCGCAAGACTTGGCGCGAGCGCGGCGCATCGCGGCGCGGCTGCAAGCCGGCGCCATTTCGATCAACGACGCTGCCCTCACTGCGATGGTGTATGACGCCGCCAAACACAGCTTCAAGCGTTCGGGCCTGGGGGGCTCGCGCATGGGCAGCGCGAGCTTGCAGCGCTTTTACCGCCAGCAGGCATGGCTCCTTAACGACGGCACGCCGTCACCTTGGTGGTTCGCGCCGCCCGCATGAAACCAGCCCAGGACATTGACTGGCGACACCCACCCTTCATCGACACTAGCGACCAATACCCATGGAACTCAGCGACAAAACAGCCCGCCAACTTTGGGCCGAGGTCAAAGCCAACCCCAACCGTGCGCGTTTTGGCTACGGCTACAAAGCAGTGTTGGTGAATATCGACTTTCAATGCGCCTACACCAAGGTGGCGGAGTTCAAAACTGCCTACGAGACCGACCCACGCCAGATTGAGTACGTCAACGCCTTGGCACGCCGCTTTCGGCAGCTCAAGTGGCCTGTGGTGTGGACCCATGTGGCCTATGCCGGCAGTGCCGAAGACGCTGGTGTCTGGGGCACACGTACCAACACGCCGGATTCGCTGCAAAACATCAAACAGGGCAGCCGCCGTGCGCAGTTCGACGAACGCTGCGAAGTGCAGGCTGGTACCGACTTGGTGTATTGCAAGCGCATGCCGAGCCCTTTTTTTGAAACTCCGCTGCAAAGCCTGTTGGTCTGGCACCAGGTGGATACGGTAATCATCACTGGGGGCAGCACATCGGGCTGCGTGCGGGCTGGGGCAGTGGATTCGCTGTCGCGCGGCTACCGCACCATCGTGCCTGAACAATGTGTGGCCGATAAACACGAGAGTTATCACTTTGCGAACTTGACGGACTTGATGCTGAAGTACGCCGACGTGGTGGACGTGAACGAAACGCTGGCCTGGCTGGACGGTCGTTTGGCCGGCGGCAAATAGGCCACGGAGCTGGCGATGAAAGCTGACCCCGGCCTTTACGACTCCTGGCCATGGCGCGGCCGGCCCAAGATCACTTGGCCGGGCAGCGCGCGGCTGGCGTTTTGGGTGGCGCCCAACATCGAGTTCTACGAACTCAACCCGCCCAAAAACCCGCAACGTGCAGCCTGGCCGCATCCTTACCCTGCCGTGCCGGGTTATTCGATTCGCGACTGGGGCAACCGCGTGGGCCACATGCGGCAAATGCGGCTGTTGGACAAATACGGCATCCGCGGCTCGATCTCGCTGTCTACGGCCTTGATCGAACACCATCCCGAGATCGTTGCGCTGTGCCAAGAGCGGCAGTGGGAGTTTTTCACCCACGGCATCTACAACACGCGCTACACCTATGGCATGGATGAAGCGCAAGAGCGCAGCATGATCGCCGAATCGATGGACGCCATCGAACGTGCGGTGGGTAAGCGCCCGGCGGGTTACTTGGCGCCGGCCTTGTCGCATAGCGAAGTGACAGTGGACCTGTTTGCCGAATTGGGTGGCAGCTACACCTGCGACCTGTTCCATGACGACCAGCCCACGCCGGTGAAGCTGCGCAGCGGCAAGCCGTTTGTCTCGGTGCCGTATTCGCTGGAACTCAACGACACCATCGTCTACGTCGTCAACAAGATCGAACCGCGCCGTTACGGCCAGATGATTAAAGACGCTTTTGATCGCCTGTACGCCGAAGGTGAAACCTCGGGTACTGTGATGTGCATTCCCACCCACAACTACCAAGTCAGCTGCCCGCACCGCCTGAAGGCATTTGAAGAAGCGCTGGAGTACATCACCGGCCACAGCGGTGTGTGGCTGACGACCGGCCGCGAAATCGCCGAGCATTATTTGGCCCACCACCATGCCAATGCAATGGCCCACATCGCGGGAGCCAACCCGTGAGCCTGGACCCCAACTACCTGCAATACCCGATGCGCCGCCACGGCATGGACCATGAGCGGTATGCCTGGTCGATGTTGACCGACCGGCCGCCGGTGCAATGGCCGGGCGGCAAGAGCCTTGCGCTGTGGGTCAACGTCAGCCTGCAGCATTTCCCGCTCAACCCACAAGGCTTGCCGGTGAAGCTGCCGGGCGCGATGAGCATGCCTTACCCCGACTTGCGCCACTACACCCTGCGTGACTACGGCAACCGCGTTGGCGTCTACCGCTTTTTGGACGCTTTTGACCGCCTGGGCATACGTGCCAGTTTTGCCATCAACGCCTGCTTGGTGCAGCAGCACCGGGCCTTGGTCAATGAGGTGGTGAGGCGCGGCGACGAAATCCTGGGCCACTCCTGGAGCATGGACACGCCGCATGCCGGCGGCCTGGCCGAAGCCCAAGAGCGCGAGCTCATCCACCGCTCACTCGACGCCCTGCGCCAGGCCAGCGGTCGGGCCGTACGCGGCTGGCTGGGCCCGGGCCGGCTGCAAAGCGAGAACACGCCAGAGCTGCTGCACGAGGCCGGCGTTCTGTACTTCAGTGACTGGGTCAACGACGAGCTGCCCTACCGCTTCCACACGCGCTATGGCGATCTGTGGTCGGTGCCGCTGTGCAACGAGCTAGACGACCGGTTTGTGATCATGGACAACCAGCACAGCGAAGCCTCCTGGGCGCAACAGGTCATGGACGCTTGTGACCTGTTACTGGCTGAAAGCCGCGAACAAGGCGGGCGTTTGTTGTCGTTGTCGATACACCCCTGGGTCCTGGGCCAGCCGCATCGCATCAAACACCTTGAGGCTGCTTTGGCGTATGTGATCGCGCAGCCGGGTGTGTGGTGTGCACAGCCAGGTGAGATTTTGGCCAGCTTTGCCGCGCAGCAAGGCCCGGCGTGAGGGGTCGACCGTTGTGGCCGTTTTGCGCCAATCCACACCCGGGAAAGCCGGGTGGACAAAGTGCGTCAAATCGCAGATAGTTGTCCGGACAAGTTGGTTGTCCTGACATCCGTTCGCCATCCGCCACCGCCCCTGGGCCCACGCGCCCGGGCTCTTTCCGGAGACATGCCCATGCCTTGCCATCGCTCCCCTTGGTTCGTTTTTTCCACCCTAGCTTGGGCTTCTGTTCAGGCCTTGGCGCAGACCACACCGGCGGCCAGCGCCGCAGGGGAGGACACGCAGAGCATCACCGTCACGGCGCGCAAAGTGGACGAACGCATCATTGATGTGCCGCTGACGATTCGCGCCATTAGTGGCCGCGACCTCACCGAGCGGGGTATCGTCAATATCACCGACCTGATGCAAATCACCCCCGGCATGAGCTATTCGCCCGACTTTGGTCGTACCGCGGAACGCCCGGTGGTGCGTGGCATATCGGCGCTGCGCGAACAAGCGCCGCAGCCGGTGTCTGTGTTTGTCGACGGATTGTTCCTGCGTGATGGAGCGCTGAGCTTGGTGCTCGACGATGCGCAGCGCGTGGAAGTCATCAAGGGTCCGCAATCGGCCTTATATGGTCGCTCGACCTATGCCGGGGCCATCAACTACATCACCGTCAAACCCGGCAATGAGTTCAAAGGCACGGCCTCGGCGACGCTGGCGCAGGCCGACGAACGTTCGGTGTTCGGTGCCGTCACGGTGCCACTGGCCAAGGATGTAGCTTCGATGCGCATTCGCGCTCGCCACCACCAGTATGGTGGCCAATACACCAACGTGTTGACCGGCAACAAAATTGGTGACGAACGCACCGACACCGCTGGTGTGCTGCTTTCGCTGACCCCCAAAGATGCCATGGAGCTGCGCTTGAGCTTGGACCATTCCAAGATTGACGACGGGTTTTTTGCCGGTGTCGCGCGCACCGTGCCCACGCAGCAACCCGCGGGCACCGTGATAAGCGCCAACGGTTCGACCAACGTCGCCAACGGCGCGATATGCAATGGCCGCACGGTCAACATCGTTGGCAACAACGCTGCCGGCGTACCCGACGCCAGCGTGGCGCCCACGGCGGCTAACCGCGCCAATGGCTGGCCCTGCGGCCCGTCTACTTTTAGAGGCACGACGGTCAGCCGCAATGAAGCCGACTTAGCCAACTACACCGACCCCAGCAATGGCGAAAACTACGGTGACATCGCTGGCCTGAAGCGCAGCATCAATCGCGTGGGCGCCACCGTCGTCTACGACTTCGCCGGCGGCTATACGCTGACCAGCCAATCGGGCTTCACGCGCCAGTACACCGAGTTGGGCGCCGACCAGTCTTACAACGGCACGCGCTTTGCGATTACGGGTGCGTCTTGGACCTCGTTCAACAAAGACCGGCTGCGCTATTGGTCGCAAGAGCTGCGGCTGGCGTCACCACAAGACCAGGCTTTCACTTGGTTGATTGGCGCGTTTTTCTACGACGAGCGCACTGCAGGTGCGGGCAGCGCCGTGATCGCGCGCAGCGGCGCGAATGTCGTGGCTGCGCCACTGCGCGTAGGGTCACCCGAGACCAAAGAAAATTCCGCACCGTTTGCGCGGGTGCAGTATGCATTCAACAAAGCTCTGCGGGTGTCGGCCGAAGGTCGCTATAACCGTGAGACGGTGGGCGTGGAAGGCGTACCACTGGGTGTGGCTAGCGTCTCCGCCGGCACCTGCGTCGCAGGTCAGCAATGCTCCGTGGTGGCCAAACGCACCTTCACCGACTTTTCGCCCCGCCTCACGCTGGACTGGAAGCCGATGAAAGACATGCTGGTCTACGCCCAGGTGGCCAAGGGCAGCAAGAGCGGTGGCTTCAATACCGCAGCCGGCATTCCCACCGACCGATTTGCCTATGACGGCGAAGACATCACCTCCACCGAGCTGGGCTTCAAAGGTGTGCTTGCCGGTGGTCAGGTAGGGTTTTCGGCAGCAGTCTTCAACAACGATGTCGATGGCCTGCAGCTGTCCAATATCATCACCATCACCAACCCGTTTTCGCCCAACCCCGCCGCACCGCAGACCACCACCACCACCACCGTCAACAACGTGGGCAAAGCGCGTACCCGTGGTCTGGAATTGGACCTCTCACTGCGCGCTACCGACTGGCTGACCTTCATGGCCAACTACGCCTTGACCGATGCCAAGGCGCTGCGCGGCACTGAGCTCACCAACGGCACGGTCTTTGGCGGTAACCAATCGGTAGCAGGATTCACGCTGCCGCGCACGCCCAAACACTCGGCCGCTGGCAGCGTGGTAGTCGACACGCCGATGGGCGGCAGCGGCTTGCGGGACACCGCGCGCATGGATGTGTCCTACCAATCGCGCCGGTATGCAGAGATTCAGAACATGATCTGGGCCGACCCCTACACGCGGGTCAACCTCAGCGCCGGTGTGCGCGCCACCGGCTGGGGCCTGCGCTTGTGGGTGAAAAACGCCACCGATAACGACACCTCGATGAACGGTTTCCGCTACCTAGACCCGGTGACTTTCCGCCGCAGCGCGGTGGACTTTTTGCCCCGCTTGCGGCAAGTGGGGGTGACAGGTACCTACGACTTCTGAGCATACTTGTCGTGGGGCTCGTGCAGAAGCGGCTGACCCAGCTGGCTGCGCTGGCCGTTCTTGCTGGCGCAGCGCCGGCCACAAGCGCCCAGACCCCCGCCACCGCTGCACAGCGGATGGCCGCATCGCTGGCCGGTGAGTGGAACAACAACGAACAAGTTTGGCAGCAGCGCATTGACGCTGCCAAACCGACAGTGCCGGGCGCCGCGCCGGTGGTGGTGGCTGAGCATGTGCACACCGTGTTGGCACCGGTGGTCTTGGCGCAGTTGCCGGGCGCTTGGTTGTATGTGCAGCGCAGCGCTGGCGAGAACGTCGCGCTGCTGCGCCGCCAGGCGCTGTGGAGGTTGGTAGGCGCCGATGTCGGTGCGGTGCGGCTTGAACCCTATGTCTTCAACGAGCCGACGCGGTGGCAAGATTTGCATAGGCAGTCACCCTCGGCCTTGGCGCAGCTGAGCGCCAGCGAGCTGCGCCCAGAGCCCCATTGCGAGGCGCTGGTGCTGTCGTCACCAAACGCCGGTCAATGGCAGGCCGATGCTGCTGCCTTGAACGCCAGTGGCCACCGCGATTGCGTCGATCTGCCCTTGCAGCTGTTGGCCAGCGGTGTGTTGGTACACGGCAGCCCCGGCCTTGCCGGGGCCACCGGCACTTCCTTACGCAGCCGCAAAGTGCGTTACTTCGAGGGCTGGGTGTGGTTTCGCAATGCCGGCCCAGCTGCGTTGCCCGACGACAAAGACACCAGCTTCACCGCTAAGTACGCGCTGCACAGCGAAGGTCAAAAGATGGTGCTGCTGCGCAAAGATGGCAGCGAAAGCCCGTGGCTGTTGGAACTGGCGTTGTTGACTTACCAGAATACGCGCCGACCGATCTTGAAGTTTGCCTTGGTCGACCGTGCCAGCGGCAAGTCCATCGCTTACACCTGGGCCAACACCGAAGCCAGCAACGTGGGCATGAACCTGGGCTGGTTCCAGGCTGGGGTGACGCAGCGAAGCGAGTCAGTGTATTTTTCCAGTCCGCCTTGAATCCTTTGAGCTGCTCAGCCGGCTACAGTTTCCACCCAGGCCCCTGGCGACACCGCAAACAGCCGGCCAGGTGGGAGCGTGGCGCTCAACGCTGCTGGCACCACCATCGTGACCCATGCCAGGCCGCAGGGCAGGGCGTCGGTGGCCAAGGGTGCTGCAGTCACCTGGGGGTCTGCCACCTCGTCAATCTCAAACAAGCTCGCTCCTGCCCATTGCGCCGTGGCCACGGGCCAGCGGCGCGTGATGTCGTGACCAAGCGCCCGGTTAAGCACGGTGATCTTGGTATCGAATTGGAGGATTTGCCTGGGCCTCAGCGGGGCGCAAGCGGCCAGCGTGGCGCTGCGCGAAGGCGTGGACAGCACGGCGATGAACAGAGGCCCCAAAGCCGGGCTGCTCGGCGCCAAGCTGCTGGACAGCGGAATGTCAAACGGCGGCACCGGTGCCTTGACCTGCGTGAGGTACAGCATCTCGCCCGCGGGGCCCACCAGCTGCATGGCGCGGATCGCGGGGCTGACGTCCAAGTCAGCCGGCGGGCCGACGATGTCAAACCCGGGGCTGCTGTCGTCCGACGCAACGCAGGTGCGAACCCCAGTGATTGCCCCAGTCGCAGACGCCTGGGCAGCGCTGAGGTGGGCCGCCAATGCATCCACATCACGCACCAGGATTTCCAGCGCCAGCCAGCCCTGCGAAAAGCGTGTGGGCCGGGGCTGCGCATTTGGATATTCGATCAAGCGCAGCAGCGGTGCTGCTGCGCCGCCTTGCGCCTGAGTGGCCAACATCTGTTGACGGCAGTTCTGCAGCATTGGGTGACCCCAGGCTTGCGCCTGTGCTGTGTCGACGGACATGGGTTCGGCCGTAGGCGACAAACCCAAGGCGCGGTAGGCCTGCGCGACCGGCTCCAGCTGCCGCACGATGAGCGTGGCGTGGCACAAGGGCCCGGCGTGCGGGGCGCGTTCTGGCTGCAAAGTGGCTGCGGAATTCATGCCCTCAACTTGTCCGGACAAGCACTTCAGTCTAACCTAGCGGTCTTGACCTATCGCGCTGGCCAGGCTCTACCACCCCACTTCTGCACCCAATGCCCACACCATGATCGAACTGCAACACAGGGGTGCGGTGGCGCACCTGAGAATCCGCCGCGCGGAGAAAAAAAACGCCTTCACGCTGGCGATGTGGAAAAGCCTGCTGCACCATTGCTTGGCCTTGCCCGGCAGCGGGGCGCGAGTCTTGCTGCTGCAAGGTGAGCGCGGCAGCTTTTGCGCAGGCGCGGACATCGCTGAAATGACACAGTTGGTGGCCAACCCCGCTGAGCTGGCGCACAACAACGGCGTGGTGTCACAAGCGCAGTTGGCCTTGGAACACCTGGGCTTGCCCACCGTGGCAGTCATCGACGGCCCTTGTTTTGGCGGTGGCCTGGGCTTGGCCGCGGCTTGTGACTTTCGCTTGGCCAGCAGCCGTGCCAGCTTTGCCGTGACACCGGCGAGGTTGGGGCTGCTGTACAGCTTGGAGGACACGCGCCGCTTGGTACGCTTGCTGGGTGAGCACGCCGCGCGCCGCTTGTTGCTGCGCGGCGAACGGCTTGATGCCACCACCGCGCAGGCCTGGGGTTTGTTGGATGCGTTGGTGCCGCCAGAGCAACTGGAAGCCACCGCCACCGCCTGGGCCAACGAATTGGCGCAAAGCTCGCGCACCTCGATGGCCGGGCTGAAAGCTACCTTGGGTTGCTTGTCAGGCAGCGGCGTGCACAGCGAGGCCCAAGTCCGGCAGGCTTTTGACCAGGCTTTCACAGGGCCGGATTTCACCGAGGGCGCCGCTGCGTTTTTGGCCCGCCGCGAGCCCCGTTTTTCTTGAGCCGACCTACAGGCCCCTTGAAGGACTGCTATGCCTAACCGTACCCTGCGCGGATTCACCCGCTGCACCAGCAACCAAGCCGAACGCCGCGGTGCCGAGCGTGGCCGTGAGCATTTTTTAATCACCGACCAGGCCGGCGGTGTGCGCGTGATGCATGCCTATTTCGAGATCGACGACTCACCCAATGTTGTACGCGACGAGATGCTGGCGCTAGGCCCGCAAGGCCACCGGCTGGACGCCGTTGTGCGCGTGACGGGGGGTAACCGCTTCGAAGGTGGCGGCTTTTTCCGCCTCACCGAACGCATGGCAGAAGATAAAGTTTTCAACCGCAGCGCCAGCCGCAGCAGCCAACGCATCGAGCTGGCCGAACCTTTGTGCGCCCTTGGTGTGCACCCGATTTGTGGCCATGCCCTGATGCTGCATTCGTACGGCCTGAGCCAAGGCGCCAGGCGCCGGTTTTTCCCTAATTTGATGCAGACCAGCCCCGACCACAGCCGCGCCACTGGCCCGGCGTTGTACGCGCTGGGTTTTGGCCTCGAGCTTGTGGGTCGCGTAACCGTGACCGTGGCCGCCGGCCGGTTCGACGCACTGCACTTTCGCTTCACTGACACCGCAGGCCAGTTGCCCCAGGAACACCCGCCCTATGACATGTGGTGCACGGCCGATGGCGACTATTTGTATCTGAAAGGGCGTGCCGGCCGTTACATGCCGACGCGGTACGAGCTGGTCGAGATCGACGGGCTTGTTGCGCACGCCTTAACTACTGCAGGCGCCGCCGGAGTCCCTGCATGAGCTGCTTCATGATCGTTCAAGCCAAGATCAGCGACCGCGCCAAGTTCGCTGCCTACACCGCCGTGGTTCCAGCGCTGGTTGCACGCTTTGGTGGCCGCTACCGGGTGCTGGGTGGGCACACGACCACGCTGGAAGGCCAGTGGCCAGACTGCAAGGCAGTGGTCAGCGAATGGCCCAGCCGCGCTGCGGCAATGGCGTTTTGGGACAGCCCCGAGTACCGCGGTGCAGCCAAGCTGCGCGAGGGCGCAGGTGAGTTCACCATCGCCTTGATTGACGGCGTGGACAGCCCCGCCAAGGAGCCACGCGCATGAACAAGCCACCAGTGCCGCACGCATCCTCGACCCCAACTGCCGCCATCGACCCGATGCACCCCGTCGCCTTGGCGGCGGCGGCGACCCAGGCCATCGGCGCGGCTGTGCCGCCCACCATCACCCCCTACACCGCGCTGGCCCTGCAAACACCTTGCTTCGCCATCAACCGCGCCGGCGATACCGCTACCGCACGCCAGTGGATGATGGACAGCATCCACCGCGTGGGCCGCCAGATCCGCGCCAGCAAACTGTTTGTCGGACCTGATGTCAAGCTGGTGGTGCTGCCGGAATACTTCGCATCAAGCTACCCCGCCGGTGAAAGCCTGCCACTTTGGGCCGAGCGCGCTGCATGGGATCCTGGCGGCGTGGAGTACGCGGCCATCGGCGAAGTCGCGCGCCAGCATGCGGTGTATGTGTCGGGTAACGTGTACGAGACCGACGAACATTTCCCCGGCCTGTATTTCCAGGCCAGTTTCATCGTTGACGACCGCGGCGAGCTGATTCTTCGCTACCGCCGTTTGGTATCGATGTTTGCGCCCACGCCGCACGATGTCTGGGACCGCTATGTGCAGATCTACGGCATCGACGCCGTGTTCCCCGTGGCCCACACGCCGCTGGGCCGGCTGGCCTGCATCGCCTCCGAAGAGATCCTGTACCCCGAAATCGCGCGCGCTTTGGCGCTCAAAGGTGCCGAGGTGCTGCTGCATTCCACCAGCGAAGTCGGCAGCCCACGCTTGACCCCCAAAGACGTGGCCAAACGCGCCCGTGCTTACGAAAATATGTGCTGGGTGGTGAGTGCTAATTCCGCCGGTATTCAGAACCTGGACTTTCCCACCCAAAGCACCGACGGTATGAGCAAGGTGGTGGACCCCAAAGGCGAGGTGCGTGCGGAGGCCGGTTTTGGCGAAAGCATGGTGGCCCATGCCGAGATCGACGTTGAGCAGGTGCGGCGCATGCGCGGCACACCCGGCATGGCCAACGTGCTGGCGCGCCAGCGTTTGGAGCTATTTGCGCCGCTGTACAGCACCAGCGTCTACCCGGCCAACACCATGTTGGGCGCCGATGGCCAAGCCATGGTGCCCGAGCGCAGCCACTTCATGGCCATGCAGGCAAAAGCCATTGAGGTGCTGAAGCAGCGGGGGGATGACTTGATGGCCCTGGCTGGCCGGCAGCCTGACCCGTCCAGGCTGGTGCGGTGAACAAGCTCGTCAGCCCTTACTGGCCCGGCATCAACCTGGTTCGCAGATTTTGTGCGGCCAGGCCCAAGGGCGTTTGACGCGGTCCATGGCTTCGAAGCTTTCGATGGCTTCGCGCCACTGCCAAGTACGGTCGATGGCGTCCAGGCCGCTGAGCAGCATCTCGCGATCGTCATCAGGTAGGGTGAAGCGGTGGCACAGGCCGCTCGGGCCACGCAATTCGCTGGCGGCCAGGTCGATAGTCAGCGGCAACGCATGGGAGTTGGCAAGCTTTGCCAGGCTGTCCACCACTTCGCGGCTGAGCTCCACCGGCAACAAAGCGTTGCGCACGCAGTTGTTGCGAAAAATGGCGCCAAAGCTGGGTGCCACGATGCAGCGCAGGCCCAGCTGCGCCAATGCCCACACCGCCATTTCGCGTGACGAGCCGCAACCAAAGTTGGCGCCGGCAATCAGAATGCTGGCACCGCGCCAAGGCGCACGGTTCAGCACGAAGTCTGGGTTTTCTTCGCTGCCGCCCTGCAGGTAACGCCAAGGCGCGAACGCGCGCTCCCCTAGGCCGTCGCGCGACGGTGAGGTGATATCGCGTGAGGGGATGATGACGTCGGTGTCGATGGTGTCGCGCAGCAGCGGCGCGGCGATGCCTTCAATGACGGTGATGGGCATCATGCGCTGCGTTCAGTTCGCAAGGTAGGGCCGTGGATCGGCCAGGCAGCCGGCAATGGCCGATGCGGCCACCGTGGCCGGGCTGGCCAGGTGGGTACGCACGCCCGGGCCCTGGCGGCCTTCAAAGTTGCGGTTGGTGCTGCTGATCACACGCTGGGCACTGCCGGCGGCAAAGTTGAAGCGATCGGCACCGGAGAAAAAGCACAAAGAACAGCCGCTTGCGCGCCACTCAAAGCCGGCTTCTTCAAACACCCGGTGCAAGCCTTCGGCTTCGGCGGCAGCGCGCACCGCCATTGAGCCTGGCACCACCAGCGCTTGCAGACCCGGCGCCACCTTGCGCCCGCGCAGCACGGCGGCGGCGGCGCGCAAATCGCTCAGGCGGCTGTTGGTGCATGAACCGATGAAAGCAGCGTTGATACTTGTGCCGGCAAGGGCTTGGCCAGGTTGCAAGTCCATGTAGCTCAGCGCTTGTTCGTAGGCGCGGCGGCGGCCAGGGTCGCTCTGCTGTGCGGGGTCGGGCACGTGACTGGAGATGTCTGCGGCATGTTCTGGCGTGGTGCCCCAAGTGACTTGAGGCGCCAGTGCACTCACGTCCAACGCCAGCTCGGCATCCCACAGCGCGTCGTCGTCGCTCGCCAGGGTGCGCCAATGCGCAGCAGCGGCGTCCCAAGCCGCGCCACGGGGCGCAAAGCTGCGGCCGGCAATCCATTGCAAGGTACTGTCATCGGGTGCGACTAGGCCTGTCCAAGCACCAAATTCGACGGCCATATTGCACAGCGTGAAGCGTGCTTCGACACCCAATGCACGCACTGCAGCGCCGGCAAATTCGATCGCATGAGCCTCACCGCCTGGCGCCCCACCGCTGGCGCCAAAGCGAGCGATCAGGGCCAGCACCATGTCCTTGGCTGTTACGCCCGTCGGCAGCTGGCCATCAAAGCTCACACGCATGCGCTTGGGTTCTGGTCGCCACAGCGTGCCGGTGGCCACTGCATGTTCGCCTTCAGTGGAGCCTACACCCCAGGCCAAAGCCCCCAGTCCACCCACGGTGCCGGTGTGGCTGTCCGGGCACACCAGGGTCAGCCCTGGCAGCGCCAGGCCTTGTTCGGGCGACACCACATGCACGATGCCTTGCTCCGGATGGTCGACATCAAATACCTGCAGGCCGGCTGCGCTGCTGCGCTGACGGAAATCGTCGATGAAGTTTTGGCCATAGGCCTGCGTGCGTTGGCTGCTGCGCAAGGGCGAGGTATCAACGATGTGGTCCATCACACCGAATACACGCTCGCGATGGCGCGCATGGCGCCCAGCTTGCGCCAAGCCAGCCAGCAGCGCCGGGCCAGTGCGTTCATGCAAGAAGATGCGGTCAATAGCCAACAGCGCCTGGCCGGGGCGTCCGTGGGCCACCACATGTGCGTCCCAAATACGGTCGATGACGGTGCGCAGGCCCATCGAGGTGCCCTTCAGCACCCCGGCGCCATGACCCGTAGCGTTGACTGACACTGCGCCCAATGGCGAGCCTGCGCGAAGGCCAGGCTGTGCGCTCATCACCTAGCTGCTGGTATCAAGGCGTAGCCAAGGCCATTTCGTTACGGCTTCTTGGCTTGTTTCTTGTAGTAAGTCCAGCTCGTTTCGTTGGGTGTGACAAAAGCAGCCGGCGCACTGGCGTAAAGCGGAAAGTTAGCCAGCGTGTAGGCCTTGACGTCTGCGGGCAGCTCATCGAAGCTGGCGTACTTGCGGCCATGGCCGCTGTAGATCAAGTAACCGGGGCGCTGGCCCATCTTCATCCAGGGCAGCCAAGGGCCAGTGCGTGCCCAGGCATACGTGGTGGGTACGCTGGTGCGGCGTGGATCGTTTAGGTCTGCAGTTTTGGCAAAGAAGGTGAAGTGTTCCGAAGCCAGGTATGTAGGCCCGCTGGATTCGGCGGGGAACTCGGCCGGCAGCAAGGGGTTGGGGTAGGCCAGCGGAATGTCCAGGCGCAAAAACACATCGTCACCCGACACCATCAGCGGGAAGCGCCCTGCCTCACCCTGCTTGGGCGCGGCATACCGTTGGTTCACCGGGTCGTTGGCGACCTGCAGCACAGTGTTTCTTTCGTTGGTGAAGGGGTTTTGCCATTCCTTCAAGATCTCGCCGCTGCGCGGGTCTTTGTAATACGCCACTTCGCGCGAAATGAATTCCCAGCCGCCTTCAGCCGTTTTATGAAAGCGCCCAGCGTTAAAGCCATCCAGCTTCATGATCTCGCGCGGGCGCTCACCGGGCACCACGGCAAATACAGTGACCCACCAGTTGGCAAACACGGTTTTGCCGGTGCTGTCGGCGCGCATGCGAATGAAAGTGTCGAGCTGCCCGGCCGCGCTGCGGGTATCCAGCGCTGCGGTATTGCCGGCGGTGGCGCTGCCCATGGGCGGCGTGGCGCAGCCGCTCAATGCACTTGCCAGCATCAACAGCAGCGCAGCGCAAGCCAAGCTGGCGCGGCTGAAGAACGGGCCGCGTGAGGCTGTCAAACCGCTTGAAACCGCAGCGTGGGGTGGCAACAAAACCATGGTCAACCTCCTGTTTCAATACTTGGCGCTTGCAGCCACAAATCGTGGCCAGGCCTGACGTCACCAGATACCCCTGAAGGGATCAAAGTTGTCCGTACAACTGTTGATGGCCGGCATGCTATCAGCTATCCTTTATGGTCCGCAATCAAGGCCTTGCGGCGCGCTGTGATGAGCCCCTGCAATGCCCGGCCCCGTGCCCTCAATTCCCCTCTTTGCCACGAGACACAAGCCATGCCAGCCGCCCCCCAGTCCAGCCCGCCGCAGCCCAGTTGGCGCGAGGTGGGCCGCCATGCGGTGTTTCCGCAAGCCACGCACGACGAGGTGGCACGTTTTGACTTCCTCACCCGCTTGAATTTGCACCTGTCGCAGGCGGTGCTGCCGGGTGTCAAGAAGGCCTGGGAAAGCCGCGTCAAACCGGCCTTTGTGGCAGAGCATGGCCGCACCCCGGCAGACAGGCATGAGGTGCGCAAGGCCATGCAAGCCGATCTGCACTACCAGCTGTGGAGCGCGTTGCGCCGCAACAGCATGGAAATGCGCCAACAAGCCGGCCGCAGCTTGGTGTTTCGCCAGCTGGGTGCGTTGCGCGATCAAGCAGACCAGCTCAATCAAGGCGCGAGCTCTCTGCAGCTGGATCCACTGATCGAGCAGCCGCGTTATGCCAGCGCGGTGGATATCCACTGCATGCCCGGCAACTACCACAGCGAAGTGGTCGAGCGTGACATCGCCGCGGGCGCTAACTACGACGCTGGTATCTTTGTCACCACCGCCGGCGCCTTGGGCCGCTATTCCGACGGCGGTGGCCAGGCTGTGGTGGACTGGCTGCAAAAGAACAAACCCGGTTGGTCGCCCAAGCGCATCTTGGACATCGGCTGCACCATTGGCCACAACGCGCTGCCACTGGCGCAAGCATTCCCTGGCGCTCAAGTGCTGGCCATCGACACTGCCGCACCGGTGCTGCGTTATGGCCATGCACGTGCCAAGTCACTGGGCGTGCATAACATTCAGTTTCGCCAAGCCAGTGGCGAAGCCGTACCGGCCGCTGATGGTGAATTTGACCTCGTCACCACGGCCATGTTTTGGCACGAAACCTCCACTGTTGCGATGCCGCGCATCATGAAAGAAGTGCATCGTGTGCTGGCCCCGGGCGGCATCACCTTGCACCTGGAGCAGCCGCAGTACGCGGGTATGGACGCTTTCGAAGCTTTCATGCGCGACTGGGACGCTTACAACAACAATGAACCGTTTTGGACCCGCATGCACGAAGCGGACTTGCAAGCGCTGGTCGAAGGCAGTGGCTTCCCGCCTGGCGCTTACTTTGAAACGCTGATGCAGGCCAAGGTAGACCGCACGCTGTTCCCGGCGCCCGCTGGTTCAAGCGATGCTGCTGCAAGCAAGCAGGAAGACTATGGCCGCACACCGCTGTGGACGGCGTTTGGCGCCACCAAGCCGGCGGCAGCGGCATGACCGCGCGCCCCGAACCTGTCGAGCTCGACGCGGTGGCCTTGGCCAACCAGCGCGCCAAAGGCAAACGCCCGCAGTTTTTTGACGATCCGGCAGTCGAGCGTGTGTTGTCCATCGCCATGGCACTGGCCGGTGAACTCAGCGTGGCGCGCGAACGCATCGACACGCTGGAGCGGCTTCTGGTGCAGCGCGGCGTGCTTGGCGCCGACGACATAGAACGCTATGTGCCTGAGGCCGCTGTGCAGGCCGAACGCAATGCCTGGGGCCGCGCTTACATCGCACGTTTGCTGCGCATCGTCGACCAAGATGTGCAGGCCATGGGCGCCGATGCCGGCCCCAGTATGGAGCAGGCGGCGCAAGAGTTGGGCCGCGGCGGGGGGTAGAGCAGGCCAGCTACAGCGGCAGCCAGCGCCGCTGTGCCGCCAGTGCCTGCACGGCGGCCACGCTGGGCTGCGGCAGTTCCACCAACAGCTTGGGCCACAGCTTGAGCAGCAATTCAGCGGTGGCCAGGGTGTCCGCTGCGGTCTGGTGCCGCACGGCGCATTGGATGTCCGGGGCCAACATCCATTCGTCCCGCGAGCGGGCCTTTGTCTGCGGGTGCAGCACCGCAGCCAGCGGTTGCCGATCCAGCCACGGATTGCGCAGCGCTGGCATGCAGGAAAAGTAACGAGGAAGCGGGCAATTCTAGGAGGGGCAGGTCTGCCCGCGAGGCCGGCAGACAACAGGGCAGGCGCGGGTGGTGTGGCAAGCGGCCACACCTTTGTTTGTCAAGCCACGGCTGCTGAGCCGCCGCGTTCAATTCCCCGCGATGGTCTCACCCGCGAAGCTATGGCCGGTGACGGCGCGCCAGTTGCTGGTGACTTTTTGTTCGTCGATCAAGGTGCGCTGAAACAGCCGCCCCTCTTTGAACCAATGCCAAGTGCGCGAACGGTACTGCCCGCAGTCCGAAAGCTGGATCATTTCGTACAGATACACCCCCGGCTCGTCGCGGCGCACCCAGTACAGCATGGTCGTGCGCACGGATGTGTCCAGCGCCACGTCGGCGGCCCAGCCGTCGATCAAGTCGCTGACAAACTTGATACGGTCACCGGCGCCGACGGCCGGGAAGGAACGCACGTCTTTGCGCCCGTCGGCCCAGGCGTAGTGGTTCGTTTGGTCGTAGTCAATGCCCGGGCGTTCTTCTGGGGTCGGAAAGCGGCATACCAGGCGGGAGCGGTGTTCGTCGATCTTCTCGCCTGCGGCGTTGTAGTATCGGTAGGCACCGTCCCACACACCTTCGTGGCGGGCCAGCAGTGGGAACTGTTGTTTGAAGGTGGACATGGTGTCGGCTCCTTGACGTCAGCGTTCAGGGCTTGGGTGCGGTAGTGCCAGCAGGTGCCGGGGTAGGTGCCGGGGTAGGTGCTGCACCGGCCGCAGTGCCCAGCAGTTTGTTCAGCTCGATGTAGTTGCCATCGGGGTCCCACACGGCAGAAAACATCACCGGAATGACCCCACCGCCCGGCGCCGGGTATTCCACCCGCTTGGGCGCGGTGTCGATTTTGATGTGCGGCGTGGTTTCGATGCGCGCCCAGCGGGTGTCCAGGTCGGCGACGTTGATGACCATGATCATCTGGCCCGGGCCGGCCTTGCCAAACACCGGCGGTGGCACCGGCGGCTGGTTCAGGCGCTGCATCAAACCCAATGCGCCGATGAACACGTCGTTGGCGCGCAGCAGCACCAAGCGCAGCGTGGGTGCGACGGCTTTGCCGTCTTTGTCAGCGCCGCCGCCGATGAGCTGGTCGTACACCACCTTCAGGCCCAGCGCGTCACGGTACAAGGCCAAGCTTTTGTCTATGTCGCGCACCACGAAGGTGGTGCGCCGGATATCGACCGGCGTGCGTTCGTTTTCCGGCACGCGCTGGGCTGCCGCGGGGGCGAGCACCATGCCGCAAACCAAGGCCAACAGTCCCGCACGCAGCAGGGCAGATAAGGGCGTTTTCATCGGCAGGGGTTCCTTCCTATCAGGTTCAAGGTCTTGCCTTGGCTTCACAGCAAAACCAAAGCCTTGCCTTGGTTGTCTCCGCGCATCAAGCGCGCAAAGGCCTCCGGCGTGCTGGCCAGGCCATGGCTCACATCTTCGCGGTAATGCAGCTGGCCACTGCGCACCAGCGGGGTCAGCTCGGCTAGCATCTCTGGCATGCGGCCCCAGTGGTCGTACACGACAAGGCCTCGCAGCGTGGCGCGGGCACGGATGTACAGGCCCGGGTTAGGGCCAGCCGTCGGCGCAGCGCCGTACTGCGCAATCAAACCGCACAGCACCACGTTGGCATTCAAGGCCAGCTGTTCACACACCGCTTGCAAGGTGTCGCCGCCCACATTGTCGAAATAGACGTGAATACCTTGTGGGCAATGGTGGCGCAGCGCTTGGCGCAGGTCTTGGCTTTTGTAGTCGATGCAAACCTCAAAGCCCGCTACCTCGGTGGCCCAGGCGCATTTCTGCGCGCCGCCGGCGATACCCACCACGCGGCAGCCGGCCAAGCGCGCCAGCTGGCCGGCGGTGGCGCCTACCGGGCCGCTGGCCGCAGAGACAACAAAGGTGTCACCGGCCTTGACCTGGCTGAGCAGCCGCACGCCAGCCCAAGCGGTGAGCCCTGGCATGCCCAGTACACCCAAGGCCAACGTGGCGGCGGGAATGTCGTCGGACACTGGCCGTGCGGCGGCCACGGCAGCGCTGTCCAACACAGCGCTGTTTCGCCAGCCGCAGGCGGCCACCCAGCGTTGGCCAGCTCGCATGCGCGGGTGGCGCGAGTCAATGACTTCGACCAAACCTTCGCCTGCCACCACCTGGCCTGGCAGGATGGGTGCGCTCAAATGGCGACCGGCCATAGCGCTGCGCAGGTACGGGTCAAGCGACAGCGCCAGCACTTTCACTAGCACGTAACCGTCGCTGAGTTCGGGCAGCGGAGCGCTGCCTAGCGCAAAGTCGCCGGCTTGCGGCGCCCCGTCGGGTGTGCGCACGAGCGTGATGTGGTCGGCGTTCAACATGCTCAAGCTCGCAGCGGTAACAAAGTCTGAAGGTGGGCGGTCATCACGGCATAACGTTGATCCAGTGCCATGGGGGTCTCCAACACCTGCACCTGCGGCGGCAACGGGAATTGCAGCAGCCGGTCGATGTGACGCAGCAAGATAGAGCCTTGCCAGCGCAGCAACGTGGTCGGCACTTGAAGCGCTTGCACATGCTCAGCCCGTTCGTGCAAAAACGCCGCCCGGTAGGCACGGGCGTAGTTGGGGCCGGCGGCCAGCAGTTCTAAGGCCCCGGCGTGTACCTCGGCCAAGCTGGGCACGCGGGTGCTGACACGGTGCGCCTCGTTGTTTTCGAACCAGGGAAAAAACTGCAGCATCTGCGCCGCCATGGTCCATACCCGCTGCAAGTGGCTGCCATCGCTTGTTGGCGTCAGGTCCGGGAAGTAATGCACCAAGAGGTGGGCGCGTTCTTCGTCGTCAAAGTGTGCGGCGTTGTCCAGCAGCAAGTGGGCCACCGATGCAGGGTGGCGCAAGGCCAGTGCGATGGCCAACTGCGCCCCGGTGGCCGAGCCATACATATGCCAGCGATGGCCGGCAATGTCTTGCAGCAGAGCGTGCATAGCGGACACGTAATCGCCCAGTGGTCCGTCATCACCTGGCGCTGCAAACCCTGGCAGTGCGTCGGAGCCACCGTAGCCCGGCGTGTCGACGGCCAACACGCGCCAATGGCGAGCCAAGGCCGGCATCCAGGGCTCGAACATCGCCGAGTTGCGCGGCGACGGGTGCAGCAGCACCAGTGGCGGTGCATGGGCGGCCCCGCATTCGCGCCAGTGCAGGTGTACGCCCATGGCGCAGCGCACATGGCGCGTGATGTCCATTTGGGGTAGACCTGGCGCAGGGCTGAACGTGCTGCCGTCGCTGCTCATTTCACCAGCGCCAGCGATAAACCTGGCCACAGCACCACCACCAACAAACCCACCAGCAGCAGCATGATGAACGGCACCACGGCCTTGCAACATTCACTGAAGCTGGCCTTGAACGCCACCGCGGCGACGATCAAATTCAGCCCCATAGGCGGCGTGAGATAACCGATCTCCAGGTTTACGAGCATGACCATGCCAAAGTGGATGGGGTCCATGTCCATGGCCTGCGCCATGGGGGCCAACAGCGGCGCCAGGATCAGGATGGCCGAGCCGATGTCGATCAAACAGCCCACGGCGAGCAGCAGCAGGTTGACCATGATCAGGAAGGCCCACTTGTCGCTCACCGCCGTAGCCAGCCACTGCGCGGCCATCGCCGGCACCTGCTTTTCAGACAAGAAGATATTGATGCTGATGGCCATGATCAACATCGGGAACAAGGCGCCAGACATCTTCACCGTCTCTTGCGTGATGGTCAATAGCTTGGCTAGCGTGAGTTGGCGGTGCACAAACATGTCCACCAAGACGGCGTAAAACAGCGCTACCACGGCCGATTCGGTGGCGGTGAAAAAGCCGCTGT
>SXGQ01051647.1_pt1 | contig 27187 bp, 26 predicted proteins | sample 3178371 | NCBI WGS metagenome assembly SXGQ01 (sample SAMN11356859, study PRJNA531348) | freshwater metagenome | isolation source: freshwater sample F1-20 | place: China: Fuxian Lake, Yuxi | collected 2017-12-25 | reverse complement strand
GTAAATCGCCGAAGAAAAACAGAACAAACCATTTTGATATTCAGCCTAGGCTTTTTAGCTTTTCTTGGGCTTTTCCCTTACATATTCATGGTTCTAACCTCATTTAAGAATAACCAACAATTTGTGGATAGCTATTGGGGCCTGCCAGTTCCAATTCATTTCGAAAATTATGCCGCAGCTTGGGAGCAGACAAAAAATTACTTTGCTACAACCTTCATAGTTGTGGCTGCGACTATAGCTGCGACTCTGTTCCTAGGTCTACTAAGTGGATTTATCCTTTCAAGATTTATTTTTGTGGGACGACAGTTCCTATTTACTTGCGTTGGTTTGTTACTCATGGTCCCATGGATTGCCGCATTGATCCCACTCTTTGTACTTTCTAAAGATCTAAAAATGTTAAACACTATTTGGGTTTTGATCGTTCCGATGATCGCTGGTAACGCAGTTTTATCGGTGATTCTTTTCAAAAATTATATTGATGCAGTCCCACAGGAGCTATTTGATTGTGCAGTTGTTTTCGGAGCGACCGGCCCACAAATTTTTCGTTTTGTGGTGGTTCCACTATCTTTCCCCGTCGTAGGAACTATCTCCTTATTAACAATGATCAACGTTTGGAATGAATATTTCTGGCCATTACTGACCGTTACAGATGACAGCCTTCGCACCGTCTCGGTTGGAATTACCTTCTTCCAAGGCCAAAATGAAACAGATTATGGCGGGTTGATGGCGGGCTACACCTTGGCAAGTATTCCGTTGCTGCTTCTTTTCACATTCTTATCTAAGTACTTCCTAGCCGGCATACAAGGTGGGTTAAGCGTCAGCGATAAGTAATTTTTCTAATATCTGAGCAACTCCATCATTATTACATTCTGGCGCAATTGATTTTGCCGCGGCCTGAGCCGCTGGATGGGCGGTAGCCATCGCGTAAGAACGTCCACTCCACTCAAGCATGGAAATATCATTTGGATTATCACCAAAAGTGATTACATCTGCAGCAGATACATTTAATCTTTGTGCCAACTTAGCAAGAGTCTCACCTTTGCTCACACCGATTGCTGAAATTTCCAAAAGCGACTCATTTGAATTGGAATGAGTAGCGGTAGCGATTCCTTTTAGCTCTTTTTGCGCAATTTCTAACATCTCATCTGAAGATAATTCACGGTTGAGGCTTCTAACTAAAAATTTCATAGCCGGTTGGTCAAAATGTTCTTCGATTTGAGCACTGCCTGCATCGTCAATTCCTAGATCCCATCTAGCCAAGTATTTCTGCTCGCGATGGAATCCATCATGGTTTTCAACCGCAAATACTGCAGATGGCATACTCGCTCTTAATGCTTGGGTAGCCCTATTTAAATCTTCAACACCTATTAACCACTCTTCCAGAATTTCATTTTTATGAAAATCATAAACAATCGCACCATTCCCACAAACACCAGTCCCAAAAGAAAATGCCTCACGTACTTCGTTCATCCAACGTGGTGGTCTTCCGGTGATAAAAAAAATATTAATTCCTAAATTATGTGCTTTTGTAAATGTCTCAATAGTTCTCTTAGAGATATGCCCGTCAAACGGAATAATAGTTCCGTCTAAGTCAGTCGCGATTATTTTGGGCCGTGTCACACCGGCTCAAATCGATCTTTCCCTAAATAAGGAATTAATGCTTTTGGTATGAGTACTGAACCGTCCGCTTGCTGATGATTCTCTAAAATTGCCACAATTATTCGAGGTATCGCACATAAAGTTCCATTTAGAGTTGCAACAGGTTTAGTTCCTTCATCATCTTTGTAGCGGATATTTAATCTTCTTGCTTGATACTGCGTGCAATTAGAGGTACTCGTTACCTCACGGTATTGGCCTTGCGTTGGAATCCATGCTTCACAATCAAATTTGCGTATCGCGCTTGATCCAAGATCTCCGGTGGCAACATCAATTACCCGATATGGAATTTCAAGTGCGTTAAGAAACTCTTTTTCCCAATTTAACAATCTTTGGTGCTCGGCCAAAGCATCTTCAGGATCACAAAAAGAAAACATTTCCACTTTGTCGAATTGATGTACTCGAATAATTCCGCGAGTATCTTTTCCGTATGTTCCAGCTTCGCGCCTAAAGCATGAAGAGAAGCCTGCATAGCGCAATGGAAATTTACTGCTATCTAGAATTTCATCCATGTGATAAGCCGCAAGTGGTACTTCACTCGTTCCGACTAAGTAAAAATCATCCTCTTCTAAGTGAAAAACATTTTCGGCGGCTTGCCCAAGGAATCCAGTGCCTTCCATGGCAGGGGGCTTTACTAAAACAGGTGGGATCACAGGTATAAAGCCCGCTTTAACAGCAGTAGCTATAGCGAAATTCATTAATGCAAATTCAAGCAATGCCCCGTTGCCTGTTAAGTAATAGAAACGTGAACCAGAAACTTTGGCGCCCCGCTCCGTATCTATCGCGCCTAGTATTTTTCCTAATTCAACGTGATCTTTTGGTTCAAACTCAAACTTTGTTGGTGTACCGATCTCCTCTAAAACCACAAAATCCGCTTCACCACCAACAGGTGCGCCAGGATCTACCAGATTGGCCAGTCCCATAAACAATTTTTGCGCCCGCTCTTCAAATTCAGCTCGCTTCGCATCACTTGCTTTGACTGTTGCTGCTAATTCCTTCGAACTTTCTAATAACTTTGCTTTTTCTTCTCCTTTTGCTGCACCAACACTTTTTGATAAAAGATTTTGTTGTGCCCGAGCTGATTCAAATTCACTAATTGCAATTCGTCTTTCGTTATCAGCATTAATTGCAGCATCAACTAGTTTCTCATCTTCTCCACGTGCACGTTGAGAAGCTTTAACTAAATCTGGATTGTCACGAAGCAATTTAATATCAATCACTTTTTAATATCTCCAGATCTAATTCTTTTGAGCCAATTTTCCGCGGTATCAAAAGCTTTATCTTCGGTTGCTTTATTTAAAGTTGGCAGAACTTTATCCGCTCTTGCATAAGATCCTAAGAATCGCACATCTGCGCAAACTCGATATAGCGCCTTTAATGTGTCACCCACTCTTGCATCTTCAATATGCCCTTCGACATCAATAATAAAGTGATATTGCCCTAATTCAACTCCATTAGGTCGTGACTGAATGAAAGTTAAGTTAACCCCACGCACTGCAAATTCAGTGAGAATTTCAAGTAAAGCACCAGAGTGATCAGCCTCAATAAATACAACTAAAGAACTGCGATCAGATCCTGTTGGCGATGCGATCTTTCCTGGGCGAGATACAGTCACAAATCGAGTTACTGCAGCCTGTCTATCGCCAACATCTTCAGCAATTATCTGCAAATCAAAATTCTTAGCAGCAACAGCGGCGGCGAGCGCACCATCTGCTTCACCTTTGGCAACTGCTTCAGCTCCTGCAGCAGTTGATGCAGTCATAATTACTTCAGCACCCGGAATATTCTTTGCAATATATTCACGACATTGCGCTTCTGCGTGTGGGTGCGTAGCTAATCTTTTAATTTCTGAAATCTTCACACCAGGTTTAACCATCAGTGCAAAACTGACTGCCAAAATGCTTTCGCCAATAATTAGGAGCGGTTCACCGCTTGCTAACTCATCTAAAGTTCTGGCGACAACACCTTCTACTGAATTTTCAATTGGAACAATCGCATATTCGGCGGTGCCCGTGCGAACCGCGTCGAGGGCTGCGGTGACATTCACAGCCGGAATTGCTTTATCTCCGGGCTTGAGGATTGGAGTTAGGGCTGCTTCGGTAAATGTTCCCGCTGGCCCTAGATATGAATAAACCGACACAAGAGGGATGTTACGCGAGTTCGGGCACAAGAGGGGTGGGTAAATCGCCCGCTTCTGCCTTCGGGTTAAGCACGGTTAGAATGAAGTTAATAATCTTTGTTGCACGTTGAGAGGCGGGTGGCCGGCGATGCATTTTCAAAGCGTTGCGCTATCTGACCGTGGATTAAATCGTGAAATAAATGAAGACTCGGCCTGGCTTGGCTCGCAAATTATTGCTGTGGCCGATGGACTTGGAGGTCACGCAGGTGGTGAAGTTGCCTCTGCCATAGTTATCAATGGCTTAGCTAAAGCAGATAAAAAAGAATTTACTAAAGAATCTGTTCATGATTTGGTGATTGAAATTACCGCTAAGGCAAATGGCGAGATTGCTAAGACGATAAAGGAGTCACCAAAATTAAAAGGGATGGGGACGACTCTTACTTCACTAATTGCAACAGAGGACAAAGTCGCACTTATTCACATTGGTGACTCAAGATGTTATCAATTTAGAGATGGCAAATTAACTCAACTTTCAAAGGATCACACGTTAGTTCAGGAGTTAATTGATCAAGGAAGATTAAGCGTAGAAGAGGCGACTTCTCATCCTCAAAAATCATTAATTACAAAAGCCTTGATGGGTAATGCAGAGACTGAACCTTTTATTCAATTAATAAATGTCGAACCTGATGATCTATTTTTACTTTGCACTGATGGTTTATCTAGCGTTATAGATGAATCCGAAATCAGTAAAATTATGCGTGAAGATGGAGTTACTGAGATCGCCGCTGAAAAATTGAAGAAAGCTGTTTATAAATCAGGCGCACCAGACAACATCACATTGGTTTTAGCGAAGTTGACTGCTGAAAAACAAAATTTTATTGGAACCATCGGTGCTGCGGCGGTGGTCGCATGAGTCGCATTCTTGCTGACCGTTATGAGGTTGGAGATTTAATTGGTACCGGTGGAATGGCCGGTGTTTATCAAGGGCGCGATACCAGACTTTCTCGTCCGGTAGCAATCAAAATTTTACGTAGTGATCTTGCGCGTGACCCATCGTTTTTAACTAGATTCCGGCGCGAAGCACAAGCTGCTGCAGGTCTTAATCATCCATCCATCGTCTCTGTTTATGACACCGGTGAAGAGTTAATTGAAGGTGGAGTACTTCCATACATTGTTATGGAGCAAGTAGAAGGTCGCACTATCCGCGAAGTAATTAGAAATGGTGAAAGACTTCCAGTGCAACGTGCAATCGCAGTTATTCGGGGAATTCTTGAAGCCCTTGATTACTCCCACCGCCATGGAATTGTGCACCGTGATGTGAAGCCAGCAAACGTCATGATCACAACATCAGGCGATGTAAAAGTGATGGATTTTGGAATTGCTCGTGCATTAGATGATGCAAATGCAACTGTCACACATGCTTGGACAGTTGTGGGCACTGCGCAGTATTTATCTCCTGAACAGGCGCGCGGAGAAATTGCCGACTCACGGAGTGATATTTACTCTGTTGGTTGTTTGCTTTACGAATTACTAACCGGTCGCGCACCGTTTTCTGGTGATACCCCAGTTGCAATTGCTTATCAACACGTATCTGCTGCGCCAATAAGCGTCGATGCATTAAATCCTGATTTACCTGATGGATTGGGCCAAATTATTGATGGTGCCTTAGCTAAAGACCCATTGGTTCGTTATCAAAGTGCTGCTGAAATGTTGGCTGACCTTGATCGAATCTCTAAAGGTGAGCGAGTTAAGGTTCGAGTGAATAAAAATATTGATCGTCGCAAACTTATTGCTGGTGCTGTTGCACTTGTTGTAGCAATCGCATCAGGTGGCGTATTACTTTCTCGTGGAGAAAGCGTTATCACTACAAAAACAGTTGCAGATGTCTCTGGTTTGACTGAAGCCCAAGCACGTGAAGCACTTGCCGGATTTACCATCGTTATTGCTCGCGCCCCTGATCCACGTGTACCCGAAGGTCGGGTCGCGCTGCAGAATCCAATAGCCGGAACAAAGGCTGAACCAAATAGTGATGTAATCATAACTATTTCTGATGGGCCAGGTAAAACTTCTGTACCAACTGATTTGGTAGGCAAATCTTTGGAGGATGTTCGCTTAATTCTAAGTAGTCTTGGATTAGTTTTGTCGCGCACTAATGCAGTTGATTCAAGTGAGGCTCCTGGAACGGTCGTTGGAATTAATCCTCCGGCAGGAAGTGCAGTAAACGCAGGCAGCGGAGTTGTACTTGATATTGCAAGCGGAAATGTTGCGGTCCCAGATGTTATTGGGGTTCCGTCAATTCAAGCTCGAACAATTTTAATTCAGGCAGGCTTTACACCAAATATTATTGAAGTTGCTGATGCCGGTTTAGAAGAAGATGTAGTTCTTGCGCAAGCACCGGAAGCAGAAACTAGTGCGCGCATTGGAAGTTCAGTAACAATTACTATCAATAACTTAAATGGGTATATCCCGCCGCCACCTAGCGGCCAATAACGGGAGATAATCCCACTGCGCGTTTTGTCGCGTTTGGATCTCCGCAAACATCTAACCAATTTGCAAGTAATTGATGTCCACCTTCAGTTAAAACTGATTCCGGATGGAATTGCACACCTTCAATTGGCAAACTGTTGTGACAAACAGACATGATCACACCACTATCTGTTCTACTGGTGACTCTTAATTCAGGTGGAGTACTTCCGTCCTCAATTGCTAATGAATGGTAACGAGTTGCCGTGAAAGGAGATTTGATTCCTTGCAATACACCCTCACCGTTATGAGTTAGTTGTGAAGTTTTTCCATGCAACAACTCAGGGGCACGATTTACTTTTGCGCCAAAGGCAACTGCTATCGCTTGATGTCCTAAACAAATACCAAGCAAAGGTATTTTGTTCTCGGCACAAAACTTAACTAACTCCACGCTAATACCAGCTTCTTCGGGAGTGCCGGGTCCTGGAGAAATTAAAACGCCATCAAATTCAAGAGCTTTAGCTACATTTACTTCGTCATTTCTAACCACTGTGCAGACCGCACCAAGTTGGCCAAGGTATTGCACGATGTTGTAAACAAAAGAGTCGTAATTATCAATCACTAGAATCTTGCGATTGGTATCTGCGTGGTTTGGCACGGGTCTATCTTGCCCCACCGGAAGCGCCTCCCGCCAAGGGAAGGTCATCCAAAGAGATTGCTTAGTCATTCCTTTGACAGGGTAGGATTGGCCCTATTGAACATGGAACTTGGTTGTTCATTTAATGAATGGGGTGGCACATGCCTAAGTCTCGAATTCGTAAAAAGGTAAAAGAAGAGCGCACAATTCAAGCTCAAGTTGTGCAATCGACCCCAGAACCAACTGAAAGCCCAAGGTGGCTAGCGCCAGTCATGCTGGCCATGTTTTTGCTCGGCCTGGCTTGGATCGTCATTTACTACATAACCCAGACTAAATATCCGATCCCTAACCTGGGTGCCTGGAATATGGGAATCGGCTTTGTATTTGTCGGTATTGGCTTCTCTTTGGCTACCCGCTGGCGCTAGAGCTCTAAAGTGAGGGCTGAATTACATTGATGTAATTCTCCACATGGGGATAAACCCTGTGGATAACTTTTCTCTACCCAGAAACGGTAATTGATTTAATCGAAATTGGGGTTACCGGACGATCTTGAGCTCCAGTAGCAACTTCTCCAATTGCATCTACAACGGCTTGGCTTGCTGCATCTTTAACTTCACCAAAAATTGAATGCTTACGATTTAACCAAGTTGTTGGTGCAACAGTAATAAAAAATTGTGAACCATTTGTTCCTGGGCCTGAGTTTGCCATCGCTAAAAGATATGGGCGATCAAAAACTAATTCTGGATGAAACTCATCAGCAAATTTGTAACCTGGTCCGCCAGTTCCATTTCCAATTGGATCTCCACCTTGAATCATGAAACCAGAAATCACGCGATGAAAAACTGTGCCGTCATACAAATTGTCGCTGCTTGTTTTTCCAGTAACTGGATGGCTCCACTCTTTCGCACCTGTTGCAAGTTCTACAAAGTTACGCACTGTTTTTGGAGCATGATTAGGAAATAACTCAACAACAATGTCACCCATGGTTGTATGCAAAGTTGCTGTGCTCATAATTGCTCCCGTTATAGATTGTTTATGCATTAAATAAATTACTTTTAAATATTGTGGAGACTAGGGGGATCGAACCCCTCACCCTCGCCTTGCAAAGGCGATGCTCTACCAGATGAGCTAAGTCCCCTTATTTATTTATAAACCTACTTATTCTAATTACGCTAACTAGTCGGTTTCCGGTGAATCTTCAGCGCCAATGCTTTCATTGCTATCTGCAACTCCAACATTTAACCAATTTGCTTCTTCGCTTTGCGCCTGGCGGACGCGAGTAAATAAAGCATAAGCACCGAAACTAACTGCGAAGAGTGCTAGGAAACGCTTAAACAACCTAGACCCTCCGTTCCAACTGCTTAATCCTAACTAACCTCTCACCCAAAAGGCTATTTGGGTAAAGGGCCAATCCGGATTGTGGGCCTGGGAGGACTTGAACCTCCGACCTCTTCCTTATCAGGGAAGCGCTCTAACCATGCTGAGCTACAGGCCCGCTTTTTAGTTCTGATACATCAACTGCGAAAGGGAAGGTTACACCTAATTAAGACGCCCCTCCCAATCCGATAATTCCTCTCAGATGGCTACGAACGGTTTTACTCCACCACTTCGCTACCTTCGCCGGCCTCGCTCTCAGCATTCCGAGCGATCGATACAACAACAGTCTCATCGGTGAGATTGACTAAGCGCACGCCCATTGTGTCGCGACCCGTTCGTCGTACCTCAGCCGCTGGAGTTCGCATAACTGTTCCTGCAGATGTAATTGCAAGAACTTCATCCTCTTCACTAACAATTAACGCACCAACTAACATGCCACGAGATTCTTCGTCAATCTTTGCAGCTTTAATTCCTAGGCCGCCACGTCCTTGAACGCGATACTCCTCGACTGGTGTGCGTTTTGCATATCCGCCATCAGTTGCAGTGAAGACATCTAATTTTCCGTTTTCAATTACCCGGTCCATCGCCAGCAATTCATCTCCTGAGCGGAACTTCATTCCGATAACACCACTTGTAGATCGACCCATTGGGCGAAGGGCTTCATCATCTGCGGTGAAACGCAAAGACATCGCTTTTTTGGAAACTAATAGCAGATCATCACGTTCACTAACGAGAACCGCCGACACCACTTCATCATTTGGTCGCAAATTAATTGCAATTAATCCGCCAGAACGATTTGAGTCATACTCTGAAAGCGCAGTTTTCTTAACTAATCCACCAAGTGTCGCAATAACCAAGAAATCACTTGAGTTATAAGTGTCTATTGCTAATACTTGCGCAATCTTCTCATCCGGTTGGAATGCCAAAAGATTTGCAACATGTTGACCGCGCGCATCTCTGCCAGCTTCAGGAAGTTCATACGCTTTCGCGCGATAAACCCTTCCCTTATTTGTAAAGAACAAAATCCAATGATGAGTAGTTGTAACAAAGAAATGATCGACAATGTCATCTTGTTTTAACGCGGCACCGCGCACACCTTTACCGCCACGACGTTGTGAGCGATATAACTCTGCTTTGGTGCGCTTGGAGTATCCGCCGCGAGTAATTGTCACTACAACATCTTCTTGAGTGATCAAATCCTCGGCAACCATTTCCCCTTCGGCAGCGATAATCTGAGTGCGTCGCTCATCACCATACTTACTAGTTAATTCCGCTAATTCAGTTGAAATTATTTCGCGCTGTCTTGCTGGGCTTGCCAAAATTTCATTTAACTCAATGATCTCGGCCATAAGAATGTTGAATTCGTCGATGATTTTTTGGCGCTCGAGAGCTGCCAATCTGCGAAGTTGCATATCCAAAATGGCATTTGCTTGCACTTCATCAACATCAAGTAACTTCATTAAGCCGCTACGGGCATCGTCGGTGCTTTGGCTTGCACGAATAAGTGCAATAACAGCATCAAGAGCATCAAGTGCCTTTAGATATCCACTCAAGATATGGGCGCGCTTTTCTTTTTCAGCTAATCTAAATTTTGTCCGACGAACAATTACTTCGATCTGATGGTCAATGTAATAACGAATAAATTCATCAAGACGCAAAGTGCGTGGAACGCCATCAACAAGTGCCAACATGTTTGCACCGAAAGTTTCTTGTAATTGAGTATGTTTGAAAAGGTTATTTAAAACTACTTTGGCTACCGCTTCTTTTTTCAATACAACAACTAAACGTTGACCTAAACGCTCATTTCCTTCATCTCTAACATCTGCAATTCCAGCAATTTTTCCATCTTTAACAAGATCGGCGATTTTCAATGCGACATTGTCTGGGTTTACTTGATATGGAAGTTCACTTACAACTAAACATGTGCGTCCGTTAATTTCTTCAACTTCAACAACGGCTCGCATGGTGATCGACCCGCGACCGGTGCGGTATGCATCTTCAATTCCTTGGCGACCTACAACTAAACCTTTAGTTGGGAAATCAGGTCCTTTTACAAATCCAAGCAATGCTTCCAATAATTCAGTACTGCTGGCATCTGGATGTTCTAGTGACCATTGCACTCCACGACAAAGTTCAGTCAAATTATGCGGAGGAATATTTGTGGCCATACCAACTGCAATTCCGGCACTTCCGTTAACTAAAAGATTAGGAAAGCGACTTGGTAAAACTGTAGGTTCTTCAGAACGTCCGTCATAGTTTGGTGTGAAATCAACTGTGTCTTGTTCAATGTCACGCATCATCTCCATTGCAAGCGGAGCAAGACGAGCTTCGGTGTAACGCATAGCCGCAGCTGGATCATTTCCAGGTGAACCAAAGTTTCCATTTCCATCAACAAGTGGATAACGCAAAGACCATGTTTGAGCTAAGCGCACCAAGGTGTCATAAATAGCGGTGTCACCGTGTGGGTGATAATTACCCATCACGTCACCAACTACACGTGAAGATTTGTAATAACCACGATCAGGTCTGTATCCCGCATCAAACATTGCGTAAAGAACGCGACGGTGAACTGGTTTTAATCCATCGCGAATATCAGGGAGCGCACGACCAACGATCACACTCATTGCATAATCGAGGTAAGAACGTGCCATCTCCACTTGGAGATCGACAAGTTCTACCCGGTCGCGTGTCTCATCCATAATTTACAAACTCCATAACCTAGATATCTAAGAACCGAACATCTTTTGCATTACGTTGAATAAAGTTTCTTCGCATTTCAACATCTTCACCCATTAGTACCGAGAAAAGATCATCTGCTGCTACTGCATCATCGAGAGTTACTTGAATTAGTACGCGAGTATCTGGATCCATTGTGGTATCCCAAAGTTCCTTAGCCGGCATTTCGCCAAGACCTTTAAATCGCTGGATTCCATCTTCTTTAGGAAGACGTTTGTTGTTGTCTAAACCAATTTTTATCATTCCGTCACGTTCGCGATCTGAGAATGCATATTGAACTGGCTCTTTGCCGCCCCACTTCAATTTATAAAGTGGTGGTTGCGCCAAATAAACATATCCACCTTCCAGCAGTGGGCGCATAAAACGGAAAAGCAAGGTTAAAAGCAAGGTACGAATATGTTGTCCGTCAACATCAGCATCGGCCATCAACACAATCTTGTGATATCTAAGTTTTGCGATATCAAATTCATCATGAACGCCGGTACCTAGTGCGGTGATTAATGCTTGCACTTCATTGTTTTGTAAAACTCGGTCAATGCGCGCCTTTTCAACGTTAAGAATTTTTCCGCGGATCGGCAAGATTGCTTGGAACTTTGAATCACGGCCACCTTTAGCGGAACCGCCAGCCGAATCTCCCTCAACTATATAAAGCTCGCATTTGCTTGGGTCTGTCCATTGGCAATCCGCTAATTTTCCAGGCATTCCGCGACCCTCAAGCAAACCTTTTCGTGATCTTGAGAGCTCGCGCGCCTTGCGTGCAGCAACCCGAGCTGTTGCGGCATCAATACATTTACGAATTACGTCGCGGCCTTCGCTTGGATTGGTTTCAAACCAAGCACCCAATCTTTCATGCACAACTTTTTGGGTAAAAGATTTCGCCTCAGTATTTCCTAATTTTGTTTTGGTTTGTCCCTCGAATTGAGGCTCACCTAATTTAATGGAAACGATTGCGGTTAAACCTTCGCGCACATCGTCACCTGTTAAGCGATCTTCCTTTTTGCGAATTAATCCCCACTCTTCACCGAATTTGTTTACGATTGATGTAAGTGAAGTACGAAAACCTTCTTCGTGCGTTCCGCCCTCTTGAGTATTAATGGTGTTTGCAAAGGTATAAACCGATTCGGTGTAACCGATACTCCATTGCATCGCAACTTCAAGTGATAACTGAGCTTTAACGTCCTCTGAATCAAAAGCAATAATGCTTTTGTGTGATTCGCCTTTTGTTGAATTTAAATGTTTTACAAAATCTGAAATTCCACCGTCATATTTGTAAGTTACATGAATCGGTTCGCCTTTTTCATCGACATGTCCCGCGCGCTCATCGCGCAAAGTTATGGTCATGCCACGATTTAAAAATGCCATTTCGCGAAAACGAGTTGAAAGAATTTCGAAAGAATAAACTGTAGTTTCAAAAATTTCTTCCGAGGCCCAAAAGGTTACTTTGGTTCCGGTCTTCGAAGTTTTTTCACCTTTTTTAAGTGGCGCTTGTGGAACACCTAATTTATAACTTTGGGTATGAAAAAATCCTTCGCGTTGTACTTCAACATCAAGTCGGGTGCTGAGTGCGTTTACGACTGAAACACCGACACCATGAAGCCCGCCTGACACTGCATACCCGCCACCGCCAAATTTTCCACCGGCGTGTAAAACGGTAAGCACAACTTCAACAGCTGGCTTTCCTTCGCTTTCAACAATATCTACTGGAATTCCACGACCGTTATCGGTAACACTCACTCCGCCATTACTTTCAAGAACTACATCAATCTGCGTGCAATAACCGGCGAGTGCTTCATCAACCGAGTTATCGACAACTTCATAAACTAAATGATGTAAACCACGTTCACCGGTGGAACCGATATACATTCCGGGGCGTTTGCGAACGGCATCAAGTCCTTCAAGAACTTGAATAGCGCTAGCGTCATATTCACGCTTGCCCTCTGAACTCAATTTAAACCCCACTCCATGTGTCTTTACGGTTTCAGGCTCTAGTTTTGGCCGGCTGGGAGAACCTTTTTCACGGCAGGGGTTAATCCTATTAGGTATTTTGAACTTAACCAGCCAAAATTCGGCTTCTATTGGGGGCTGGGGAAAAGTAACCCCCTACTTAAACTCCCCCCACACAACTGGGGTTAACCGTAGGTATCGCGAGGACCACGCCCCCCTTTGACCGTCCACCCCCCGCGCCTCCATGAAGGTGAACGCGGTCCGACTACCTCAATCCCATTTAACTCCAGTCCCTCGGCTGCGATTCGCCGCTTCAAATCATCACTCATCAATCGAAGTTGAGTGGCCCAGGCGGTACTTCTTGCTTCAATCAACAATTTTCCATCGGTTAACCGCATTGGTTTTGCGTTCTGTGCAATCTCAGTTCCAACAATCTCATCCCACCTAGTAAATAAATCTCCAACTTTTAAATGCTCACTCCAACCTTGATCTGCAATCAATTCTGAGAGTGATTGATTTATTAATTGTGGGCCTACAGATTGAGTTTCATCATTTTCGGCACTTTCCCTGCGAGTAGATGAACCCTCTTTACGAAATCGGTGCGAATGTCTGCGTGCCGAAGCGAGTAATGCCCGGGCTAAATCTCGTTGGCTACTCATTTAAAGTTCCGCTGCGCACATAGATTTTCCGATGAAGTAAATCTTGCGGCAAATCTTCTTCTACCGCAGCCGTAACAATCACTTGTTCGCCATCCTTAATTAATTCCACTAAAGCTTTTCTACGTGCCGCATCTAGTTCAGCAAATACATCATCAAGGATCAAGATAGGCAAATCACCATCGGAACGGAAGAGGTGGTAAGCAGCAACTCTTAGTGAAAGCGCAAAAGACCAAGATTCACCTTGGCTTGCATAACCGCGAACCGGTGTTGCGCCAAGTGTCAAAAGTAAATCGTCTCGATGCGGACCAATTAGAGAAAGTCCTCTTTCTATTTCGGCTCTTCTTAATTCAGGTAGCGCAAATAAAATTTCCGCTTCGATTTCACTTACTTCTCTTTGTTTTAAATCACCTGAGCATTTGTATTCAATATTTACATTATCCCCGGCTGCAATTTTCGAATAAGCGTCTACCACTAATGGTCTTAGCTTTTCGACTAAAGCTAATCTCGCGGCTATTACTTGACTGGCCAATTTCGCTAATTGGCCGTCCCACGGAACTAACTCGCGTTCATTAGGTCGAGTTTTCAAAAGCGAATTACGTTGTTTGATCACTCTTTCGTAATCAGTGATGGTTCCAGCAAGTCGTGGTGTACGCGAAATTAAAATCTTGTCTAAGTAATCTCGTCTTTCGCTCGGGTCTCCCTTTACTAATGACAAATCCTCTGGAGTAAACAAAACCGCGCGCAAATGCCCCAGTAACTCTTTTGTTGATCTGCTTGGGCTCTGGTTTATGCGCCCGCGATTAGCCCGTCCATTATTAATCTCAATTTCTAACAACTCTTCTCGGTCATCATTCATGACTTTGGCGCGAATATATGCCCGCTCACAACCCAAACGAATCAGCGGTGTGTCGGAACCGGTCCTATGAGATGAAAGATAAGCCAAGTAGCCGATTGCCTCTGCAAAATTGGTTTTTCCCTCGCCGTTGCTACCTATAAAAGTAGTTACGCCAGGCCGTAAAAGTAATTCAGTGTTCTTATAGGACCTGAAATCAGTTAACGATAAAAAAGTTAGGTGCACTGTTAAGAGGAATACCGCATTGGCATTAGCAGGTAGCGGTAAGAAAAATCTGATTCACCGTCAGCGCTAGATTTCCCAGAAAGCACCGCTGGTTTACTTCCACCTGTAAATGCGACCTCAACATATGGTGAATTAACTGCAGCTAATCCATCAAGCAGAAAGGTGGGGTTAAAAGCAATTGATAACGGTTCGCCGTCAAATGCAATTTCAATTTCTTCGGTAGCCTGCGCATCATCGCCTACTCCAGCTTCAAGTGTTAGTGCGCCTGGATTAAACGCTAAACGAAGTGGAACAGTTTTGTCTGCAACTAATGCAACTCTTCGAACAGAATCTACAAAAGGTGCAACCTCAACTACTGCTGTTGCGCTGCGCTCAGAAGGAAGCAGGTGTCGATATGGTGGGAAAGTTCCATCAAGCATTCTTGATGTCATAACTTTTCCTTCACTTGCAAAACCAATTAGTCGCTCCGTTGCGGTAGCAGCTGCAAGTGCAACGCTCACGCTCTTTACGCCAGCCAAGGATTTCGCGGCATCATTCAAAGTACGCGCACGGATAAGTGCGGAGGCGCTTGCGCGTGGGGCGTCCCAATTTAATTCGCGAACCGCTAAACGGTATCTGTCTGTAGCAGCAAGAATTAATTTGTTTTCTTCTATCTCTACATAAACACCTGTAAGCACTGGAAGTGAATCGTCTTTTCCGGCCGCTACTGCAACTTGACCTACGGCCTCTGCAAACAAGTCTCCCGACAATCTTCCGGTTTCACTTGGTAACTCTGGAAGATTTGGGTAATCACTCACTGAAAGAGTTGGGAGTGCAAATTTTGCGCTTCCTGAAATTACCGAAACTCTATTTCCTTCTAGTGAAAAAGTTACTGGCTTATTTGGAAGCGCTCTTGCAATATCGGAAAGTAATTTTCCGGAAACCAAAACAGTTCCTTCTTCCTTTACATCAGCGGCTACTTCTGCTTTTCCTGAAGTCTCTAGGTCATAGCCCGAAAGGTGAACCCCTTTTTTGTCGGCTTTAATTAACACTCCTAATAAGACCGGCATAATTGGGCGCGCAGACAAAGATCTGGAAACCCACATCACGCCATCAGCTAACGCGTCGCGCTCTACAATAAATCTCATCGTTCTTAACTCCTCTAAGGTGAGGTGAATCCTCTCCCATTTTCACTAAATATCTCTACTCTTTTTCTAACTCATCTCTTATTGAATATTTCTGTTATTTTTTAGTTACAGATTAATTAAAGGTAGTAGTAGTCATAGGCTGGTGATTATCTGTGGATAAAGACCATTCCAGCAGGTTGAACCGGCAAAACACCTCTTTTTCTCTGTGGATAACCTTACCTCTCTTGTGGAAAAAGCCCCTGTTAATCACAGGGTTATCAAATAGCTATAGACCCCTGAAAAAGATCTCCACAACAGCTAAGGCAGTTACTCCTCAAAAAGTGGCTTCATCCCCAGTGATATCCCCAACTGTGGAACCCCTATTTAAGGAACGAAACGGACATATTAGACAGGACAGTCAGGAATTGTTGGTGTAACTAATTACCGGTTCGGGCTTGGGTCCGGATTCGGTTGGTTAACTCTGTTACCTGGTTGTAGATCGATCTTCGCTCTGCCATTAGCTGTCTAATTTTTCGATCAGCGTGCATCACGGTGGTGTGATCGCGGCCGCCGAAAGTTTGGCCAATTTTAGGCAATGACAAATCAGTTAGTTCGCGGCAGAGATACATCGCAACTTGTCGGGCATTAACTAAAGCGCGAGAACGCGAGGTTCCACAAAGGTCGTCAATTGTGAGGCTGAAATAGGAGGAAGTCTGGGCCATGATGGTTGCAGCGGTGATCTCAGGGCCGTGGTCATCCGGAATTAAATCTTTTAAAACAATTTCAGCCAGCGAAAGATCCACGCCTTGACGATTCAAACTCGCAAAAGCAGTTACGCGAATCAAAGCACCTTCTAATTCACGAATATTTGTTGATATTTTACTGGCGATATATTCCAAAACATCATCAGGTGCATTTAAACGATCTTGCGCTGCTTTTTTACGCAAAATAGCGATACGTGTTTCTAATTCAGGAGGTTGGATGTCTGTGATCAGACCCCACTCAAATCTAGAACGAAGTCGATCTTCCAATGTTGCTAATTGTTTTGGCGGGCGGTCGCTCGAAATTACAATTTGTTTGTTAGCGTTGTAAAGCGTGTTAAAAGTGTGGAAAAACTCTTCTTGAGTCCGCTCTTTGTTTTCTAAGAATTGAATGTCATCGACTAAAAGCAGATCTACAGCGCGATAACGTTTTTGGAATACCGCAGCTTTATCATCGCGAATAGAGTTAATAAAATCATTTGTAAATTCTTCACTTGAAACATAACGCACTCGTAGGCCGCTATATAACTCGCGGGCGTAAGCACCTATGGCATGGAGTAAATGTGTTTTACCAAGACCTGATTCGCCATAAATAAATAATGGGTTGTAAGCCTTTCCCGGAGCTTCGGCAACAGCGACTGCAGCAGCGTGGGCAAAACGATTTGATGAGCCGATCACAAAAGTTTCAAAGATGTAGCGAGGGTTTAATTGGTATGGCTCTTTGTTTAATACTGGTTCGTTACTGCGACCGGTTCCGGCACGTTGTGGAGCAGTTTCAGTTTCAACAACTTCAGGAAGTTCAACTTCTGGTCTTTGCGCAATCTCAAGTGATTCATCAATTGTTACTGCGACTCGAACTTCGCGACCAAGTTCATAAGAAAGAGTTTCAGTTATCAAAGAACGCAATCTGGTTTCAAGAACGTCTTTTGCAAATGCATTTGGTGCCGCGATAAGAATTGTGGTGCTGCCATTGCTGTCGATTACACCCATTGGTCTGGTCAAACTTAAGAAGGCGCGGTGCTGAGGCGCATCTTCGGCAATCTTTTGAATTGTGCTCGCCCACAGTGCTGGTAGGTCGAGCGTTGTTTCAACTGAAAGGGAGTCAGTCATGAAAACCTCATTCTCTATACTTACCCACTGCTCTATCCACAAAGTTATCCACAATCTGTGGGGTAATCTTCAGCAATTGTCCGATATGCCGGATTCTCGCCGTCCCATTTGAGGGGTCAACCCAGGTGCCTGTGGAGAAGATCGGACGATAGCGAGTATTTTGAGCTATGACAAATAGTTATCCACAACTCTAAACCTCTCCTTTGGGGTTTAGGAGGGTGAAAGGGTGGATTCGCGAGTTTGACCACACTCCCTGCAGGGCCGTACCTTTAGTGGCCTGAGCGAATAGCACGCTCTTACCCCAAAAGCGCTAGGAGCAATTAAGTGTCAAAACGTACTTTCCAGCCAAATAATCGCCGTCGCGCAAAGAAGCACGGTTTCCGTGCACGCATGGCAACTCGCGCTGGCCGCGCAGTTCTTTCAGCACGTCGTGCAAAAGGACGCTTACGCATCTCTGCCTAATTGCAGTGATTTGTAAGCCTGACCAACTCAAGTCAATCAAATTAAGTAACGTTAAGTAAAAGACGGTTACAAAATGCTTCCTCCCGCAAACAGGCTAAGAAAGAAATCAGATTTCGCAATCGCACTGAGCGGTAGAAAAATCAATTCCAAATCTTTTCAACTCTTTCTCCATAGAAGTTCGGAGGATGCTCCACCGAAAGCGGGGCTGATTGTGGCAAAAAGCGTAGGTAACGCTGTGGTTCGCCATCGCGTTGCGCGAAAATTGCGCCATGCCATATCCCCAATGCTCAGGTCATTACCTGAGGGTTCTTTGTTAGTTGCGCGAGCTTTTCCGCAGAGCGCGGCGGATATTTCTTCAACCGAATTACGTGATGAATTTGAAGTCGCTTTAAAAAAGGCATTGACGTGAGCCGAATTGCAAAACTTCCGATTGCTCTTATTAGGGGATATCAAAAATGGATTTCACCATCTATGGCCCCTCGCTGTAAGTACTACCCATCCTGCTCCAATTACGCACTCGCCGCTTTTCAGGAACGAGGAGTAATTATTGGAATTGGGCTAACTGGTTGGCGTTTATTACGATGCAACCCTTGGTCTAAAGGCGGAATTGATTATTTACCTGAAAGTTCAAGGGAACAGGGGCTAATTCGTGGGGATATTTAATCCGTTATATGACGCGGTTTCGTGGATCATTATGTTTTTCCATGAATTTCTTGCTCCATTCTTTGGAACTGATAGTGGAGTCACTTGGGGCTTTGCCATTATTGGACTTGTAATCTTGATTCGTATTTTGTTAATTCCACTTTTTGTTAAACAAATTAAAAGCCAACGCGCTTTGACAGTTTTACAACCAGAGTTGAAAGAGATCCAGAAAAAATATAAAGATGATCGACAAAAGCAATCTGAAGAGATGATGAAGCTTTATAAAAAGCATGGCACAAATCCACTTGCTTCTTGTTTTCCAATTTTGGCCCAAGCCCCAATCTTCTTTGCATTATTTGGGGTTTTGAATGGAATTGGTCAAAATGTTCCTCGAGGTGTTTTAACCGCCGCAGATGTTTCTAGCGCGGGCGCGGCGACAATTTTCGGCGCTCCAATTTCACAAACATTTTTAGGTAGTCCGGATAGCAAGGTCAAAGTTGTTGCGATGATCATGATTATTTTGATGTCTGCTTCTACATTTATCACACAGCGACAACTGATGGTTAAAGGAATGCCAAAAAATACTGGTGCTCCAAACATGATGTTGCAACAACAAAAAATTATGTTGTATTTATTTCCAGTAATTTTTGCAGTAACCGGAGTTAATTTTCCAATTGGAGTTTTGTTGTACTGGTTGACAACAAACCTTTGGACAATGGGTCAACAGTTCTATGTAATTAGAAGAAATCCAACGCCGGGCTCACCAGCGTATGAAGAGTTGGAAGCAAAACGTGCGTTAAAAAATGGTGTTAAACCAGAAGATGATGATCTTCCTGGCGATGTTGTGATTGAGGAGCCAAAAGGGCAACGCCAACAGCCAAAGAAAGAGAAGAAAAAGAAGAATCCTAAGAACCCTAAAAACCCTAAAAACCCGAAAAAATAACACAAACCACCATAAATTTTACATATCGCCCACAATGGGTGATTGGTTGAGCAGGAGGCAAAGATGGAAAAGAGTGAGATTTCACGTTTAGAGGAAGAGGGCGACCTCGCTGCAGATTACCTAGAGGTTTTGCTTGATATTGCAGATCTGCCTGGGGATATCGATATTGATGTTGAAAACGGGCGCGCAGCGTTAGCTATTGAAGGTGGAGAGCTGACCCATCTAATCGGTGAAGAGGGTGAAGTTCTTGAAGCACTTCAAGAGTTAACCCGCATGGCAGTCCAGCAAAACACCGGGGACCGTTCCCGATTAATGCTTGATATTGCAGGCTTTCGCGATAAGAAAAAGAGCGCGTTACGGACTCTCGCGCAAGAGCGTGCCGAAGAGGTTAAGAGCAGCGGAGAGTCGATCACCCTGCCACCAATGAATGCTTTTGAGCGCAAAGTCATCCACGACACCATTGGTGAACTGGGGCTAGCCAGCGAATCTGAGGGCGAAGAGCCAAATCGCTGTGTTGTAATTCTGCCAGCCTCCTAAGAGCGGGAGCTTTTTGGTGGATGTTTCACGGGAAACCTTAACTCCGATATTTGGAGAGCTAACTGACCAAGCCCTTGAATACGGTCAAATTTTGGCAAGTACTGCGGTTGAACATGGCTTGATCGGACCCCGTGAAGTTGATCGGATTTGGAATCGACATATCTTTAACTCCTTGCCGCTAATTACTTTGATGCCAAATGGTGCAACGGTTATTGATATTGGAAGTGGGGCTGGCCTTCCGGGGATTGTCCTTGGATTGGCTCGGCCAGATTTGCAGATAACTTTGTTGGAGCCATTAGAGCGCCGAGCCAGCTTCCTCTTAAAGGTCATCACTCAACTTGGGTTAGCCAATCTTGAGGTAGTTCGTGGTCGGGCCGAGCAACACAAAACGCGGTATCAAATAGTCACCGCCAGGGCTGTGGCACCTTTGCCTAAGTTATTGCAGATTAGTTGGCGGTTGATCGCGCCAGGGGGAAAGTTGCTGGCTTTGAAGGGGGAGAGCGCGGAAAGCGAGCTGGCGGCTGCACCCATGAGTCGCTTTAACCCAAGCAAAGCAGAGGTAATTCTGGCCTCTTTTCCACTTTTGCCAGAGCAACCTCCGGTGAGGGTGATTTCCATCGAAAAGGCTGGTTAACTCACCCTCGTGGATTCACGTGAAACAACTCAAAGTAAAGAGGGCAGCGGGAAAAAAGTGGTAGGCACCCGCAGGTTGCGCGAACCACTTCCCAAACCAAAAGCCACTCGGATTTTCACTGTCGCCAATCAAAAGGGCGGGGTAGGTAAAACAACTACTGCGGTAAATATTGCTGCTGCTCTAGCTATGGGTGGATTAAAAGTTTTAGTTATTGATTTAGATCCGCAAGGCAATGCCAGTACTGCCCTCGGCGCAGACCGTAGTGAAAATGTTGCAGGCGGTTACGAAGTTTTAGTTGAAAATAAATCCATCGCTGGTTTAATGCAAAAAGCACCAGGTTTTCCAGAACTTTATTGTTTGCCAGCGAGTGTTAATTTAGCTGGAGCCGAAATTGATTTAGTTGCACTTGATCGTCGCGAATCTCGGTTGAAAGAAGCAATTTCAAATCTAACAAATCTAACAATAAGCAACAAATTTGATTACTTAATAATTGATTGTCCGCCAAGTCTTGGTTTGTTAACGATTAATGCATTGATTGCGGCAGATGAATTATTGATTCCAATTCAATGTGAGTATTACGCACTTGAAGGAGTCGCACAGTTATTAAATATTATTTCGCGAGTAACTGCTGGCGCTAATCCAAGATTACATATTTCAGCAATCTTATTAACTATGTTTGATGGAAGAACTAGATTAGCAAATGATGTTGCTGCAAGTGTGCGTGAACATTTTCCGCGTGAAGTATTACAAAGTGTAATTCCGCGAGCAGTACGTGTTTCCGAAGCGCCGTCTTATGGTCAAACAGTAATGACTTATGACATGTCTTCACCCGGCGCAATTGCATACCTAAATGCTGCGCGCGAAATTTGTGAACGAGATAACCGACAGGAGACAGCAAAATGAGTACACGTAAAGGTGGATTAGGCCGTGGACTCGGAGCGTTAATTCCAACTAGTGAACCAGTGCAATTAACAAAAAGCGTTGCTGGTGTTGAAGTAGAAGTTGCAAACTTAAAAGAAGTTTTGATTTCCCAAATCTCACCAAACCCACGTCAACCACGAACCGTTTTTGACGAAGAAGCATTAAATGAACTAATTATTTCAATAAAAGAAGTTGGAATTTTGCAACCACCAGTTGTTAGAAATGTTGGCGGAGCAGGAAGTGGAAAATATGAATTAGTAATGGGTGAGCGGCGTTTTCGCGCCGCAAAAGCTGCGGGACTAACGCAAATACCAGTGATCATTAGACAAACTCCAGATGATCAACTTTTGCGAGAAGCATTGTTGGAAAATATTCATCGCAGCCAATTAAATGCGCTAGAAGAAGGCGCGGCTTACAGTCAACTACTTACTGATTTTAATTACACCCATGATGAATTAGCACTTCGGATCGGCCGTTCGAGGCCACACATTTCAAATACTTTACGACTTTTGCAACTTCCTCCAACAGTTCAGCGACGAGTAGCTGCCGGAGTTTTATCGGCAGGACACGCAAGAGCATTGCTATCGCTAGAAAGTGAGGCAGCGATGGAGAAATTAGCGGCACGAATAGTTGCAGAAGGATTAAGTGTTAGGGCGACTGAGGAAATTGTTTCAATGGGAAGTAAAACAAGTAAACCTGCAAAGAGTAAGAAAGCCAAACCTCGCAATGTTGAATTAGAAGAGATTGCTAATCAACTAGGGGACCATCTCGACACCCGAGTAAGTGTTGAAATGGGTAGTGGTAAGCGCAATGGAAAATTAATCATTGAGTTTGCATCGGGTGCTGATTTACAACGAATAATTAAGGAGATCAAAGGATAAAGATGGAGAATTTAACTCTTGCCTCACTAGGAATTCCTAGAGTCCTAAATGCTGCGACTACATATACCTTTCTCGGCGGATCACGAATGGCGCCGGAAGTATTAGCTGCCATGGTGCAAGGCGCCAGTGAATTTGTGGAGCTTGAAGAACTACATAGAGTTGCTGGGGAGCGGATAGCACAATTAACAAAAAATGATGCCGCTTATATAACACCTGGTTGTGCTGCAGCGGTTGTTTTGTCTGTGCTTGCAATTTTGGATCTAAATAAAAATGCTACTAAAAATGAATTTATAATTGATTGCACCCACATGGTTGATTATGTGAAATCTATTGAATTCGCAGGCGGAGTAATTAAGGTGATCGGCTCAGAAGGCCCACGATCTGAAGCAGAATTAATAAATGCCTTTAATGAAAAAACTGCAGGAATCTTTTTTGTACCAGGTTTAAACCGACCACCAGGAGCACTCTCAATTCAACGTACAGTTGAAATTGCTAAACAACATAATGTTCCAGTCATTGTTGATGCTGCTGCACAGATACCTCCAGTGAGCAACCTTTGGCATTTCACTAGAGACTCAGGCGCCGATGTTGTTTTGTTTAGTGGCGGTAAAGGTTTGCGAGGTCCACAGACGACCGGATTAATTCTAGGAAAAGTTGAAATCATTAAGGCTGCAGCCAAGTTTGCCGCACCAAACACCACCAAAGCCAGATCATTGAAAGTTGGCAAGGAAGAAATATTTGCAATCTTGAAAGCAGTTGAAATGTACGTGAACGCTGATCATGAAGAGCAAGCAAGGGTTTGGAATGCAATTTGCGATCAATGGGTTAATTATTTTTCCAAGATAAAAGGCTTTCATCTTTTCAAAATGGTTTTAAATGAGGCTGGACAACCACTTCCTCGAATCAAGATTGAAATAGATCAGAAAGTTTTCGGAATGAGCGCGCGTGAACTCGCAATGAAATTGTGGGAGTCAGAACCAAGAATTGCTGTAGATCACCGAAACGACGACCAGGAAATTTTTTTAACTCCAGAGTTATTAACTTCAGCCGAGATTGCTTTAGTAACTGCGCGAATTATTGAGTTAGCGAGAAGTTAATTTAGCTGCGCCATTTGATCGGCGATCAATCTCTTCTTTAACTACGCCAGCAAGAGATTTTACGCCTTGTCGGATCCGCTCAGGGGTCGGATGGCAGTATGAAAGTCGCATCTGCCAACTTCCAAAACCGTCGGCGTAAAAAGCAGTTCCCGGAACATATGCAACTTTTGCCGCGATAGCGCGCGGAACTAATACTTTGGTATCAATTTCTGGGGGCAATGTAATCCAGACATAGAAACCACCTTTGGGACGGGTCCATGTTGCCGTTACTGGGAAGAATTCATCTAAAGACTCCAACATCGCATCACGGCGTTCTCGGTACAAATCGCAGAAAGACGCAATTTGGTCTCTCCAAGGTTCATTAGCCAAATAACCAGAGATTGTTAACTGAGCAAAATTTGATGGGCACAAAACTGATGATTCATTTGCAATTACTAATTTTTCCTTAACAGCTTGTGGAACTAAAGCCCAGCCGACTCGAAGTCCGGGAGCAATTGTTTTAGAAAAAGAGCCTAAATAAATTACATTGTCTGAATCTTCAGCGCGCATGGCATTTGGCGTCGGACCATCAAAACCAAGTAAGCCATATGGATTATCTTCGATCACAAAAATTTCGGCATCGCGACAAATTTCAAGAATTTCGGTTCTGCGCAATGCGGGCATTGTAACACCGGAAGGATTTTGGAAATTTGGAATTAAGTAAATAAATTTAATTTTACGTTTTGCTTCACGAACAGTTTTGATCGCTTCTCTTAAGGCCTCTGGAATCAAACCTTTATCGTCCATAGAAATATGAACAACATTTGCTTGGTATTGAGCAAAAACACCAAGTGCTCCAACGTAAGAAGGTGCTTCGGCCAGAATCACATCACCCGGATCAATAAATATTCGAGTGATCAGATCTAGGGCTTGCTGTGATCCGGTAGTAACAACAATGTCATCGCCTTTTGCCCGAATTCCTTCAAGGGCCATGATTTCGCAAATTTGTTCTCGCAATTTTGGATGCCCTTGGCCGCTGCCATACTGCAAAGCCTCAGTGCCATTTTCTAAAACTAACTTCTGAACAACGCTAGCCATTACATCCATCGGAAGTGCAGAGAGATTAGGCATTCCACCAGCGAGTGAAACAATTTCCGGACGAGAAGCCACTGCAAAAAGTGAGCGGATCTCACTCGGCAACATTAAAGCTGCGCGGGAGGCGTAACGGGCGGTTAAGTTTTCCTCGTTTTTTGGAATTAATGAACTCAAACCACTCGCCCCCTTCAAATTAATGTGAAGGGTAATCATCTCATAGAGATAGGTATTGATGTTTTATGTAATTACTTGCTCTACTTACGGAGCCCAGCGCGCTTTAAATCCTCAACCCGCAAAGTGCCGGTAAGTGCATCTTCTTCGGCGGCTAAATACAGTCGTTGTACCGCCACAACCAAGGCTTCGGCCAAAGACTGCCTAAATGAAGATCTGGCCAATCTTTGCGCGTCCCCTTCATTGCTCAAATATCCCAAATCAATTCGAACTGAAGGTGCCTTTGTTAATCTCAAAATTTCCCAACTTTTGCCATGGGTACGACAATTTAACAAATCAGTGCGTGCGCAAATCTCACGTTGTGCTAAAAGCGCAAAACGCTCACCTACAACGGAATGAATTTCATGTGTGGCATTTCCGTAATAGTAAGAAGCAACACCCTGCGCGTTGGCAGAAGAACTGCTATCTAAGTGCAATGAAATTAGTAGGTCGCAATTAACTTTATTTGCAAAATTTATTCGATCCAATTCACTTGGATTATTATCTTTTCCTCGGGTCATAAAAACTGTTACACCTAATGCACTTAATCGTCCCTCTAATCTTTTTGCAACGTCATAAGTTATTTGGGCTTCATTTAAACCAAATGCCTCAGCACCATAGAACTTTCCGCCAAAGCTTGCATCAATAGCAACTATTTTTCCGGCCAAAGCCGGGCCGCGTTGATGGATTAAATATGTATCGCGCAAAGAACTGGCACGACCGCCCCGAACAGTTCCGGTCAATCGGATTAGTGCAGTGAAAGTTGCAGGTCCACAAACTCCATCGACAGGAAGACCTACTGATCTTTGAAATTCAATTACAGCGCCTTCAGTTAAAGCCCCATATATGCCATCTACTCGGCCAGATGAAAATCCCATTTCATTTAAACGATTTTGCAGAGTCGCGATGTCATCTCCGCGAATTAATGCACCAGGAATGTATGAGAGATTTCGATCTCCGAGTCGCCACCTAGCTTCTTCCAGCGCAAGATAGATATCTCGCGTTAATTTTCCAGTAGCAGTCAATCCACGACTTTGTTGAAATTCCCGTAATGCCGCTACAACCTCTTTTGTGAAGGCAACTTCCGATGAGTTCAATAATCCAAGGCGCGATAAAGATGTGATTGTTTCAGTGACAATTGCGTTGACATCTCCAACCTTGGCTAACTCTTCCACGAGTTAAATAAAGCCTTCGAGTTCCTTCATGATTGCAGGCTTAGGACGTGCCCCAACAATCGTTTTTACAATTTCGCCATTTACAAAGAGGTTCATGGTTGGAATAGAAGTAATTCCATACTTGATAGCGATCGCTGACTCTTCATCAGTATTTAATTTAACAATCTTAATTTTTCCGCTTTGCTCATTTGCAATCTCTTCCAAAATTGGACCCACTGCACGGCATGGCCCACACCATTCAGCCCAAAAATCTACAAGTACTGGTGTTGTGCTCTTCAGAACTTCAGCATCGAAGGTTGCCATCGTAACTGGTGTTGTTGCTCCCATTAGCTTCTCTCTCTATTTGATTTAACTTAGGTTAAAAACTTTAGTGCCCAGATAAGAATCTTTCAGCATCTAGCGCCGCGGCACATCCAGAACCAGCTGCGGTAATAGCTTGTCGATAAGTGTGGTCTACAAGATCCCCACAAGCAAAAACACCTTCAAGATTTGTTTGAGTGCTGCCGTGCCCCACTTTTACATAGCCCTCATCATCAAGGGTGACTTGCCCTTTAACCAATTCACTACGCGGGTCATGTCCAATCGCCACAAATAATCCGGTGGCCGCTAGAACACTTAAATCTCCTGAGACGGTGTTTCGGATAGATAAGCCACTGACTTTATCCTCACCCAGTACATCAACAACTTCGCTGTTCCATAAAAATTCAATTTTAGGATTTGCTTGCGCGCGCTCAGCCATAATTTTGGAAGCTTTAAGGCTATCTCGGCGATGAATCAAAGTTACCTTGTCAGCAAATTTAGTTAAAAAGTTTGCTTCCTCCATTGCTGAATCTCCACCACCCACAACTGCAATATTTTGATTGCGGAAGAAAAATCCATCACAAGTCGCACACCAAGAAACACCACGACCTGACAATCGTTTTTCATTTGTTAATCCAATTTCACGATAAGCCGAACCCATCGCT
>SXGQ01449865.1_pt1 | contig 27194 bp, 22 predicted proteins | sample 3178371 | NCBI WGS metagenome assembly SXGQ01 (sample SAMN11356859, study PRJNA531348) | freshwater metagenome | isolation source: freshwater sample F1-20 | place: China: Fuxian Lake, Yuxi | collected 2017-12-25 | reverse complement strand
GCCAACAGGCGGTAGAATGGTGAATAGACTAATCGCAGTCGCACCACGGAAAGAAACATCACCAGCGCACAACGCCAGAGATTGGCGGTCACCTTCGAGCCCAGCTTGTCGGCCCATTCCACCGGCACCTCGCGCACGGTGAAGCCGGCACGGCGCAGCGCGACGAGCAGGTTCACATCAAAGGCGAGATCAGCGATGCGCAGTGCGCCGTGAATCTTCTCCGCGGCCGCGCGGCGCATTACCTTGGCCGGGCATTGCGTGTCTTTGATGCCAAGCCAGAAGAGCATCTCCACGACCAAATGGAAACAACGGCTGACGAACTGCCGCAGTTGCGTCTGGCTCTGCACCAATATCGACCCGGGCAACCAGCGCGAGCCAATCATGCAGTCCGCCTCGCCGGCAGCACAGCGACGAGCTAGTTCGTGAAAAGCGCCCGGCGACGTCGCGCCGTCGGCGTCCACATAGCCGATGAGATCGGTATTCGTCGCGAGGCGGAGCCCCTCGATGAGCGCGCCGCCTTTGCCGATGGGCGCAGGGAAGTTCAGCGCGCTGATTTCAGGGAACTCGGCAGCGACGCGATCCACCACACCGAGCGTATTGTCACGGCAGCCGTTCAGCACCACCACGAGCTGAAAACGGCCCGCGTGATGCGCTCGAAAATAGACGGCATACTCACGCAGCACCGGCTCGATGCGGCTCTCCTCGTTGTAGGCCGGAATCAGCAGCAGAACACTGGGCGCAGATGACACGGGCGTGAGTTAGCAAAGCATCGCATGAATGTCGAACTCGAATCGTCAAGTGTCGACGATAGCCCCATCTCGGCGAAGGAACGCCCTCTCGATCAGCACGTGGCCGGCGGGGCCGCACATCATTCCGCGCGCGCTCTATGATCTTACGCGAGATTCACCGGGTCGATATCCACCGCCAGTGTCACTTCTTCGGGCAATTTGAGAACCATCAGGAGCCGCGCCAGTTCCCGACTCAAATGGCTCATCCGACCGCTGCGCAGCATCAGTTGATGTCGGTAAAACGTCTCGGCGCGCGCCAGCGGTGCGGGTGCGGGTCCGGCGATGATAAGGTCCTTCCAATCCTTCAGTACCTTCTCCAGTTCTTTGCGCAGGTGCTCGGCGGAGAACGCAACCTTCTCCTCGTTGCGACCCTTCAACGTGAGCAACGCCACACGACCCAGCGGCGGATAGCGAAGCTGCTCACGGAATCCGACCTCTTCGTCATAGAACCCCGTGAAATCGTGGCGGCGCGCGAATTGGATCGCCGGGTGGAACGGCGTGAAAGTCTGCACGATCACCTCCCCCTCCACGTCACCGCGCCCCGCACGCCCCGCCACCTGTGTGATGAGTTGGAAGGTGCGTTCCGCCGCGCGGAAGTCGGCTTGGTGCAGACTCAAATCGGCGTGGATGATCCCGACGAGCGTGACGTTCGGGAAGTGCAGCCCCTTCGCGATCATCTGCGTGCCGACGAGGATATCAATCTTGCCGCGCCGGAAATCGCCGAGGATGGTGCGGTAATCCTCCTTGCGCTGGAGCGTGTCGGAATCCATCCGCCGCACGTTGGCCTTTGGGAACAGCTTCGTCAGCACATCCTCGATCTTCTCGGTGCCGAGGCCGGCGAAGCGGATCGCCGCGTTGCGGCATTGGTCGTTCGGACAAACATTCGGCGGCGCCGCGGCATGGCCGCAGATGTGGCAACAGAGCCGTTGCGCGCGGCGGTGGTAGGTGAGCGACACGCTGCAGTTTGGGCACTCGGCCACGTAACCGCACTTCGGACATTGCAGCGAAGTGGCGAAACCGCGCCGGTTGAGGAACAGGATCGTCTGCTCCTTGCGTTCCAGCCGCGTGGTGATGGCGTCCTTCAACCGCTGCGCAAAAATCGGCGGCCCCTTCCCTTTATTCCCCTCCTGCCGCATGTCCACCACGCGCACCAGCGGCATCTTCTTATCATCCGCGCGCGAGGGCATCTCGAGCAGCCGGTATTTACCCTTCTTCGCGTTGTGATAACTCTCCAGCGACGGCGTGGCGGAGCCAAGCACGACGATGGCCTTCTCCATCCGCCCCCGCACCACCGCCACGTCGCGCGCGTGGTAACGCGGCGACTCTTCCTGCTTGTAGGAATGCTCGTGCTCCTCGTCCACGATGATGAGGCCGAGCGGCTCCACCGGCGCGAAGATCGCCGACCGCGCGCCGATCACGATGCGCGCGCGGCCTTGCCGGATCTTGTGCCATTCGTCATGACGTTCCCCCGCGGAAAGATGGCTGTGTAACACGGCGACGAGCGTCTTGAGCGGCCCGTGGCTGAAGCGCGCCTTGAACCGCTCGACCGTCTGCGGCGTGAGCGCGATTTCCGGCACCAGCACGATCGCTCCTTTCCCGCGCTCCAACGCATGAGCGATGGCCTGCAGATACACCTCCGTCTTGCCGCTGCCGGTCACACCGTGAAGGAGAAACGTCGTGCTACCGACACCAGGCCCGGATCCATCCATCACCGCGATGATCTGCGCCAGCGACTTGCCCTGCTCCGCATTCAGTGCCAAAGGCTGCGTGGGGAGGATGTTCTCGCGCGCGTAGGGATCGCGTTCGGAAACCTGCAGCGCGATGGCGACCAGTCCTTTGTCTTCCAACCGACGGATCGTGTTCGCCGTGGTTCCGGCGAGCGCGAGCAATTCTTGCAGCGGCAATTCGCGGCGTTCCTCGACGATCTTCAAAATCTCCTGCTGACGCTTCGTCAACTTCGGCGAATCACCCCCGGGCGCCGCGGACCGAACGAAGAGCCGTTCGCGCCAGCCCTCCCTCTCTTTCCGCACGGCCTCGGGCAGGACGCTCTTGAGCGCGATCTCCGGCGCGCAGCAGTAGTAATCGCCGATCCACCGCGCCAGCTCCAGAATCCCCGGCGTGACGAGCGAACGCGCACCGATGACCTTCAAGAGCGGCTTCAGATTCACGTGCGTTGACGTCTCGATAAGAGCCGTGACACATCCCATCACCTGTCGCGGACCAAACGGCACCTTCACACGTGAGCCGACCTCGACCTGCCCCACCAGCTCGGGCGGGATGAGGTAATCGAACTCCTTTCGGAGCGCGATTTCTAATGTCACACGTGCGACCACGAGGAAAAGGTCGAGTGCCGAGGGGCGCGAGTCGAGGTCAAAAACGCGCTCGCGCACACCGCCGCGGCCGCTTACAAACGCATCGTGAAACGTCGCTGGTTCTGGCTTGTGCTCGCTGTCGTCCTCGTGGACGCGGTGGTTGGCATCTGGTGGTATCACCAATGGCGCGAGACGAAGCATGACACAGTGATCCTCGCCGCCGCGCGCCGTTATGACGTCGAACCGGCACTGGTGAAGGCCGCCGTCTGGCGCGAGAGCCGGTTCAACGCGCGCGCGCGCGGGCGGGCCGGCGAGATTGGCCTGATGCAGATTCGCGACGCCGCGGCGCACGAGTGGGCCGAGGCCGAACGCATCACCCCCTTCCACCACGAGCAACTGGCCGATCCAGCCACCAACACACTCGCCGGCGCGTGGTACTTGTCGAAACTGCTCAAGCGCTATGCCCACACCGACAACCCCGCGCCCTACGCGCTGGCTGATTACAACGCCGGCCGCACTCACGTGCTGCGCTGGAACAAAGATGCGGGGGCGACCAACAGCGCGGCGTTCGTCTCACAAATCACCTTTCCCGGAACGCGGCAATACATCAGCAACATCGTGCAACGGCGGGGTCATTACCGCGAGAGTGGCTTCGGAAAAGAAAAGTAACGCGAGACTGCCCGGCGGCCGGCTCAATCGACCGTCATCGCCTTCAGGCGGTTTTCCAACTCGAGCCGAAGCCGTTCACGTACGGCATCATCGGCGTCGCGCGGCACGCGGATCGGTTCGCCGAACTCGACGCGCCAACGGCTGAACGGTAGTGGAATCTGAAAGCGATCCCAACTCCGCAGCCGGATCTTCCAACCGAGCGAATACGACGCCGGCACAATCGGAAGGCCCGTGAGCTGCGCGAGGGCGATAGCCCCTTCCTGAACGCGATAACACGGACCGCGTGGACCATCGGGCGTGATCGCGAGGTCATGCCCCCGCTCCGCCCACGAGGTCAGTTCCAGCAAGGCTTGCGCGCCGCGCCGACTGGAAGAACCGCGCACCGGCTGCACGCCGAAAAGTTCGAGGATACGCGCGAGCATCCCCCCATCGCGACTCGCGCTCACGAGCGCCGCCAGACGGCGCGCGGGATGCGATGCCTGCAGAAACTTGGGATGGATGACGAGTGAAAGCGCGAGGCGATTGTGCCAGGTGGCGAAAATGACCGGGGTGGACGACGAGCCACCAAAGCAACCGGAGCGGTCGCGGAACTCGGTACGGAGCGTGGCGGCGACCAGCGTGATGATCGCGTGAACAAGGCGCGCCGCAAGATGACCGTGCCACTTGACCTGCTGCGGAATGATGGGCCCGCTGGGCTTTGCCACAGCGGACTGGGCGCGGGCGCCGTCCATCACGCGCCTTTCTTGAGCGCAGCACGGACGAGCTGCTCCACGCCGGCTTGCAGGCCGAGCACGGCAATGGCGCCTCGCACGGCCTCGTGCGCGTCGTTCGGTTTGAAACCGAGCGCGCCGAGCGCGAGCACCGCGTCGTGGAGTTTCTGGTCGCCCGCGGGCAGTGGCACACCGCCCGAAGACGCACCCCCCGCCACAGCCCCCAGTTTGTCGCGCAGCTCGACGACGATCCGCTCGGCCGTCTTTTTGCCGACGCCGGAGACCTGCGAGAGCGACTTCACGTCCCCGCTCGTCACGGCGGCACGGAACGCGGCGGCGTTGATGCCGCTGAGGATGTTCAATGCGATTTTCGGGCCGATGCCGCTGACGGTATGGATGAGCAGGCGAAAGAGTTCGCGCTCGGCGGCGGTGGCGAAACCGTACAGCACGTGGGCATCCTCGCGCACGACGAGATGCGTGAGCAGCCGAACTTCGTGCCCCGGCGCCGGGAGTTTGTCGAACGACGAGATCGGAATGAGCACCTCGTACCCGACGCCATGGACCTCCACCGTCACCTGCGTCGGCAGGGCGTCAATGAGTTTGCCGTTCAAAAAGGTAATCATGCTTTGGACCGCGCACGGAGCGCCGGACGGATTATGCGGATTTGGCGCGCTTCGCCAAATGTTTATTCGGCGGGCCAAGGCCGCCTTTGGATCTCCTCAAACGCGCTTGAGGGTGGCAAGGCTCGCGCGCCCTTGTTCCTGTGCGTGAGCCAGCGCGAGCGCGAGCGCGTCCGCAGCATCGGGCCCCGGCAGCTCGGGCAAGGCGAGCATCCGCTGCACCATCTTGGCGACGGCAAGTTTCTGGGCGCCACCGTAGCCGACGACCGCCCGCTTCACCTTGCGCGGAGCGATCTCGAAAATCTCCAGCCCTTCCTGGGCGATCGCGGCCAGCGCCGCGCCGCGGGCCTCGCCCATGATGAGCGCGGTCTTCAGATTTTGAGCGAAGAAAAGTCCCTCGATCGCGCAAACGGTGGGGCGATGTTCGCGGATCACTTCACGCAACGTCCGCGCAATCGTCGCGAGACAGCGGGAACGATTCCAGCTTGCCGGACAATGGATGGTGCCGTGCGTGAAGGTGGCCGGATGCGGCTTCGCGAGGCGGATGACGCCGTAGCCGGTGCCGCGCAGGGAGGGATCCACGCCAAGCAGCACTTGATGCGTGGAGGCGGACGGCTCCACCGCAGGGGTCGTGGTGCGGCGGCCACTCAGGCGACGCTGGAGCTGCTCGAATTGCTGCGGCGAAAAACCCACGCGCGGAGCGTGCCGCAGCACGGGCCACCTGTCGAGCGCCGAGGGCCGGATCCTCGGGGCGGAATCTGCGGCCTCACGCCGCGACCGCTTTGGACAATGGCCGGCCGGCGGCGAGGGGCACCCCGTGGCGATGGCGCAGGACGTATTCCTCGATGTAGAGCAGGTTGGCCCCGGCGAGCTGGGTGACCTTGAGTAGATTCTCCGTCATCGAGATCTCCTCCAACTGCTCATGCACGAACCAGCTCAGCATGTTCTGCGTGATGTGGTCGGACTCCTTGAGCGACTGTTCCACGAGAGCGTTGATCTGGCCCGTCACCGTCTTCTCCCATTCCACCGAAAGCGCGACGGCTTCCTCCACCGATTTGAAAACAGACTTGGGCGCGGGAATGGCCGGGATCTCGACCCTGACGCCGGCCTCGACGAGGTGCTTCACGAAACGCATCGCGTGGTCGCGCTCTCGCTGGCTTGCCTGTAGAAAAGCGCGGCCAGCTCCGTAAGCTGGAGCGAGGCGATGTCGACATACTGGAGCGACGCAGCGAACTCTTTGCCGACCTGTCCGTTGAGCGCCGCGTTGATTTTCTTGCTGATGAGGATAGAGAGCGAGGGGTTAAGGGTTGTGTGCTGACGTGGAGTGATTCGAGGCAAGCTAGCACAAAACAGACGCAACGGAGACCGAACATATCTCCACCCTGCGCCATCCCAGCCCACCGCATCGGAGGCAGGCTCGCTACTCAGAGAGGAAACACCCACAAAACTGACGATTGCGCCGGTCTACTCGACCACCAGGAACGCCGGCCGGCTGCACCGCCGAGTTCCATCGGCAGTCACGCCCACGGCGAAGAGCGCGTGCAGGCCGCGCGTGAGCCGCACGCCTTCGACTTGCCACGGCGCTTGATCTGACGTGCCCACGATGCGGTCGCCGGCGTGGAACTCGATTTTCAAGTAGGCCCCCTTGCTCGCCGCGGCGAAGCGCAGCGGCTCACCCGCCGCCACTTGTCCGCCGTAGCCCAAACCACATTCCGGGCCGCCCCATTTGCCATCTTTCTTGCGATACTCCACGGCTGGCGCGGTGAGTTGCAGGTCTGGCTGGGCGGAGTGATACGCGCGCCACATCCACGCGGCGGAGGCGTCCGGCAGCCAGACGGGCGCGAGCATGCCCCGGGCTTCGGCGAACGGCGCGATGGCGTTCCATTCGCCGACGGCGTTGTAGTCACCGGCCCAGCCTTGCTCGCGCAGCACCGGCCGGAGCTTCACGGGTTGGCCGGGCGGCGGCGGTTCCGCCGGCAGACGCAGCGCGATGCAGCGGTCCAGAAACGCGGCGAAGAAATTGAACTTCGAGTAGATGCCGTGCGGGAAGCCGTAGGTGTTCGCGCGACACTTGAAGTCGGTCGGCGGCGTCGCCTTGCCTGCCAGCGCGGGGAGCGCGGCCTCCCGTTTCGTCCGCCGTTCCTGCTCCTCCTGCTTCGTGAACTCCCACGCGTAGGCGAAGGGCACGGCGGCGGTCAGTTGCGGCTGCTGGTCGAGGCGGTTGGGAAAGGAATCGGCCCACGCGAGCACGCGCTCCGGCGCGCGGCGATGCAGGTCGGCGCACAGCGCCCCGCCATTCTGCCCGAGCCAGCCGACCAGCGGCGCGACGGCCAGCTCAGGATGCCGCGTCTCCTTCGCGGCGATGTCGAGATAGCGCAGGAGCACGCCCATGTTGCCGACGGGATGGCCGAGCTGGAAGCGGCCGTTGCGCTTGTCGTTGTGACCGAGGTCAAACTCGAACGGCCACGGCACCGTCACCAACGCGAAGCGCCACAGCCGCGCCAGCTCGCGCGCGTCTGAGCTGTGAAATACGAAGCACACGAACACCCCGCGCACCGTCTCGACCTTCGGCGGCAGGTAGAGATGCACGCGGTCGTCCACCTTGCGGAAGTCGGACCAGGTCGGCGTATCGTCGAGCCGGTGAAGCGGCAGCCAGCCGGGTGGGAAGGGGCGGTCCGCCGCGACCAGGGCGGAAAATGCCCTGCCCGCGGCGGGGGCCTGCGCTTCAATCTGCCGGAGGACAGGCGCGAGCAGGATGGTGCCCGCGCCGAGCGTGGCACCCCGGAAGAACGTGCGGCGGGGAATTTGGTTCAGGTTCATGGCGTGTGCGTCGGGTTTCTGACGCTGCGATAGAGGAAAGATTCGGAGCTGAGCCGTGACGTGACGAGCGACTTCATGCTGGCGCCGCTCGCGGTGTAGATAGCGGTCAGCCTCCTGCAACGTGCGGGCGTCACCGCGCGTTTCATTGCGCCCCATCCAGTAGGGGAAGGGATGGCGCACGAAGACGTGCCGCACGCGCAGGCGTCCACCGTGATGGGCAGGCCGGGAATGCTGCCGCCCAGCAGATGCTCGAGCACGCATTTGCCCCCCAGGATGGGGTGATTCTCGAAGTTCATCAACTGCGCCAGAAGCCTGCGCGCAAGTCCGGTTGGAAGTAATTCGTTTTCATCTTTCTTTCAAGATGGTCAGGCGAAGATTTCCTTCACCACATGCCCGGCGACATCGGTGAGCCGAAAATCGCGGCCGGCATAGCGATAGGTGAGCTTCTCGTGGTCGAGGCCAAGCAAGGCGAGAAGGGTCGCGTGCAGGTCGTGGATGTGGACCTTGTTCTCGGCGGCGAACCAGCCGTAATCATCCGTCGCGCCGTAGGCAATGCCGGGCTTCACGCCCCCGCCCGCGAGCCACATGGTGAAGCCCTCGGGATTGTGATCGCGGCCGTCGCGCCCGCCCTGCGCCGCGGGCGTGCGGCCAAACTCGCCGCCCCACAGCACGAGCGTGTCCTTCAAGAGCCCACGCGTCTTCAAATCCCTCAACAAACCGGCGATGGGCTTATCCACCTCGGCGGCGTTCTTCGTGTGGCCTTTGCGAAGGTTGCCGTGCTGATCCCACTGCACATCGCCATCGCTGTGCGTGACCTGAATGAAACGCACGCCGCGCTCGGCGAAACGGCGCGCCATAAGACATTGGCGGCCGAAGTTCTCCGTCACCTTGTCATCGAGGCCGTAGAGCTTCTTCGTCGCCTCGGTCTCGCGTGACAAATCCTGCGCCTCGGGCATCGCCCGCTGCATGCGGAAGGCGAGCTCGAAGGAATTGAGGCGGCCTTCGAGCGAAGGATTCGAGCCCGCCTGCCTCAGATGCTCGCGGTTCATCTGCGCGAGCAGATCGAGCTGGGCGCGTTGTTGCGCGGGCGAGAGGTTTGAATTCGTGATGTGCCGCACCGTGGCGTCACTGGCGGGGACGGCGGCGTTGCCGAGCGGCGTGCCTTGATACGCGGCGGGGAGAAAGGCGGCGCCCCAATTATTCACGCCGCCATGCGCGAACGTGGGACAGATGGTGAGGAAGCCGGGCAGATTCTGATTCTCCGAGCCGAGCCCGTAGTTCACCCACGCACCCATGCTGGGACGCACGAAGTTGTCGCTGCCGGTGTGGAGCTTCAGCAGCGCGCCACCGTGCGCAGCATTCGTGCCGTGCAGCGAACGGAGCACGCAAAGGTCATCCACGCACTGCGCGACATGCGGAAACAATTCGCTGACCGGCAACCCGCTTCGGCCGTGATTCTGGAATTTCCAAGGGGACTTGAGCAGCTCGCTCGTCGGCGCGAACTGCACGCGCGGCTTCGCGCCAGGGAACGGCTTGCCATCGTCGCGATCGAGCTGCGGCTTGGGATCGAACGTGTCCACGTGCGACGGACCGCCCTTCATGAAAAGGAAGATGACGCGCTTGGCACGCGCGGGGAAATGGGGCTTCTTGGGCGCGAGCGGATTCTCCGCCGCCGCGCGTGTTTCTTCCGCCAGCAAGGCCGAGGCCGCCAGCCAGCCGAAGCCCGCCGCCGCACCTTGCAGCGCCGCGCGACGGGACACAAAAGGATCGAGTGACGGGTTCATGCTCAGTTCAGATAGATGAACTCGTTGGCGGCCAGCAACGCCTGACAAAACGCGATCCACGCCTGCCGGGGCGCTCCCGTGCCGCCGGCGATCTTGGGGAATTGCTCCAGAAACTTGCGCGCTCGCTCCAATTCGTGAGGGGTGACCGGGCGCGAGTAGGCGAGGAGGTGGGCCTTCTCAATCCGCCGCGTGTCATCAGTTTCAGCCGCGGTGAGCCGGCTCGCGAAAGCCTCGGCAGCACGGGTGACCAACTCGCTGTTCATCATCAACAGCGCCTGCGGGGCGACGACGGTCGCCAGCCGGTTGCCGCTCGGCACGGCGGGATCGGGAAAATCGAACTGCTCGAAAAGATCGTAGAGATGATTGCGGATGACCGGCAGGTAAAGCGCGCGACGCAGGCTGTCGTAGGTGGTCGCGTCCTTCGAGGTGTGGTTGAAGACGAACTCGCGGTTCTTCAGGGAGAGCGTCTTGCCCCCCATCGTTAGATCAAGCGAGCCCGCGACAAACAGAAGCGCGTCGCGAATCTCTTCGGCCTCAAGCCGGCGTTGAGGGAACCGGGCGTAAAGGCGGTTCTCAGGATCGAGCCCCGCTGTTTTTGAAGCAGGAAGCAGCCGCTCGCGATCCCGCGGGGAAAGCATCGGGGCGCTCTTGTTCTCTTCCGTGTGGACCGCAGCGCGCTGGTAGGCGTCCGAGTTCATGATGAGCCGGTGCAGCGCTTTCACGCTCCAGCCGGAATCGATGAAGCGGTGCGCGAGCCAGTCGAGCAATTCCGGATGCGAAGGGCGCTGGCCGAGCGCGCCGAAGTTATCCGTGCTCGCCACAAGGCCGCGCCCGAAATGCCAACGCCAGATGCGGTTCACCATCACGCGCGCCGTAAGCGGATGCTCCGGACTGGCAAGCCAGCGGGCGAGCTCGAGCCGGCCGCTCTGCTGCTCGGGGAACTGCGGGCGGTCGGAGATCTGCATCACCTGCGGCGCACGACGCGGCACTTCCCTGCCCAAGGTGAGATGGCTGCCGCGGATGTGGATCGGGAACGCTTTCACGATGTTCGTCGCGTCGCTCACCCCCATTGTACTCGGCAACTCCGGCGCCTCCTTCTCCAGCGTCGCCAACTCCTCGCGCAACATCTTCAGCTCGGCGACGCGGTTCGTCGGATAAAGGCTCTCCGGATTCTTCGGCAACGCATTCGTCTTTTTCTCCACCAGCAACGCCCGGTTCGCCGTGGCAACAAAGTTCGAGACGACCGCCTTCTGCGCAACAATACGCTGAGCATACGCCGCCACCGCCGCGCGATCGGCCACCGTGGCGATTTCCGGCTCGTGCCACTTGGCGATGGTCTTGAGATCATCCATCGTGCGCGTGCTTTTGAAGATGGCGGCGAGCGAGTAGTAATCGCCCGTCGGCAACGGATCGAACTTGTGATCGTGACAGCGCGCGCAACCGAAAGTCATCCCCATCACCGCGCGGCCGAGCGTGTCGATCTGCTCATCAATCATATCCATCTCCAGCTTCACCTTGTCGGGCTCGGCGAGGAGCTTGGGGCCGATGGAAAGGAAACCGAGCGCCGTCAACCGCTCATGCTTCATCGCGACGTTCTCCGGCGGCGGCAACAGATCCCCCGCGATCTGCTCGATGAGAAACTGGTCGTAAGGTTTGTCGCGATTGAAGGCGTTCACGACATAATCGCGATAACGCCACGCGTTGCCAAAGGCGACATTCTCATCGAGGCCATTCGAGTCCGCATACCGCGCCACATCGAGCCAATGCCTTCCCCAGCGCTCGCCATACTGCGGCGAGGCAAGAAGCCGCTCGACAACCTTCGCGAACGCTTCCGGCGAGGAGTCCGCGAGAAAGGCCTCCAACTCCGAGGGCGTGGGCGGAAGGCCGGTGAGATCAAACGTCGCACGGCGCAGCAGCGTGCGTTTGTCCGCCGCAGGAGCGGGCTGCAATCCCTTCTCCTCGAGCTTGGCGAGGATGAATTGGTCCAACGGCGCCTTTGCGCGCATCGCGCCATTCACCGAAGGCGGAGTGACACGGGCCAGTGGCTGGAAGGACCAGAATTTCCGCCCTTCCTCGATGTTGATGACGCGCTTGTCCGCGACCTTAGCCGACGACGTGGAAGAAGCGGGCGCGCCAAGTCGGATCCACTGCTCCAAGTCCCTCACCTGCTCGGGCCGCAGGGGACTTTTCGGCGGCATCTGCAAATCCTGGTTCTTATAACGCACCGCCTCGATGAGGCGCGATTTCTCCGGGTCGCCGGGGATGATCGCAGGACCGGTATCGCCCCCCTTCATCAATCCCTGACGCGTGTCCAGACGCAGGCCGCCCTTGATCTTTTTGGCCTCCGCGCCGTGGCACTCGTAACAACGCTCGATGAGGAGGGGGCGGATGCGTTTCTCGAAAAACTCCACGCCCACCGTGTCGGCCGCGTGAAGCCGAACCGCGACGAGCGAAAGCAGAAGAAGGCTGAAAAGTGTGAGCCGCATGGAATCGTTCAGTTCGATGCTAAATCGGACGGGAACGCGCCGCAACTATTCGTATCGGTGGAAAAGGGCTACTTCGCCGCCGGTTTCGCGGTGGCTTTGGCGGGCGCTTTGACGGGAGGCGCGGCTTTCTTGTCGAGGTTGCGATTCAGGTCCGTCTCACTGAAATCCATCTTCGCACCACCCGCGGGCACCTCCAGCTTCGCGGTCCAGAGAATGCCGTTGACGACGAGCCGGCGCTGGCTCTCGTAACCCCAGCTCTTGTGCAGGTCGGCGCCGGTGAAACCGAAGCCGCGGCCGCCACCCGCCCGTTCCCCAGCCCACGCGATCACCTCGTCGCGGCCCACATGTTTCTTCGCGTCCGCCGAGCTGCGGGATTTGTCCGGCACCGCGCCTACCAGCAGCGGCTTACCTTCGGGGGCGAAGTGCAGGTTGTAGAGCCAGCCGTCGCCGGGCGCAGCGAAGGGTTTCACGCCCCGCAGCACCGCATGCTCACCCACAGGTTTCAGGTCCATGTCCCAATGGCCGCGGCAACCGATATCGCCCTGGAACACGCCACCGAGCCAGCTCTTCACCTTGTCGGCATCGGGGCCTTTGGGGAAATCAACCGCCTGATGCAGCAGCACGAAGCCCGCGCCGCCCTCGATCATCTTGCTCAGCTTCGCCCAGCGCGCGGGCTCAACGAAGGGCTGCTTGCCGCCGCCGTCGCCGAAATAGACGATGGCCTTCGCTCCTTCGAGAACCTTCTCGTTCTTGGGCCATTCGCGGACCATTACCGGCCAGACGCCCGGTTGCTGTTTGAGCCACTGCTGCAACAACCCGCAGCCGGCGAAGTACTCGTGCGCGCCCGACTTGCTGCTCGGCGTGCCGGCTAGGAGAACGATCTTGGCGAGCTTCGCGTCCGGCGCGTCCACTTCGAGCGGCACGGCGGATTGGTCAAACGGATCTGCGGCGAAGAGGCGCGCGGCACAGCTGAGCGACAGGATCAGCGAGAGGGATTTTTTCATGAAAATCGAACGGCGGCTCAGGTAATCAATTCGTCCATCACGCGACCGTGCGGCACGAGCATATGCGGACGGTTGAGATTGTCATGCAATTCCGTGCGCGGATCGACGCCGAGCAAATGGTAGATGGTCGCGATGATGTCTCCCGGGGAAGTGGGCCGCTCGGCTGGCAGCGAACCGGTGCGGTCACTGGCGCCGTGGACGTAGCCGGCCTTGATGCCGCCGCCGGCGAGCATGACGCTGTAACAGGCGTTCCAATGATCACGCCCACCGCCGTTGTTGATACGCGGCGTCCGGCCGAAATCACCGATCACCGCCACCAACGTGCGCCGCAGCAGGCCCCGCTGGTTCAGATCGTCGAGCAGACTCGCAGATGCGGCATCGAACTGCGGGAGCAACGTCGTCTTCAGCTTCTGGAAATTGCCGCCATGCGTATCCCACGTCGCATTCGCATCCGGCGCCCAGCTCATCGTCACCACCCGCGTGCCGGCCTCGATGAGGCGCCGGGCGAGCAGCACGCTCTGTCCATAAATGTTGCGCCCGTACGCTTCGCGCAACGCGATCGTTTCACGTTCCAACTCAAACGCGCGGCGGGTGATGTCGGCCGTAAGCAAATCAAACGCGCGCCGTTGAAACTCACCGAGCGATTCGTAAGTCGAACGGCCAGCCGGTTGCTTCTCCAAAAAAGTGCGGTCCAGCGAGCGCAGCAATTCATCGCGACCCGCGAGGCGGACGCGAGTCATGCCCTCCGCCGGCGTAAGATTTTGAACGCGGAAATCGGGCCGGCTCGGGTCCTCCAACACCCAGAAAGGATCGTGGTGGGCGCCGATGAAGCCACCGAGAAAACCCGGCTGCAACGGCCCACCCGCGCCTTCCTGCGTCTTATACGGCAGCGCCACATACGGCAGGGCGGAGGCAATCGACGGGCGCAGCTTGGCGAGCACCGAGCCCATGTTCGGATGATCTCCCGGCTTGGCGCCACCACCCTGCTCCCCGCGATCATGCCCCGTGAGCGCCGCGTACACAGCCGCGGCGTGGGAGTTGTTCACGCTATGATTCATCGAACGAACGACGGTGCAATGGTGCAACTGCCGCGCGAGCTTCGGCAGATGCTCGCACAGCTGCACACCGGGCAGCGTGGTGTCGATCGGCCGAAACTCGCCGCGAATCTCGGACGGCGCCTCGGGCTTCATATCCCACATGTCGAGATGACTGGGACCGCCGGTGAGGAAGATGATCAGGCACGAATCGGCCTTCGCCTCGACACCCCCAGCCTGCCGCGCTGCCAGCAACTGCGGCAGCGACAAACCGGCGGCGCCCAATGCTCCGACACGCAGAAACTCGCGGCGACTGGAACCCCGACTGTGGTTGTTTTGACGCGGATTCAAAATTGTTTTCCCGCGCACCGAGCGCGCCCTGTCACCCGCCGTTTTAGGCGATGATCTCTTTCACCACGTGCCCGTGTACGTCGGTGAGGCGGAAGGGGCGCCCGTCGTAGCGGTATGTGAGTCGCTCGTGGTCGAGGCCGAGCAGGTGCAGCAGCGTGGCGTGCAGATCGTGCATGTGCACTTTGTCCTGCACGGCCTTGTGGCCGAATTCGTCGGTCGCGCCGTGGGCAAAACCTTTTTTCAAACCGCCACCCGCGAGCCAGACCGTGAAGCCATTCGGGTTATGATCGCGGCCCGTGCCGTTCTTCTCGGCGTACGGCGTGCGGCCGAACTCGCCGCCCCACCAGACGATCGTATCCTCCAGCAGCCCGCGCCGCTTGAGATCCGCGAGCAGGCCAGCCATCGGCTTGTCCACCGCGCGCGCGTGGTCGCCGTGTTTGGGGAGGTTTGAATGCTGGTCCCACGCCGGATTGGCGGAGTTGTCGCCATAGGTCAACTGGATGAAACGCACGCCGGATTCACAGAGGCGCCGGGCCATGAGGCATTGACGGCCGAAGTTGTCCGTCGCCTTGTCGCCGATGCCGTAGAGCGCGAGCGTCTCGGGCGATTCCTTGGCGAGATCGAGCATGTCCGGCGCGTGATTCTGCATCCGCCACGCCAACTCGTAGGAGTTGAGCACCGCCTCGAGTTCCGCGTCGCCCGGGCTGCGTTTGAGTTGCTCGGCGTTGAGCGATTGCAGCAAATCAAACTGCTTGCGTTCGTCCGCCGGCTTCAGGCTCGGATGCGCGAGATTGCGAATGACGGCCTCACTCGCCGGCCCGCCGGCTTTGCCGAGGCCTGTGCCTTGGAAAACGGGCGGCAGAAAGGCGTTGCCGTAATTGCGCGGACCGCCATTGCCAGCGGAGGGATTGATGGAAACAAACGCCGGCAGATTCTCGTTCTCCGTGCCCAGACCGTAGCTGACCCACGAACCGATCGAGGGCCGGATCAAGTTGGTCGAACCGCAGTGCAGGAAGAGCGTGGCCGGGCCGTGCGCGATCCCCTCGGTGTGCATCGAATGGATGAACGTGAGATCGTCCGCATGCTTGTTCACCTCGGGGAAAAGATCGCTGGCCCAGCGACCGCTCTGGCCGTGCTGGGCGAACTTCCAGAGCGGCTTCATCACCCGCTGCTCGGTCGCGTCCTTCTTCCCCGAGTTCGCGATCTTCCGCGAATCGTGGAACGGCATCATCTTGCCATCCTGTTTCGTGAGCAGGGGCTTGTGATCGTACGAATCCACATGGCTCACGCCGCCCTGCATGAAGAGAAAGATGATCCGCTTGGCGCGCGGCTTGAAATGCGGCGCCTTGGACGCGAGGGGATTCGCCGCCACGGCGCGCGGGGCCATCAACCCCGCCAGCGCGAGGGAACCGAACCCGCACGCGGCGCTCCGCAAGGCCTGCCGGCGACTGAACAATCCTGCATCAATCCCATTCATACGTGTCATTGGACGCCCGAGAGTAACGGCTATTCCAAACGAATTCAACCCCCACGACGCGTGCAAAACGGCTATCCAGCCACCACGCCTTGCTCACGAACTCGTTCTGCTGATACGCTTCACTGGTTTGCCTTTTTCTTTCCCGATCCCTTCCCGGCTTCAGTCGGCGGCGCGTCCTTGCGCGCGAGCGTGCTGTATTCCTCCGTCTCGCGCGTCCACTGCGCGGCCATCTCACGCACCTTCTCGGGCATGGCTACCGCAAGATTCTTGGACTCCGAGCGGTCGCCTTTGAGATCGTAAAGCTCCCACTCACTATCCTTGCCGGCGGCGACGATTTTCCAGTCGCCCGCGCGCAAGGCTCGATTGCCCTCGTGCATCCACCACAGCGAAGGACGCTCAATGGCGGTGTCGCGGGCGAAAGTAGGCACCAAGCTCTTGCCGGGCGCAACTGGCACAGGCTGGCCGTTCCACTTCTCGAAAGGCTTCCCACCGGCGAGCGCGAGGAACGTCGGCACCAAGTCCACAAGATGCGCGGGCGCGCTCCTCAACTCGCCGCGTGCCGCGATGCCCTTCGGCCAACTCATGATGAACGGTGTCGCAATGCCCCCTTCGTGAACCCACGACTTGTGGCGCCGAAACGGCGTGTTCGCGAGGCTTGACCAACCCGGTCCGATACTCAGGAAGGTCGCGCCCGTGCCGCATATTGCGTCTTGGTCATGACCGTCGCCGCGCACCATGATCTCGGCGCTCGCACCGTTGTCGGAAAGAAAACAGATGAGGGTGTTCTCGCGCGCGCCCATCGCGCGGAGTTGCGCCAGCACACGGCCGATTTCGCGATCCATCCGGTCCACCATCGCGGCGTGAACCGACATTTTATCCGCCTGGAACTTCCTCTGCGCATCCGACAGCCCGGCCCACGGCAAGGGGCGGTTCAGCTCGTTCGGCCCGAGCTTCATGATCGCATCCGCAAACGCATACGGCGGCCCTACCTCGCGCTCGATGGCCGGCAGCACACGCCCACCAATGCCCAGCTTCTGCATTCGCCCCCAGCGCTCGTCGCGCAATGCGTCCCAACCCGGCAGATACTTCGTGCGATAGCGGGCGATGTCCTCCGGCGGCGCCTGCACGGGAAAATGCGGCGCGGTGAACGCGACGAACGAGAAGAACGGTTGCGCGGCGAACTTCTCCTCGTGTTCCTTGAGGCACTTGATGGCGTGTTCGGCAATAGCCGTGCTCGTGTAATAACCGCTCCCCGCCACGACCGGCGGCAGCGGTTGATCATCCTCTGTGTGCCGGCGTGGCGCGAAATTGCGGTCCTGGTCCTCGAGGTTGTAGGAATGGTCGAATCCGTTCGCGAGCGGTTTACCGTCCACGTGCCATTTACCCGAGTGATACGCGCGGTAACCGAGCGGCTTGAGCATTTCCGGCAGCAGCCGTGCCCACGCCGGTCGCGTGCCCTGCGCGCCGCTCTTCACCTCCGGCACCGCGTCGCGCCGCACTTGCTGCGCGTAATAGCCAGTGAGAATGGACGCGCGCGAAGGCCAGCAGCGCGCGGTGTTGTAGAACTGCGTGAAACGCACCCCGTTCGCCGCGAGTCCGTCGAGATGCGGCGTCGCGATTTCCCCACCATAACAACCCAAGTCCGAGTAACCGAGGTCGTCGGCCAAAAAAATGATAAGGTTGGGCTTCGCGGCGGCGTGGCTGCTGAGGGCGCACAGCAGAGACAGGAGGGCGAAAAAGAGCGGGGGCGTGGCTTTAGACATACGAAAAGAAAGGAAACCACGAATGCACATGGACGCGCACGGGTTTTTTCAAGCCCGGCTCGTCCGCCAAAAAGTGCTCGCGTTCCAACGGCGAGTTGGGAAAGCTCGGAATTCCTATGATGTCTCCAGTGCGCGTTCATATAGCCCCACTTACCCCCGGCTTTCTCCCGCACATGCTTTGGCTGGCGGGCATGTTCCTGGCCATCCTGCATCCTGCTCCGACCGCGGCGGCCCCAGCCCGGCCCAACGTCCTCTTCATCCTCTGCGACGACCTGCGCTGGGACGCGCTCGGCTGCGCCGGCAATCCGCACGTCAAGACGCCGCACATTGACCGGCTCGCCGCCGAGGGCGTGCGGTTTAAGAACGCCTTCTGCACCACGTCGCTCTGCTCGCCGAGCCGGGCGTCCATCCTGAGCGGGCGCTACGCGCACGCGCACCGCGTGCAGAACAACTTCACCGAGTATCCCACGAACATGGTGAGCTTCCCCATACGCCTGCATGAGCAGGGCTACGCCACCGCCTATCTCGGCAAGTGGCACATGGGCGAGGAGAACGACGGTAAGCGCCCCGGCTTCGACTACTTCGTCACGCACAAGGGCCAGGGCAAATACTTCGACACGGAGTTCAACGTGGACGGCGAGCGCAAGGTGGTGCCCGGCTATTACACCCACGCCGTCACCCGCATGGCGCTGGACTGGCTCAAGCGCCCTCGCCAGGAGCCCTTCCTCCTCATGCTCGGCCACAAGGCGCCGCATAGTTTCTATCTGCCGGAGCCGAAGTATTCCAACAGCTTCGACCAGGTAAAAATCGAGTATCCCGACACGGCCTTCCAACTCGCCGGCAAGCCCGCGTGGATTAAGGAGCGCCTTCCCACCTGGCACGGGATCTACGGCCCGCTCTTCGACTGGCGGAAGAAATTCCCCGATGACCGACCCGAGGCCGTGAAGGATTTCGCCGCCATGACGCGCGCCTACTGGGGCACGATTCTCTCGGTGGACGACAGCGTAGGCCAGCTCGTGCAGGCGCTGCGCGAGGCCGGGCAGCTCGACAACACGCTCATCGTCTTCATGGGCGACAACGGCCTGCTGAACGGCGAGCACGGCATGGTGGATAAGCGCACCATGCACGAGCCGAGCATTCGCATCCCGCTCATCGCCCGCTACCCGCGCCTCGCGCCGGTGGACAAGCCCAAGGTCATCGAGCAGCAAGTCCTCACGCACGACATCGCGCCAAGCATCCTCGAACTCTGCGACGCGCCGCCGCTGAAGAACATCCACGGCCAATCGTGGGCGAAGCTCGTGCAGCGTGGCGACTCCGCATGGCGCAAGTCGTGGTTCTACGAATACAACTACGAGAAGCAGTTTCCCTACACGCCAAACGTCCGCGGCGTCCGTACGGACGAGTGGAAATACATCCACTACCCGCACGGCGACGGCAGCCCCGACCGGCACCTGGCCGAGCTTTACCATCTCCAGACCGACCCCGACGAACGCCGCAACCTCATCGCCGCCCCCGCCCACGCGGGCAAGGTGAAGGAGTTGCAGACCGAGCTGGCGAAGCTGATGAAGCAGGCCGGCATCGCGAAGGACACCATGCCGCTCGACGAAGGCATAAAGCAGGGATTGCCGGACCAGAAGATTCGGTAGGCCGGCGCCCTGCAATCGTCAACCATTGGATTCTGCTGACAGCAGCCGCGGAATTTCCAACTCACTTCACGCGCGGGTTGCGCAAGTAGTACAGCTGCCCATCCTCGGCGCCGGCCAGCAGGTCGGGGATGCCGTCACCTTTCCAGTCCACCACCGTCGGGCTGACATCGTGGCTCGCCACATTCTCGGCGGCCAGCTTGCCCATGTCTTTGAAATAAATCTTACCGTCACGCGCGTCCACTTGGTGCAGAAGGCTCGCGTTCTCGCCGTTCAACAAAATGTCGAGCCGACCATCCCCATCCCCATCCGAATCGACAAGGCACAGTTTGCGGGCGCCGCTCTTGCCCGCGATAGCACTGGTGAGCCGGAGCGGTCGGACTTGTTCATCACAGAAAAGCCGCCGCGGCGGAAGCAGCGCGAGTTTGCCTCCACGCCGGGCGTGCTCGAAGAACGCGAGATACCCGTCGTGATCGAGCATCACCAAATCCATCCGGCCATCACCCTTCCAATCCACTCCAAAAGGCGTCGTGCGGCATTCCGTCAGCAATCCCCTGCCCTCGGCCCGGCCATCATGCGGAGGGTTTTTCCACCGGCGCTCGGAGAACAGCGTGAAGTTTTCGACCAGGTCGAGCAGGCTGCCTCCAATTAATCACCTGAACTCGGACAGTGGTCTGTCCTCCCTTTTGGTAGGACGGCGTTGCTGCGCCGCCTTGGGTATTGGGTCGGAGCGGCAGTTCCGCGCTACCGGAGTTCGAATCCTTCTCCGCGACAGAAATTGCAATCCCCTCTTTCAACAACCGATACACTTCGCGATTCGTGGCTTCCAGGCTCATGGCCGAACGGTCGCGGGTCAATTCATCCACGGCGGCGGTGATGGCCTCGCGCGGCAGCGCGGGATTGAGCCGCTCCAACGCCGCGCGCAACCGGGACACCAACACAACCTCCCCCTTCGTCTCGCGCAATAACGTGCCGGTCGCGCCGAAGGTTTCCTCCAACGCCAACACCACGGTCCAGCCAAACTCCGCGAACAACCCGATGGCGGGCCGCTCGACAAGCTGGTCTTCGGTCTAGGCGTGGGGCATGATTTTCAGGTACGATTAAGGCTTAAACACTGGCCGCACTGTTCTTTATTCCCGCAAAAGCTTTCAACGCCACTTCGCGCGCTATGACGTGACTGACGATGGGGAATGGGTAATTCTTTCCAAGATCGACTCCGGCTGCACGCAGGATTTCAGCCGGTGCGGCGTGCGGCTGATGCAGCCACTGGTCAGGAAGTTTTGCGAGTTCGGGACACCACTTGCGGACGTATTGGCCGTGAGGGTCAAACTTCTGGCCCTGACTGGTGGGGTTGAACACCCGGAAATACGGCGCGGCATCCGCGCCGCAACCCGCAGTCCATTGCCAACCGAGTGTATTTTGCGCGAGGTCCGCATCCACGAGCGCATCCCAAAACCACCGCGCGCCCTCCTGCCAATCGAGCAGCAAATCCTTCACGAGAAAGCTCGCGACTATCATCCGCACGCGATTATGCATCCATCCGGTCCCCCACAGTTCGCGCATCCCGGCGTCCACGATGGGATACCCGGTGCGGCCTTTATGCCACGCGCAAAGCCACGCCGCGTCCTTGCGCCAGGGGAATCGCTTGAAGTCCGCACGCAAGGGCTCAGTGGGTGTGTGCGGAAAGTGAAAAAGCAAGTGGTGCGCGAACTCACGCCAGCCTACTTCGGCGAGGAATTGCGACGCGCGCCAACGCTCGACGGGCAGCCCGCGGTTAGTCGCCATCCGTTTCAGCCCATGCCACAGCTGACGCGGGCTGATCTCTCCGAAGTGCAGATGGGGCGACAAGCGTGATGTGCCAGTGACATCGGGGCGGTTGCGTTGGTCGGTGTAATCGTCGAACGCTTTGCTCAGGAAACGATTTAGGTTGGCGATTGCACCCGCCTCGCCTGGTTGCCACGCGGCGCGCAGGCCGTCCGACCAATTGAGTTTCGGCTCAAGTTCCAGTGCATCGAGCGCTAGCGACTTCGGCCACTTCGACGGCGCGGGCAGGTTTTTCGGCGCGGGCAATGGCTCGGCAGGGTCGGGTTTCCCGAGGCAGTGTTTCCAGAACGGTGTGAATACCTGAAACGGCTTCTTGCTCTGGTTCTGAATCGTCCAAGGCTCATGCAATAGCGCGGCATTGAAACTTTGCGCCACGAGACCCTCGCTGTCCAAGGTTTCCTTCACCTTGGCATCGCGCGCGATGAGCGCCGGCTCGTAGCGGCGATTCCAAAACACCGCGTCTGCTCCAGTTTCATCCGCCAACGCGCGGAGAGATTCGAGCGTCGGTCCGCGCCGGATGACCAGTCGGGATCCAACCGTACGTAAGCGATCGTCCAGCGTGGCGAGCGATTGGTGAAGCCACCAGCGTGATGCTGCTCCCGGTGGCCACGCTCCCTCTTCCTGCGGCGACCCAATGAATACGGGAATGATCGGCCCTCCGTGTTTCATGGCCGCGTCGAGCGCAGGATTGTCCGCGAGACGAAGGTCGAGACGAAACCAGAGAATCGCGGTTGGCTTCATGCGTTCAACCTCCAGAGTACGAAATTCAGCGCCGCGGCGAAGCTCACCCACCCCAGATACGGCGCGAGCAGCCAGGCTGCGGCGCGATGCACGCGCCAAAACGCACCGATTGTCCACGCGATGGCCATCCACAGCAGGATGATTTCTGCGAACGCTACACCCGGCCAGTGCAGTCCAAAGAACAGAGGTGTCCAAAGTGCGTTGAGTGCCAGTTGCGCGAGGAAGGTCAGCAGCGGGTTGCGCTGTTTGCCCCAGCCACCCTGCCGCCACACCAGCCATGCTGCCACGGCCATCATCATGTAGAGCGCCGTCCAGACCGGACCAAAAACCCACCCCGGCGGATTCCACGAGGGCTTCTTCAATGAGTCATACCATTCGCCGGGTCCGAAGAACGCACTCATCGACGGAGCCGCGAAGCACAAGAATACCCAGCCAGCCAGTGCAAGCAGTCGGCGATTCGGTGTGTTATTGATCGTCATGATGGATATTCAACCATTGTTCTCGCCGGCCTGCGCGAGGCCGCGCAGGGTGATCAGCCGCGGCGGGCGCTTGAGCACGAGCGTCTCTTTCGTCCGCTCGCTCACGAGGCACTGGCCTTTGAACTCCGGCAGATGCTTCTCCACCGGGTCATCCACCAAAAGTTTGCCCTCGTCCTGCAACATCAGAACCGCTAGACCGGTGATCGGCTTGGTCATCGAGGCGATCCAGAAAAGCTCATCCACCTTCACCGGCCTCTTCGCCGCCAGATCGGAATAACCAACCGCCTCGACCTGCAGCGCCTTGCCCCCCTTGGCCACGAGGGTCACCGCGCCGGCAACGGTCTGGTTCGAGACGAACTGCTGCATCCGCGCCGGGATGTCGGCCAGCTTCGCGCCCTCGGCCGCAGCCATGGCGAAGGGCAAAGCGGCTTGTGCAGCGAGGATGAAAGCGACAACAACGCGGGCCGGAAGAACCGATTTCACGGGAGGAAAATTAGGGAAGTCCTGCCGAAACGGCGAGCCGAAATTCCACCTCCGAGAAAGGCGTGTCGCCTTCCCCTCACTCGTAGCTGATGGCGATGATCTCCAACTCCTGCTCGCCGGCGGGAATGTGGAAACGCACGCGCTGGCCGAGACGGGCGTTGAGCAGTGCCTTCGCCACTGGCGAACGCCAACTCAACCAATCGCGATCCAGATCAATCTCATCCACGCCCACAATGCGATAGCGCGCCTCCGCCCCGCTGCGATCGCGCACGTTGACGGTGGCACCGAAACGAACCTGGCCCCACGGTGGCGCGGGGGGCGGCACGATCTCGGCGGTCCGCAGGCTCTGCTCGAGAACCGCGAGGCGTTGATCCAACAATTGAAGCTGATGTTTCGCCTCGGCGGCATCCGGCAGCGTGGCGGCCTGCGGACGTTCCACTTCGACCAGCCGATCCAGGACCGCACGCAACTGGCGAGCGCCGGCGGGGGTGATGTAGTTCTTCACGCCCGGCGGCAACCGCACCGGCGGGCGGAAGAGGGGTTCCTCCGGCGCCTCGTCCGATTCGCGGGTGAAGGCTTTACTCATATCCGCTGCCGTTCGTCACGAAGTGGGTGCCGCGTGGCCGCAGGGAATTCGGCCGACGCCGTTCAATTCACGTAGCGGAAATCCGGGGTGGCGAACAGCGCCTGGCAGAGTTGCGCCCACGCGTCGAGCTGCTTGAGGGCCTCGGCACGACCGGCGGCAGCGAGGTGCTTGAGGGCGATCTGGCGTTCGGAATCCGTCGGCGACCGACCGAGCACGAGGCGGTAGGCGCGAGTGATGCGCGCGGTGTCATCGGACAATTTCTCGACGAGAAGCCGCTGGGCGGTCGCGCGGGCCTGCTCGATGGGGAATGGATGGTTCATCAGGAACAATGCCTGAGGGGCAACGGTGCTGGTGTTGCGACGGCCGGTGACGACGCTCGGATCGGCGAAATCGAACATCTCGAACAACTCGGGGAGCGCGTTGCGGAGCACGGGCACATAAACGCTGCGGCGTTTCCCGGTGTGCTTGTAGCCGTAGTCCGCGTCGGTGCCGGGCTTGAGCGTGGGGCCGCCGACGGCAAAATCGAGCGTGCCGGAAACGGAGAGCATCGCGTCGTGAATACACTCGGCGTCAAGGCGACGGCGTTGAGTATGACTGAAGAGACGGTTCTCGGGATCGGCCGCGAGCGCCGCCGGATTGTCCTCCGCCTGCTGGTAGGTGCGGGAGAGGACGATTTCGCGCACGAGCTTTTTCACGGACCAATTGCCCTGCACGAACTTCACGGCGAGATGGTCGAGCAACTCGGGGTGGGAAGGAAGTTCGCCCGTCGTGCCGAAGTTATCGGTGGTGCGGACGAGTCCCGTACCGAGGAGCCAATGCCACACGCGGTTGGCCATCACGCGCGCCGTGAGCGGATTCTCGGCGCTGGCGAGCCATTCGGCCAGTTCACGACGGCCGCTCTGCGTGGCCGCGATGGGGGGGGCGGGCTTGCTGAGGCTGGCCACTTGCAGGAAACCCCGCGGCACTTTCTCACCGAGATTGTGGACGCTGCCGCGCACATGCACGGGAATGTCGCCGGCACTCGTCTCTTCACGCACCGTCAGGAAAAGCGGGCGCTTGGAGCCGGTGGCGGTGAGTTTTTTTAATTCCGCCTCCAGCTCCTTCACCTTGTCCGTCGCCGGCGCGAGGGCGGCCTCTTTGTTGCCGGCTTTTTTGGCATCCGAAGTCGCCGCCGTGGTCTTGCTCGGCACGTTCGCTTCGACGGGAACAAACAGCACGGCGTCGGCACCGACGATTCCTTTGGTGCCTTCGTTGCTGATGATGACAAAGCCGGCACCATTCTGCTCAAAACGATGCTGGCCCAGCGAAACGAAGTGGCCATCGAGCGCGGGCGGTTCCTGTTGGTTGATGTGAACGGTCTTCTCGCCATCGGCGCTGAAGACAGTCACCGGCGCGTTCGTCGCGCGATTCCGGCCAGCGACGTAGCCGAGGCGCACTTCGTAGAGGCCGGCATGGGGAAGCTCGGGCTGAAAGGTGAGGGTCTTCTGCCCTTTGCCGGCGTTGTTGTCGTGCAAATAACCGTCGCCAACGAAACGGCCGTTGAACTTGGAGGAAGTCCAGTCGCCGACGCGCTTGGCTTTCCCATCATCCACGACGACACCGGGCAAATCGGCCAGCAAAACGACGGTCGGCTTCGCAGTGTCACTGACTTTCAAGACCGCTTTGGCGGCCTCTTTAGCGGTCTTGATCCGGGCCTGCAACGCAGCGACAGCATCATCGTGTTTTTTGTAAGCAGCCTCCTCGGCCGGCCCGCTGGGCAACGGCAGATCGAGCCACTTGGAGACGTTGGAATGCTCGAGTGTGCGCGTGTTTTTGAGAATGCCGGCGAGCGCGTAGTAATCGCGCGTGGGGATGGGATCGAACTTATGATCATGGCAGCGCGCGCAACTGACCGTCTGCGCGAGGATCCCCTTGCTGATGACGTCGATCTGTTCGTCCACCACGTCCATCTCGAGCTGTTTCTTGTCTTGCTCCTCGAGGTTCGTATTGGCCAGCGCGAGAAAAGCGGTCGCCGTCAACTGGCGGCGCTGCTCGGCCAGCGAGCCGTGCGGCAGCAGATCGCCGGCGATCTGCTCGCGGACAAACTGGTTGAACGGCCGGTCGGTATTGAAGGATTCGATGACGTAATCGCGATAGCGCCACGCCTCCTTCAAAACGAAACCGCGCAGCGTGATCGACTCGGCGTAGCGGGCGATATCGAGCCAGTGACGGCCCCAGCGCTCGCCAAAATGGGGCGAGGCGAGCAGGCGATCCACGAGCCGCGCGTAGGCGTCAGGCGAGTTGTCGTTGGTGAATTCATCAATCTGCTCGGGCGTCGGCGGCAGGCCGGTGAGATCGAAAAAGACGCGGCGCGCGAGCGTGGCGCGGCCGGCGTCCGCGGCAGGCTTGAGATTCTTCGCCTCGATCCGGGCGAGGATGAAGCGATCGAGGTCGGTGCGTGGCCAGGCGGTGTCCTTCACGCTCGGCGCCGGAATGAGCTTGGCCGGCTGGTAGGCCCAGAACTGCCGCCCTTCCTCGACGGTCATGCCGGTCTTCTTGATCGCGACCGGCGCAGCCGCGGCGCGCGGATCGGGGGCGCCGAGTTTCACCCACTTCTCAAGGGCAGCGATCTGGTCGGGGGCGAGCTTGCGCTTGGGCGGCATCTGCAAATCAGGCTCGGCATAACGGACAGCGCGGATGAGGCGGCTCTTATCCGGTTCGCCGGGGACGATAGCCGGGCCGCTCTCGCCGCCCTTCGCCCAGCCGTCACGCGAATCGAGCCGCAGAGCACCCTTCACCTTCTTCTCCGCGCTGTGGCACTCGAAACATTGCTCGGCAAGGATCGGCCGGATTTTCTTCTCGAAAAACTCGAGCCCTTCGCTCGAAGGGGGAGCGGCCCGGAGGACGATCGGCAGAAATAATCCCAACAGCAGTGCAGTTCGGTGATGGACAGACCTGATCATACGGCTACGATTTGACAGTGGTACGATAGCGCGATTCGACGAACGCCTCAAGGCAATTCCCAAGCAGGGACCGCGGCCATGAATCATCTGATGCATCTCTCAAATAGTCTTGGAATAAACGGCCTATTGATGAAATAACCGGTTGACGAGCTGCTTGAATCTGGCATCATACGCAAGCTAACTGATTTACTTATGATTAAACCTAACGACGCAGCCGAAAAGAAGCCGACGCATAACGAGGTGATCAAGACGGCCATTCCCACGTTGGCCGGCACTATCGCCTCCACGCTAGCCGATCCGGCTGCCGACCGCTTCAGTGAGGACGATCAGCAGTTCCTCAAGTTCCACGGCATTTATCAGCAGGACGACCGCGACAAGCGCAAGACCGGCAAGCTCTTCATCTGGATGATCCGCGGCCGCATCCCCGGCGGCGTGCTTGATACCCGCCAGTATCTCGTGTACGACCACCTCGCCACGCAGTACGGCAACGAGACCTTGCGCATCACTTCGCGCCAGAGTTTTCAATTCCACGGCGTGGTGAAGGCCGGCCTCGGCCCGCTGATGAAGGAGCTGAACGAAGCGATGATGGACACGATCGCCGCGTGCGGTGACGTGAACCGTAACGTCATGTCGCCACCGGTGCCCGCGCGCAACGAGATCCACAAGCAATTGCTCGTG
>SXGQ01152472.1_pt1 | contig 27196 bp, 17 predicted proteins | sample 3178371 | NCBI WGS metagenome assembly SXGQ01 (sample SAMN11356859, study PRJNA531348) | freshwater metagenome | isolation source: freshwater sample F1-20 | place: China: Fuxian Lake, Yuxi | collected 2017-12-25 | reverse complement strand
TCGGCGTAATCGTTCTTCATACGACGCAACGTACCCATCGCCTTCGCGTTCTCGGATAGCTCCTTACTGATCCGGATGTAGTCCTCGCAAGCCATCTTGATAGCGCTAACGTTGTCCATTTATGTATACACAGATATTTTTATTTTATCATTGTAACCGAAATGCAAAGCCTTAACGACGCGGCCTACTCCTCATACCTTCCAGAAGAGCCCTGTTCTCTGGACTTATGGCACCCACCTTAACGCCTTTGTAAGATGTCACGAGGTTAGTTGCCTTTTTAGGGACATACTTAATCTGTGGTTTTGGGGGCGACTTTTGAGGACTTGAAACAAACATTGGTGCTTTGGGTGGACTTCTTTGTGGACTTGATGTGTATTGTGACCCTCTTTTAGGACTTGCCACTGTTTTTGGAGAACTTGGAATAAACATCGGTGCTTTGGATGGGCTTCTTTGTGGGCTTGAAGCAAATTGTGAACCTCTTTTAGGACTTTCCCTGATTTTGCTTTTTGAACTGCTTCTCGCGGGTGAGCTCTTGAGTTCTCGTTGTGGTACGCGTGTTTTTGAAGATGATGCTTCCTTGGCAAGTGATGTAAATGTAACGGGTGTGAACGATGGAGCAACGCCCCCGCTTCCACTACGACTCCCGCTACCACTGCGGCTTCCACTTCCACTGCGGCTACCACTGCCACTACGGCTACCACTGCCACTACGGCTACCACTGCCACTACGGCTACCACTGTCACTACGACCTCCTACAACTGTTGTTGGGCTTCTGCTACCACTGCGACCCTTACTACCTGAACCCGTTATTTTTGCTTTTGGTGGAGATTGTGTTTTGACGGACACTGTTTCCAAAGTTTTCTTCTGCGTCTCTGTCTTTTCAGGAGCATCAACGTGTACGATTGCCCCGCATTTGACACCCTTGTGAACACCTTTGAATAACTCACAATCAATCGCCTGGTTTTTTATGATTTGTTCAAGCTGTGCCACCACCCTACTCTTCCTAACACCTTGTGCGAATACAAAACCATTCACTCCCTCTGGAATTCTACCAGGCGGTGTGTTAACCAGGTATTTATCACTTTCGCTCACGTCCGTGTTCAATTTAAGTATCTCTTTGGACTTCTTGACCAAGACCGCTGTTTTCTTATCATCTCCCGCGTCAAACGATTTTGGTGCCTCTGCAAAATATCTTATAATATCCACTTTTTGCGACGGAGACCTTGCGTGGCCACACATCCTTCGTGCTCTTCCTATAGCCTGGATATCGGCTGCGAGACTTGACATAACGTCCGCTATATGAACTGCGGAAAACCCGTGAACGGACACCCCTTGGTAAAACGTCCCCGTGGCAATCATTATCTGGAATTTATCACCATTTACGTCATTGCTCATCGCTTCTGCTGCTGCTTTAGCCTTTACTTTATCAGCGTCTGAAAGGTTATATGTTTTGTTTTTATACGTGATTGCCCCTGTTTTATATAAAATGAACCTCTTCCCCGGCGTCGTAGGGAGGGGCATAGTGGGGTGGTAAAACTGGTATCCATATTTCTCAAGAACATACATAAGTGCGGTATAGCTGCTCTTGTCGCGGAGGTATACATATTGCTTTCCTTTTGTATTTGTTAAGTTTCGTATAACTTCTACAAACTTGTCGCTGAAAATGATTTTTTTTGGTTTTTTACCCCCAGGGATAAGGAGTGCCCGGGGAGGTGTCATTGAAGCCATTTTTTTAACTTCCTCGATGGGATATTCGCTCGTCGCGGTGTCTGTCGTCAAAACGTCCCCGAGTGTTATGAATTTTGACATATAATCAGGACCGATGTCTCCCTTTAAAGAACTTTGGAGGTCTCCTTCTTTCAAAGCCTTTAAATACCCGGCATAATATCTATTGGACATTGGTTTTATGTCGTTTATGATGCGACCGAAACCGAATTTAGACGTGTCTTCCACGAAATCAACGTAGGACATACTTCCATACATCATCCTCTGTATTTCGGGATTGTTTATGTTCCCCATCGTTATCGCAGGTGTACCATTTGGTCTTACGAAGTTTAACACATCAATTATATCAGCAGGTTCCGTTCCCGGGGTTCCTGTGAAACAGAATGTATACAGATGCTTCTTGTAAATGTCCTTGTTAAGTTCGTGTCTAAGGAATGTCGCACCGCATTTATACGACATATTGTTTCCTGGTTTAAAAAGAGACTGTACTTCGTCTAAAATAAGGACGCCTCCGTCATTTTGCCTTGTAACGGGTTTACATCCCGGTTTAGAACATACAGTTCCATATTTACCAACCAGAAATTGCGAGCCCTCTGGTGTATCCCGACCAAGACCTCCAACACCTTTGCATTCTCCGCTTGCAGAATCAGGGTCAAAACCAAGAACACTGCTCAATGTGTTGAAGCTCTCGTTTGCTATTCTATCCGTGAATGGTTTGATGTTCGCCCCCTTATCTGCATATACCCACGCGTTAAGTCGTCTATTCGCGTCTGGGTCCCATAATCCTGTCCCATTTGTGAAGTCTGGCGGCTGTATCTTTTTGAATACCATTGGGATATATTCGGGGAAGAATTGAATAAGATTTTTGACATACACGCCGTTGTTGTTATCTTCTTTATTTTCCTTAGTCGTCGCAAATACAATTCTGCGTTTAGACTTCCAGAACGCCAATGCGATTCCTAATGCTGAAACCGTCTTACCGTGTCCTACTGCGTGGAACGCCAAAAGACCACGGACGCCATCTGGTTTCAAGTTCGGGTCTGCTATTATTTTAGCATATTCAAACAACGCCTTCTGGTGAGGTTGAAGGTTTCTCTTTTTACTACAGAAAGACGACCCCTTCCCTCCTGTGGAACTTTCCTGCCTTGCGAGGTCCATCAATGGTTGTATACGACGCTTGGTTTCACTCACGAAACAATTATCCCGGTCTTTGAGGTCCAATTTCACCTTACAGACGGGCGGTTGTTGGGATGCCCTCCGTTTCTGTTCCTCAAACGTAAGAGCCTTAATCAACCGTGGGTCTCTCTCGTCGCTGAAAATGTCATACCTTTCAACATAACGACCATCAATAGTCTTCCTCGGGACGATGTATGTTAAGGTGTAAATATCGTTATTTTGTTGCTTGTCAATAGATATCACCCGCGCGGTTGACTTCACACTCCCAGGCATTTCTTCTGTCCTCGCACCATCCTTACCGATGTAAATTTTTACAACGTCTCCCAGCTTCTTCCCACGTCCCTTTATAACAAGTGTCTTCACCTTTGGTGGAACTACTACTATGCGACCAGGAGTTTTAACCGTGCCGTAAGATACAAATTTACCATCCTTTATAACGGGTTTCGTAGTGAACTCCGTTTCTCTTGTTATTTTCCCAAAACCGACGTAATCATATGGAGAACTCCGGTGGTCTTTGATTGCACCCGTCTTCGCATCGAAGTAAACCTTCGGGTGAGCCCCCACACTCCCTGGGAGGGTCGTGTCAAACTCTTCCATATCGGGGTCAATGAAATCGCTATTCAATATAACAAACGCGGGTGGGGCGTCATATTTCTTCGCGACGTTGAACTTGTATTCAAATGGCGCCATTGGGACCCTGAAGCCTACTTTAACTTGTGTATCGTTGGCAAATAACACTTTACCGGATACAGCTATCACCGGCGTGCCGTCGGGGTACGACAGCCTTACGATGTCTTTCTTTGCCTGGATTTTTTCTGCCACAGACCTATCCTTTGAGAAATAAACACGGACAATATCACCAACTGAACTTTTTGGAGTTGTCTGGGCGAAAACTTTTGACATTTTCATATTCTTCTCCTGTAAACTCGCACCACGTGGAGCAGACCCCATTTTCGGCGAATATTGTGGACGCAACCATCCACCAAGACCACTACTTTGTTTAACTGGGGAACGAGACTTCAGGGTCTTTTGTTTGCGACGCTGTTGCTGAGTTCGTGGTTCCAACCGACGCTGGAGTTTTTTCTCTTCCCTTTTCTTGCGTTGTAGTTTTTCTGCGTTTGTTTCACGTCTTTGGATTTGTGGAGATGTTCGCGAAGGTGTCGCCATATTATACTGGTAATATTTTTATATTTGTATTATGTATTATGGGGAATATATTCAGTGGCCCGCCTCTTGCTTATCGCGGAACTTATAAACCGAAACCGATGACGATGGCAGAGTGGCAAAACAGAATGGATTATCTCAAAGGCGAACTCAAAGAAACTACTGACAAAATTGCGAAAATAAATAAAGGACCGAAGACGAAAGAATTCTTATACCGCAATGTGAGAGACCCTGATACGGGATATTTTTGTGATATCGGGAAAGGTGATGCCGATTTACCAAACGCTTTGATTAACAAATTCTGCCGCCGTGGCAATGAAATGACTTATGCTGAATTAGCCGCCATATATAAAGCGAGGATGCTTATGACAAAAAGGGGTCAAGTGGATGATATTGCGAGACATATGGTCAAAAAACCTGTAGAAGCAAATAACCAAATACAGGTTGGTCAAACGACTGGTCAACGTCAAACGACTGGTCAACGTCAAACGACTGGTCAACGTCAAACGGGTGGTCAGCGTCAAATGATTGGGAAAAGACAAACTGGTCAACGTCAAACGACTGGTCAACGTCAAACGACTGGTCAGCGTCAAACGACTGGTCAACGTCAAGTTGTTGGGCAAAGACAAACCGGCCAACGTCGTAAATAAAATATACACGATGTATTATGGGAAACGCATTCAGCACCGACCCATATGCGAAGGCGTATTACGCAAAATCAAAAGCACCAAGTCGCCAACAACAAAATGAATACGCACAACGTCAAATCGCAAAAGCAAAAAAGATGCTGGGTGATATTTCACAAGGGAAATTACCAACAAGCGACCAGCTCAGTAATATCAATTTCCAGAAGGGAAGAGTGTGCCAGTTGGGAAATTGTGATAACCGGAGAGTTCCAAAAGCGGCTGTTTTGGCTTTATACAAAAAGGGAGCAGAGAACTTTATTCAAATGAAGCAACGGACCACGGGCGACATCTCGCAAAGCTCGCCGCGGCGAGCTAACCTTACCGGTTATCAACCACAGACAGGTGGGTATATTTACAAAGCCCCGCCGCAAAAACAAACGCAAGTTCGTATCCCAACACCGCCAACACGTCGCACACCACCGACACCGCAACGTTCGCGTACACCTGTTAAACCAGTATCACGACGCAAATAAAATGTTATGCTTTGGTATAAAGCCCTTTATAAAATGCTGGACATAAGTAAAACGCAAATTATGATGTTCGTAGCGTTCCTCGTGGCAGCGGGTGTTTTGTCTGTAATATTGTTCAAGATTTTCGGTAAGGTTCACGCCGAAAACTTCTATGACTATGAAAATGAAGGCGATGATGACAAGTATATCTATTAAATACAGGGTTAATTCATTTGATTTATGATAAACACATACATCAAATGACAAAACAAATGATTAAGAGTAATTGCCATACGTTTTCTTCTCAGGCTGCTTTTTGAGGACCACTCTAATAAATGTGTTATCGTCGTTTACTACTTTGGGATCCTTTTTGATTGCAAATTTTGCCACCGCCCTGGACACCGGGTTTAATTTGTCCATCGCTTTGATGACATTTGCCTTCTTACTGCGGGCGTCTGCGAGTTGCCTGGCAGTTGGGATCGACTTAAGAGCGTATTTCTTATCATAATCCAGACCCGCAATACCATAGTTGTTGTCTATCACCGGCTTTGCGGAGGCGAAGTATTTTTCAACAGCAGATTTGAGCTTATTTGCATCTACTTCAGCGTCCGCAAGGATTTGCTCGTATGTCATACTCTTTGCCGCCTTGTTATTATTTTTATTAACGTCCCTAAGAACGCCGTATTTCCCCATAACATTAACAAAAAGCATCTCTGGGATATAATCCATAAGGCTTTCCAGTCGCTGTTCTGTCGGCGTCTTATTCACGTTGTCTCGCACGAACGGTCTTCTTGAGAACATTTTGGGCATCAATAATCCCACCTGTTTCGCGAGCATTTTGCGGAGTTCTGGGGTGTCATACTTCATATTATCACCGTTCCAATTGTCATTTCTCTCTGGCATCTTCCGCTTACCTGGAAGTACGGAGTTCCAGTTTGCAGGGTTTCCTGGTGCTGCGTATTCAAACTCTTTTAACACTTTGGCATCCCCTGACAGGATATCCGCGATGAGTTTGTCGGCGTCGTCGCTGAGTTGTGCATAAACCTTGGTCGGGTTTGTTTTTGCATTTGATTTGGGACCAGTATATTGCCACTCAATGTCCATAGTGGAAATGTTAAACGCTTTAGGGTCTCCGCTTTTCACAAAGAATGGCATATTGTGCAATATGTTATATGTTATATTTTATTTATCATTTCAATAAGCTTTGCAGCATTGGACGTATCAACCTTGTCATACGTATTTAGGGTTCTGATTTTATTACCGATGTACTTCTCAAAGTCTTCCGCAGTGGTGTATCTTGGGTTGCCGAACTTGTTTAAAATCCCTTGGACGTTTTCGAGGTCGGTTAGTATGTCTTGATATGTCATATGACCGCGTACTCGTATCATACAGATGTATCTCTCGACCGTTGCATTTCTCCTATTTTGAAGAGCAGAATATGCACGTATGTATTCTTTTTGTTCCGGCGTTTTCGTAACACTTTTCATTTTTTCAATATGCTCTTTGTATTTGTCTGGGTTTCTGTTATAATAATCCCGAGCCCTGCTGAATTTCTTTTTTGGAGCAGATGTTGTTTTTGAAAATAAAAGCTTTAGTTGAGGGCTCCTTTCTACGTACACCTCGAAATCATCCACAGTGGTATAACATTTTGACCCAACTCTCGTGATCTCTTTTTGAACTGCTTCAAGGTCCTTTAGAATATCGTCCCAAGACATTGGATTAATAGCGACAATCTCGGTGTATCTTTCAACGGTCCTCTTGCGAAGGACGAAGAGTATCGAACGTGGACTCATTGTTCTATATATACATATACATTTTTATTTATTTGAAAATACGACGATAACGCATTTCCAACTAAAGTAAAGTAAAGTAATTACATATACCCCATACCCCCTCCTCCCATACCGAAGCCCATACCGCCGCCCATAGAGGTCATCCCTCCCAGAAGCGTCAATAAAACAGCGACGCCGACCACGCCCATATAAATCTTTTGGTATGCCTCCCAGTCTCCCATTACAAGGGGGTTTTGCCCAGCGGCTGCCTTGGGCCACTTGCTTTTCGGGCGTTCAACCATTTGTCCCAATTTGAAGGCGGCAAAATACGCGAATATCAATACAAAGGTCTTAATCATCGCAAACATTGTGTGTATACATAACTTAAATGTTTTTTTTTATTTATGTTTTTAGCCCCATCGTCTCCACTGTGAACTTCGCACGATGTCTCGTTGGGCTTGCCCGGACACCTCTGGGAGTTCATTGTACCCCGGAGATTGTAAAGTATTTCGTCTTTGTTCTTTAGGGGGTTTTACTTGCGGGGTAAAAAAATCAGCAAATTCTTGTTCGTTATTAAGGCATTTCAATACCTTTTCCAGGTTTTTTTTGAAATTCTTATCACCAAATATTTCTTTAATAAAGTTTGGACGGTCTTTTTTTGTAAATGGTACTACAGATATGTTTTCTATTTCGCCATTTGTGTCACCCCCCTTGGAAGATACGTGCCTCTCAAACAAAAAAGCGTGTTCGTAATTTGTTAATTCCATATACAACCTCACCTGGCATTCCTCCGTATTGCGTGGTTTGAATATAAGACCGTTCAATCTGTTCTTTATTTCAACGACTGCATAAGTACCCCTATGAGCACATTCACCATCTAATCTTCCACTCACCATCAACGTTACCTCCCCATCATTTAGTTCACAGGGGAATTTTTTCGTGTATTGACGTTTGTCTTGAAACTTTGTAAGTGACCATTTCTTGATGGCGAGTAATCTAGAAACACCGTCTCGCGATTTAGTTTCCTCCTCGTATCCAAACGCGCACATCCTGGTGTTAATAAATTCCTGCTGAAGCTTCTTGACGACCGAATGTCCCCTGTGGGAGTTTGCAATGCGTATGCAGTGTTTACCGTCCTCAAGATCTACCCCCTCCCACTTGTTGGTATTCCAACGACCGTGTTTCGCAAAGCCCTCTGGATCGTTCATCTTGAGGGTATTCTCAATAGCACTCCTTATATTATCCGGATGTCTGCTATATCTAAAGCTTGCGACACACGATGCCGAAATGTTAATTACCTTTATTTTCCTTTGGGAGTCCATAACACAAGGTAAGATTATATTTACCAAATACCACCGGAACAAATCTACCATTCATTAAGGAATCATAGCACGAAGCTCTGCGATCTCACGATTTTGACGCTCTACATCGGTTTGTAGTTTCTTAACCGCACCAAATAAACTCATTACCATCTGCCAGGCGTCCAGGCTCGCACAGTCCTCAATACCGTAATCTAATTTCCTGTATACCGCTTTCGGGAAAACAGCTTCAACTTCCTGAGCGATGAACCCGAGTTGGTTTCGGTCTGTTCCGGGGACTTTTTCATCCCAAGTAAATCTTTTTAGGTCAATGTTTGCGACAATGTTGTAGCACATTTCAAGGTTCGCGAGTTGTATGTTGTTCTTGAGCCGCGCATCACTTGTAGAATTCCACGTCCCACCTCCGGGCTTTATAGCAATACTTGGCACTTGGAATGCCCCGTTCCCATAAAGGACCACAAAGTTGTTTGAATTACAAAGCGACACTGTATCGTTATACCCGGCAGTGGGAAGAGACGATGTGAGACCTAACATACACGCATTAGTCGTGGGCGACTGAAGTCGTAAACGAGAACCTATTGAAATATTGAAATTTCCCCCCATATTTATTTGCTGCCCAATCCCAAGGTTTTCACTCCCAGAACCGAGGTCTCCGCCAGCCTGATATCCTATGAGGATGTTATTTGCGCCATTCCCTACATTGGGACCAGCTGAAGTGCCGATGAGGATGTTTCTGTCCCCTTGTGCTATTTTTGGAGCAGCCCCCTGACCAATGACTACATTATCCTCCGCGGTAAGGTTCATACTATTCCCAGCATAACTCCCTACTATGGTGTTGCGATATCCGTTACGCCCCGCATCAAACCCTACAAATGTGTTGAGATTTCCCGTGGCTAACCCTGACGCACCTGACCTACCGCCGATTAAAGTGTTTTGTTGACCGGTAGTCAGTGTGTCCCCCGCGCCGCACCCGACAACCGTGTTTTCTCTTGACGCGATTGTTAGAGAATTTGCTGTTAATGCTCCTATAATTGTATTACGCGTCCCGTTGTTCCCCGCTTCAAACCCAACGAGAGTGTTTAAATTTCCAGTTGTCAAACCCCCTCCCGAATTCGTGCCCACGATTGTATTTTGAGACCCGGTTGACACATCGCTTCCTGAATAACTCCCCGAGAATGTATTTAAATTACCGGACGTTAAGCTCCCCCCGGAAAACGCACCGACAAGTGTATTTTGCGCACCAAATGATATACTATCGCCGGAAGAGAACCCAACACACGTGTTTTCGTCGGCATTTGTCCGTGTATTTACACCAGTGAAGCACCCTACCATCGTATTTCTTGAGCCTTGGTTCCCTGATTGATACCCTATAAGTGTGTTGAGATTTCCGTTATCTGTATTTTCTCCTGAAAACGCGCCGAGGAGTGTATTCTGTGAACCGGAGCTTATATTCTCCCCCACCTGATACCCAGCCATAGTATTTAAAATCCCGGTCGTCAATCTTAGACCACCTACCGAACCTATGACAGTGTTTTGGTCCCCAGTCGTTATATTCGCGCCTGCTATGTAACCAATAAGGGTATTGTCATCAGCGTTTGATGTCAACCCCGAAAACGACCCAATCAGTGTATTACGCGACCCTTCGTTTCCTGCTCTGTGGCCGAATATTGTGTTTAAATTTCCAGACACCATACCTCCGCCTGAAAACGCCCCCATTACGGTGTTCTGCGTCCCAGTGGTTAACATCCTTCCAGATTGATACCCCGTCAACGTGTTTACATTTCCAGTAGTCAGGTTTTGCCCAGAGAGTGTCCCTACAGCCGTATTTTGCGTTCCAAAAGTGAGGTTGGACCCAGATATATACCCAACAAGTGTATTGTCATCCGCGAGAAGACGCGTCCCTGAAAACGAGCCAACCACCGTGTTTCTTGAGCCGTTATTTCCAGATTGATACCCCACCGCTGTATTCAAGTTCCCTATCGTTGAGTTTCTCCCAGCAAATGTGCCTAAAAATGTGTTTTGAGACCCGGTGGTTAGATTTCCACCAGCGAGATACCCAGACGTTGTATTCATATCTCCGGACGAAAGACGCAACCCAGAAAATGTCCCAATGAGTGTGTTTTGGACGCCTGTTGTGAGATTTCCGGCGGACAGATACCCAAGTGCCGTATTTTCACCACCGCGCGTCTTGGAGCCTGAAAGAGCACCAACAAACGTATTCAAGGACCCTTGGTTCCCGGTATTATAGCCGATGAGTGTATTGCGTATCCCCGTGGTAAGTCCACACCCCCCAAGAGAACCAAAAATAGTATTGTCCGCCCCTGTAGTTAAAGTGTTTCCCGCCAAAGTCCCCATAACTGCGTTGTTTTCTCCGGTTATGTCGGTAGCGGCTCTGTATCCAACTATAACATTATTACTCCCAGATACATTAGACCCCGCAAACGCCCCCATAAAAGTGTTGTTGTTCCCAACGTTTCCAGAATAAAACCCAACGTATGAGTTGAAGAAGCCTTCTTGTCCGGAATTTATTATAGCACCGGTTTGGGCACCGATAAGAGTATTATTTGACGACCTCCCCATTTGCGCCCCTGCCCTCTGGCCAATGGCGGTATTATACTCCCCTATTATATTCGCGCCACACCTCATACCTATAAGTGTATTGTTGGAGCCAGGTGAAATATTACCTGCGAAGGAGCCCACAACGGTGTTAAAATTCCCTGAAACGTTGGACGCAGCCTTGAACCCCACCGCGACGTTGTAATCACCAAGCTTGTCGGCATTTAAAGCCCCTACTCCTGTGTTGAAGTTGCCCACTATAACATTTCCACACTGATACCCAACAAAGGTATTCAAGCTATTAGTTATATTGGACCCATTGCCGGCTTCGTAGCCAACGAATGTGGATTGTTGTCCTCCATAATACCCGGCTGAATGTCCCACAAATGTTGACCTCAGTGAATTTCCAGAGTTATACCCAGCATATGCCCCCACACCAGTGGATTGTATTGTGCCATTACCATTCGCCCCCGCGTTAGAGCCAACCCACACGTTATTGGAACCGTTTAGAACGTTTTGACCGGCAAACGCCCCCACTGCGACGCTATCACTCTCACCCACTGAATTTTGCCCAGACTTATACCCGAGGAATACATCCCTAAAGCCGGTTGATAAATTCTGCCCGGCGTAAGCACCGATTAATACGACCTGCCCTCCTGTAGTCAAGTTGGCACCTGCCTGTTTTCCTATGATAACACTATCCGTTAAATTTGCGGCATTACCTCCACCGCCACCCCCGAGGATGATAGTATCGTATACATTTGTTGTATTAGCCCCCGCCTGAAAACCAATGAAGATATTATTACCACCGTTGATATTGTTCTTTCCCGCATCAACCCCTATGTATACGTTTTTAGACCCGTTTCCTGCGAATCCCCCCGAATTGGCGCCAACGTATGTATTAAGGGTTCCGTTCTTGCTACCAGCACCAGACGAAGAACCGATGAAGGTGTTATCCACGCCTATTTTGGAGTACTTCCCCGCGGACTCTCCTACTAATGTACAGCCTTGCATATCAAATCCATAAAAAGCAGCTGCAGCCCCGATTGCAACATTGCGTTCCCCTTGTAGGAATCTTCCCATCGCACGCCATCCCAAAGCAACGTTGTATGACGATTTCTGCATACTTTGCGCTGCCTGATACCCTACGGCAGTAGTCCCCACGATGTTGGCGGCGTTTTGGAGGACCCCTACACCCACTCCTGTGTCTGATTCGGAGTTTTGAATTTGTGCTCCGGCATATGCACCCACGAGCGTCGTATTGCTTACAGTTTGTGATGAACACAACGCGTTTGCCCCTACCCCCGTGTTTTGTTGGGAAGAACCGCCGAGTATAACCTTCGAACCCGCATTCAAACCTACAAATGTGTCCGCATATCCATCCACCAAACTGATTTGGTCAAGCTGATTACTGTAATCGCCTTTGCCCGAGAATTTATACGGTTGTAGACGACCGGTTGGCAACATTACTAAATAATAACATTTTAAAATTGACGAAAATCCATTTTAAAACGAAACAAATTAAATTAAAGTAAGGTTTTACGTTCAACGGGGACTACGATATGCCCGGTATGGCACACTCGGTGCTGATGTCATCCGGGGTGTTTTCCCGGTAGGAACGTGTAGTTTTCTCGTCTTTGGGGATATACGTTGGTATTCTGCGGTTCGGCGTGCCATATTCATATACTGCGAATGCGTTGTAGGCGGTGCGGTTGGGCGGGGAGAAAGTCCTGCTGCGTTTTTTCTATGACGTTCCTTCATATCACGATAAATTTGCGATTGCGTCCGCGCGGGGCTACTTTTACGTGGGTTTGATTTACCAGGTGGGGAACCTTGTGTCATTCTTATGTATTGCGATTGTGTCAACGGGGGTGCGGATGGTGAAATTGCTTTCATTTTCGCAGAACGTTCCCTCATTAACCGTTGAATTGTAGCAGGGCTTCGGGGGTCTTTCATTGGGTGTGACATCCTGCGTTTCACCGCGTCGTTATGCTTAATTTGTTCGCGTTTCTTTTGAGAGGCGTTCCTTCTTAATTCAAAACGTTTCATAGTCTCGTTTTTCTTTATTTGAGACGCCCTCCTTGCCGTGTCATTTCTCTTTGACTTCTCCCGGGACGCCTGTTTCATTGCTTCGTTTCTCTTGGACTTCTCCCTTAAATGCTTCATAGCATTATGCTTTGACTTCTCCCTGGATGCTTGTTTCATAGCATTATGCTTTGACTTCTCCTTTGACGCTTTCTTGGCCATGTCATTGTACTTCCGTTTCGCAGCATCGCCTTGGATTGAAACTCGTTTTATGGTTCCGTTTTTCCCCACGAGGTTGACAACCTTTGTGCTGGTGTTCGCAAAATGTGGGATTTTGTTTTTAGAGCCTTGAAAAAGCTGTCTAAACCGTCTCATACGTTCCACACTGGACAATCCGCGAGCATCGGCGACGACCGGTGGGAGAAAACCCTTCCGCGAGACACTAGAGGGTGCGCTTTTTTGCACCCCGGACGAGCCGCTGCGAGCTAGGTTTTTTTGTGATATGAGGTTATTTTCAATACTCTTGAACGTAGCGGGGGTGAAGCTAATCGGGCTTCCGTTATTTTGACCACGAGCGAGTCGCGGCGAGCTACCGGGTGGGTGATTTATACCTTGGGACCCAATTCGCGGTGTTCCTATGTGTTGCGTTCCAATATATTGCGTCCCAATATATTGCGTCCCCGTATACCCCCCACTTCCACTCCTGCTTCCACTCCTACTTCTACTTTTGCTCCCACTTCTACTTCCAATTACGGTTGTTGGCGATGTTTGAGCTTTCTGGAAAGACATTGGAGGTAATGTGGCCGTCGTACTTGCTGATGCCGGACACCCCCAGTATTGTCTGCGTAAATCGGGCACTAACGCCTTTTCCTTAGCGGACAATCTGTTATAATCCGCAGCAAGTGCACGGAAATCACTATGTCTCCATTTTGAAAGGCCCATAGTCGTTGCTGTCCGGTTAGAATAATCTTCAACCCCGAGTGGAGTCCCCAATGTCGCAAAACTTTTAGCACCTGCCTGTATAGCTGACTGTATGGCAGATGTTAATTTGTCCCTGAGGCCCTGGGGGAGAACAATCGCGAAACCAAAGTCCAGGATTTCGACGTTTCCTGCTTCGTCCGCCAACCAATTACCAGTGTGGAAGTCACCGTGAAGATACCCCGCTAACCACAAGCTCGCGACTGCTTTTTCAAGCTTCACATACCCCCTCGCCGATGGTTTGAATTTTGCTATATATTTCCTGGCGGCCATTCCACGTGCCATAGACATAACGGTAATGTAATTCTTACCATCATATGCAGAAAAGTAAAACCCAGGCACGCTCGCTCTAACCGGTTTGCCACATATGACCACCCCACTACCCCGTGAAAGTGTTTGATGAACGACGTTTTCCTTTACACTGTCCTCAAAGAAGTTATTACCGTGAGGCTTGGCGACCTTCACGACGATGGTGTCACCGACCTTTGGCAACGTTGACCCGACACGGAATTTCCCATATTGTAAAATGTTTTGAAACTTAGACACGATCGCAGGTGTTACCTTCATAGAATACGCCGTTCCGTACTCACCTTTCCCTATTTGGCGACCTCCGTTTTGGTCAGGACGGAATGGTTGCGCAAGGACTTGACCCTTATTTTGAAGGACCTGCGACGCCCCCTTCGGTAATAACACTTGTTCACCACGGGTATTTTGGATGTTTCTTGACGAATTCACACCTTTCTTTGGCGATGACGCGAATATTCGTGAAAGTGACATATGTATATATATACAAAATATTTAAAAAACCTTAGGAAAGATATTCGGCAATTATCATCATATAGTATTAGATTTTAATTCAAATTACGTAATCTCTAACGACATTTATTTACACGTCGTGAGGTTGTATTGGAATTCTGTAGGATTACAAGCGTTTACTTGAAAAACAGGGAATGTGTCAGTGAGTGTTATATTAGACATTTGAAGGTAATTATCTCTACTACTATACCACGTCCCACCTACGAAACTAGTGTGGTTCAGTCTCGTAATCCCTTCGTTTACGTTGGAAGTCAACCACATTATCCCTACCTTCCGCATTGTAGTCCCATTTATTGTCATAAAGCATTCTCCATCCGCCCTCCCAGGTGTATTCATTTTTACACCGATTTTCACCCTGTTTTTTACACCGACCTTGAACGAACCCTCAGGGAAGTTAGCTTCAAAGAATTCAGCACCATACACACTTTGACCAGTCGCGAGTTTAATAAGATTAGCGTCGGTTTGTCTACTACCGAGTGGGACGTAAATATAGCAACTTGCGCTACCACCCTTCTTGAAAATCACACGACAAGAACTTGCTGTTGAGTTAGCGTGCCCCCCGGTAGCACCCGCGCTACCCATTTCAAACCCAAGACCAAGCTTACCACCGTCAAACACAAACCCTGTCTCAAACAACACGTCCGCAGATAGTGTTGCTCTTCTTGGGTTGAGGTTGTCGGGATACACTGCGACTGCGCTTATACCACACGTCTCCGTTTTGTCCTTTCCACAAGCACCTTTTGGGTAAAAAATACGCAGAACACCATTGTTGAGCGTTGATTTCTTCAGCGCGCAATAACCAGGGGATTTGGCACTTGTTAGATATTGAAGATAATTCCCGTTGAGTGGGTTTACGAAGTCTTCCTTTGTAGTCAAATTAACAAGGATAAGGGCAACTGCGACCACGGTAATTAAAATCGGTATTTTATAAACCATATATCTACTTATTTATTTTTTTTTGTATTTTTCACGGTTGCTGTAATTCGTTGATGATATCGTAATTGTAATACCGAACATTCGCCCACTTACATATATTGTTCGCAGGACTTTCCCACGTGCCTCCATACTCTTATACCCTCCCTTTCGGGATATTTGTTGGTTTCCCGGGGATAGACTATATCTTATGCGTTCTCTGGCTGTCTACACCGTCATTGAACACCCACAAACGTTTAGTCGTTGAACCTTACCCGTAGACTTGACATAGCGTCCTTAGGGTCTTGGCTGCGGATTGCCCATTGTTCCCAACCTGCGGTGTCCGCGAAGCGTGGGTCATCATATGAATTTTTACCATACCCGAGGTCTGTTCTCGGCCGGGAGACACTTTCGTATCACCGTTGGTATCATATGCTTTAGGGATTTCCCGCAATTTGAATGTGTCGCAATCCCGAGGGATTACTAATACCTGACATAAACCGGAAGTCCAAACGATTTTTCCACACACAGGGTCCGGATGCGTGTGGCGTGGTATTTTTGCGTTCTACAATTTAAAACGAGTTAAAGACCGCTTGGCTTACATTGTCGTATATATTCCCAGTATTGGCGAGCATCCTTACTTCATTGAGCTCGCGAACAACTCCATTGATGCTCATAAATATGGACCCATCATACTGAGGGACGTTTGAAACGAATGAATTTACCTTCACTCCAATGCCTATTTCGTTCCACGAGTTCCTACGCAACGGACCCGTATTTCCAATAGCCCTGAAGGTATCCTTGTAGAAAAACTCCACGCCGTAATTGTTTGAGGCATATGCCGCTGTGTTCATAGTGGGGTCTAATTGTTGAAGATTTCGCGGAACATACATATACAAACTTGCCTCACCATTGGCCCGGAATACACATCTGGCGCTACTGGAATTAACCTTGTAATTACCACCGGAGGCATTTTCTTGTCCAACAAACAGGCCGATACCTGTTTTACCCCCTCTTCCAAAGTCAAATTGTTCATCGTAGAAAATGTCCCCAAAAACGGCAAGGTTGCTTCTCGGGAATACGTTGGGGTTGGACGCTACGTTAAACCCGCCTGTTAAAAGGTTCGCCGGCGTCTGGCCACCTGAATATATCTGGTAGAAACAATTTATAGTGTTAGACTGTATCCCGGTCCCTGGGTCAGTAAATCGCTCAAACGTTGACAGTTTCATATCGCGATAACCGCTTAACCCAGTCGGCTTCCCGGGCATTATAGTCCTGGTATCCCAAACACCATAGGGGCTTGTAGTGTTCAGCACGTCAATTGGGCACGTGAGGATTGGTGCTGTGGTAATTTTACGAGACGTCCCAAACACGGCACCGTTCACAGAATACGCAGAAATATTCGCAGTGGTTATCAAGCCGAACGTTGATGGAGCGAGATTGCCAGAGGAGAATGAGATTGTAGCGGTCGTCGTGTTGTTGAGAACTGCGGGGACGAGTTGGTTTGTAAATATTGTATTCCCAGGCCGTGTTATTCCGTGGTGGATATCCACGATGTAATTACTGTTAGACTTGTTTGTAATAATCAATGACAAATTTCCAGAAAGTTTTAGACCCGTCGTATAGGCATCCACGAAAACGTCAGCGCTCAGTAAATTTGTGTCAACACTCGTTGGACACATCCCGATACCAATTCTGTTCACCACTTGAGATATCCCCTGAACCGCGCGCCCAACGGGTGTATACCCATTGGTGTTGGTAAGGCAGGAATAAATACCGTTTGACCAAACACCCCCTGGTAAAACAGTAGAACGAGTGCTGGACCATACGACAAGGTCGCTATATTCTAATTGTTTTCCAATTATATCAGTAGTGAGAATGCCGTGTCCCCAATCGTTCACATTAGGCCACCCATCGCTCCCGGTTAAACGCGTCGTGTCTGCCGCCGAACTGATTACGTAAGATGATTGCTTACCAACGCTCACAAATGTCCCGTTTACAGTCTCGCGGAGTGAACCGTTTAGAGACAGTCCGCTTGATACATAGTTTCCAAACCAGTTTCCGGGGGTCGCCGTGCTTATGGCAGGACGGGCGTTTGAAACTGGCTGGTTGAGAGACCAGAAACCGTTAGCAGCCACATTCCCAACACCTTGTGTAAAAATGCGGAAATTGCTATTGGAGGACCTTAGGGCGGTCGCGATACCTGTAGCGTTAGGGTCGCTCAACTCAAAAGCATATGGATAAATTCTTCTCGTTTCGCACCACGCTGATAAAGCTGTAGCCACGTTTGTAAGCTCCGTAATATTTGTATTGGCACTTGGGACGCATGAAACGGTCAGTATAATATTAGCACCACTCGCGGACGCTATGGTAGAAAAATCTACCAAGTTCATAACATTTGCGTTTAGGGTGTTAGTAGCAGTGTCAAAATACCCTGGGATATTAGCGGGAAACGATGCGGCTGAAGTGTCAACGAGTGTATGTGTATTCGCATCTGTGTATGGTGACTTGAAATACAAATAGTCGTCGGCGAGTTCGTTGCCAGGGAAACGCAAGACTGATGGGCGGATATTGGAAAGGACGCTTGATAATGTTGGACCGCCTGTCCGTTGACTATCCTTGTCGTCAAGAGCGTTCATATTGAGAGCAACGCCTGATGGACGACCGTATGGAGTGTTGAGAACATACACATTGGCGCGAAGCATTTGTAATATATAATAACATATTTATTAATTATTAATTCTTAATAACACTGATTTTGACCACGGGAAGTGCCACGATTATCTATTGGATCTCGGCTTCAAGGAACGTAGTAAACGCGACGGCGCCAGACACGTTAACTCGTATGAGATGCCTGATGAGGAAACGTTTGAAGCTAAGATAAAGCTTAAAGAACGATAGACAAACCCGCCCGTACGTATAAAATATATGTGTACAATATAATGCTAAGTGCCAGTGTAATCAAATACACTGTTCCATTGAGCAAGTCCATTGAGTGGGCGAAGAGCTGGGTTGAAACTGACCTTGAAAAATCAGCCATTGATGATATCTTTGACGCCCCGGAGTTCGTGAAAAAATATTCTACAAAACCTCCCGCGGACATCTCGTATACGAGTATTCTCCTGGATGCATTAGATGACCAATCCGTGTATATGTTTGATGTCATCCGTAAAATAAAGTCCATTGGGTTGAAAAATGAAAAAAAAATATTAAAGAACGTGAAAAAGGAACTCCCAAGTGGTGAGGACCTAGCTGACATATTATTATCGTATAGACTATATGACAACGTAGGCAAACAACGACTACGGTTACCGTCGGTATCTGATAAAACAATCATACAATGGCGTAATAAGAAGAACCAGGATAAGAAGAACAAACTTAAATAACGTGCTGCGCATGCTTTGTTATACCCCCGTATACTCGCAAAAGCTCGTCTTTTGTATCGACAAACCGACTTTTCATATAAGTATATTATTTGAAAAGTCGTAAAATATTATCACACCAAATGTTAACCGAAGTAGAATATTGAAATTGAGAATGGAGCCAGTGAGCCTAAGAGATAGTTATTTCTTTTGGAAAACTTGGACACGCTTAATACTTCCGTCGTAATCGCCGTTGCCGTGGGTTGTTCTCCCCGGAAAGATATACAGCTCGTCAACGGCTTCAATGAATTCACGTTTAACCTGAAGGGGTATTTCCCCCGAGATTTGTTGCTCATCCATACGACGATGCGGCTATTTCTGTTTGCGGCGAATGTTGTTATTTGTGATGAGTTTGTATACGTTGCTACAAAGTTTCCACCACCGAGCAAATCGTATCCATACGTAAACGCGCGGACAGCGTAGCCCGTTGGGAGTAATTCGTTGTTGTTGTCAAGGATATCAAACAAATTGGGCGAATTATAACTACGAGTGTTCCAATAGGTGAGGTATTCAACAGATGACAGCTGAGACCCTATCAGTTCAAAAGCCATAAGGAACCTGGAGACATCGTTGTTCAGCGACCAACCTTGACCACCAGCGTATTTACTGATGTCGTATGGGTTTGTCTCTAACACCGCTCTCGGTTTTTGGGACGATCGTGCGGCGGATTTATTGAGAACTGTGTAATCAATCTTATTTTGACTGAAGTAATCAAAGTATGGATCCGCTGTATACACACTTGTATTCGCCGAGAAACTTGCGAGGTTGGGAAAGTTATTTATGGGGTAATTGTTGATACCGATATAATCAACGTTGGGAAGATTTGCACCCCAGTATGCCGAGTTTTGACCACCGCATACAACAACGCCGGCACCCATCGCCTTCATATTCGCCGTGAGTTGGTTTACTGTGCTCGTAAAAGTCGCAGGGTCTGGAGTGTTGTATGGTCTATAGCCTATCTCATAAATCACATTACTACTACCGTTATACGTTATCAACCCAGCAGTGGATGCTATGATATTTGCCAGAGAAGGTGTAATACCGGTTTGCGACAAGAACCTGCTGTCAAGGTCGGTTTGTGTAATATTTCTGGCATTAGCGTAGGCACATAAATCCACAAACTCGTTGTATTGGAAACAATTTATTAAATTACCCCCCGCAACATTCGGTGTTGTCCAGAACTGGGCATTGTTGCTTGGGAAATCTGTTGACGAAATTCGCGTGAGGGTTGCGCTCGGTGATGTAAACGGAGCATTCGCCCAGGAGAACCCTACTGAGAGGGAACCGCCGGGGTATCTAATGCTTGCTGGAGACAAAACCTTCATAGCGTCTCTAAAGGATACATTTGCCGACGGACGGTTGAGGTCGCTGTCAAGAATAGCACTCATACTAACACCCGGTTTCCGGAGAGTTCCAATACTTTGCGATGACACTGTGATGTTCGCGGTAGGTAGCCAAGGAGCCTTATAAGTCCCGAATTGAAGAACTGTAATGCTCACCGGGGGGAGAATGACGTTCCCTTTCAAGCCAGACAAAAATGGACCAAACGATGGTATGGTGTTCGCAGTTCGCAACACGGTCATTGACTGATATGAGTTCCCCGTGTAAATCTCCCTTGATACACAGGGGAGCGTATTCGTAAGATACACATTGGCCGTAACGGTTATTTCTTTCTTATTCACCAAAAAGACATTAGTCGTGGTAGTATTCGCAGCCGCATAACAAAACATACCTGCGAGGTCGCGGTTTGTGAAAATAATACCAGCGTCAGTTGGAATATTCCTTGACCACAACGACAAGGCGTGTCCCACCGGTGTAAGCTCGTTATCTGGGGATAACAAATGCGGAAGTCCATCACGACCTTGGACAAATCCCCGAGAGTTCCACATACATACCCCATTTATGTCAACGTTTGCAGTATGCTGCCCGATGAGATCGAATTGTAGCAACCCCAGACCAACATTGTTCGTCCTCGGGTAGGGATTTGTACTGAAATCTATGGCCGCCGCTTCCGTTGTTATCACCTTGATACGTGCCTTTTCAGCCGTGGAAATGTTAGACGTGGCCTTACCCTCCACCGCGAACCTACTTGGCCCTGCGAGATTTACATTTCCAAAGGTAGCATACTGAACATACGTATTGGGAGCACCGTATGGTGAATAGTTGTGCGGCACTAATATATCCACATTTGAAAGACCTTCGCACAGAGCTTTGAACTCGCTTGTCCTAAGAGCATTAGCCCCCACGAGAGCAGTTGGGTCCGCAGTCTTTATGAGGTTAATGAACTCTTGAACATCGGGAATATATACCGCGAGATTGGGCGCTTCGGCAACGGCACCGTGGGCATAACCAATACTTTCATTCCCAATTTCCCAATGCGTTATCCCGAGATTATTGTTTTTGTTGTAATGGACGAGTGCATTTGCATGTGCCTTTAACTCTTCTTTTGAGGCGACGTAATTAGTAGCATTACCATTCACAGTGGCGTATATCGGGTTGAACGCAATACCGCATATTATTGTTGAATTAGCAGGGCATAAATTAGATAACTCGCTAATCATAAGTGTCCCTCTCGTCGTGCTTGCACCAGGAGCCACCCACGTCGGCTTTACGATTTTAGGGTCATTGCTTGGGTACTTCGAATATCCGGAAATAAAAACCTCCGCCCCCTCCGTGGTATAATCAGGTTTCAAAAGAAAACCAGTCTCATCCAGTTGGAAACCATCGTTTATTCTCACATATCCAGGCTCTATGTCTGCGATTGTATCCTTCATCGGCCTTGCGGAGGGGGGGCGGCGGAAGTCGCTGTCGGCGTAATTATTTACGCACCAACCAGGGCGTGCGATATTTGCTTTCACGACCGTTGATTGGTCAACATATACGTTCACAGTGCTCATTTATATTTAAGGTATATTTTTTAATTTATCATCTCCCGGAACCCATACGCGACCATATCTCTTAGATTTTTTACCCGCCTCGTAAGCATCAAGACCAATACCAATCTTAGTAGGCACTGCGTGGGGCTTTCCGTTTAATTTAAGATATTTCACTGCGTCGCTGAGAGACGTATAGTGTTTTTCAAAAACTCCATTGATATACGAAGAACAGGGGCGACGTTTTGTTTTTGCGTCTATATATTTACCATTGTCATGAGCATCACATATATTCTGCGATGGTGTCCCAAGATATAAATCTTTGGGTTGGAAGTTCAATTTATTATCCCCCCTGTGACATACAATCTCATTGGGTTTTTTGATTTCCCATAATTCGGGGAACCACGTGCGAAATGCTATAATGTGGGCATACACCGTTTTTCCATTGAGTGTAAACGACGGATAACCATTTTGAAGACAAAGTTTCGTCTCATCAAACACATTTCGCGAATATCTTGTCACGCGTGCAACCCTGTTCATATTAGAGATTTCCCAACGCCCTCTGCTGGATTTAGACCCTTCTATATTTTTCCATTTTTCTCCGGGTAAATCGAGATATTCCTTATATGAAAACCCGTTTATTTTTTGTTGAGCACATTGTTTAATCCTCTCATAAGAAACACGTTCGCTTTGTCCCCACTCTTTAGCCGTTTTTTCAACTCCATTCTTCACAATAATAAGCGCGGAATTATATTCTCCAGGTCTAATTTGATTTGTTGACTGGTGAATTTTCGAGGCCCATTGGAGTTCATACAGCGCGTCATAAGCCTTGTTAGTTGGGTCAATATGGTCAGCAGTAAATGTTTTTCTAGGTTTACCATAAAATGATGACAAAACAGAGCGAGCAATGGATATACCCCGTTGTTTCATATCAAAACCAACAACATTTACGAGATGGTAACCATTTGGAGTTGTTATATACCGCAAGACTCCACGCTGCTTATGGGAAATCTCACCCCATATGTATATCTCATATTTGTCAAACTTCACGTGGCGTCCATCGGTGTAATAGTATTCAAGTGGGACGGGAAGGCTCCAATCGTAATCAAAGAATGACTTGTTAATCATTGTGATTTATAATATACAATATAATATTATAAATGATTTTAAACGCATTTTATTACACCGTGGCAAGTTTTTCAAGTTCTTCTGTGGAATGCCTCATTATTGTGTAAGGAGACAAACCCGGAAACTGTTCTTTAAGACGCTCGTATCTCGGTTTATTGTATTTTTCATATGCGGAGACACCTTCTTTTGCGAGCTTTTGTTTACGCTGTTCGGCCTGTCTCTTAGACACTTCGGGGCTTACTTTCGCATCAGGGTCAAACCCAATCGTATTCCTGAACGCTTCCGTCATAAAGTCAATAACAAACTCCGCGTCATCCGTGTTCTTAATGATGTAGTCGCAAACCTGTCTGTACCCCTTCTTTGTCAAATTTGTAAAGGGCTTTGGTTCTGGGAGAGACATTATTATTGTGATTTATAATATACAATATTTTTTTATTAAGCTTTTAACGAGATGTCTTTGAACGTAATAAGAAAACCTTCAAATACATTGTTATATAAAAATATACAATATTAGTATATGACTTCAAATAGAGAAGGCTATAAAAAACTGGTAAATGTTGACCAGGGGGGTGGATCTCAAAAAGTCAGTGTATACATTCCAGACACGCGGAGGAAGTTATCACCGGAGGCAGAAGCACGTGCACTAGCAAGAGCCGAAATCAAGGAGAAATATAAATCAATGGCGTTGGAAGAAGAAGTAAAGGCAATCAAAAAACAACGTAACAAGCTCGTGGACAATATGGCGAGAATTGGAAGGTCGCCCTCGTTTATAGAAAGTCAACCGGTTGCTACTGGAACTACCGTCACTGCGTTAACACCCACAAGTACAACGGGTGACTTTACACCTACGACCACGCCGGTGACATCGCCAACTGGAAATCTTAATTACTCCGCTCCGATTGGGCCATTACCGTCGTCCCAGATGGTAAATCAAAGCAGTTATAACAATCGTATAAATTACAGTCAGGCTATAGGCCCTGAGCAACAATATATGACAAGTCAGGGTATGTACAGTAGACCAGTTGGACCATTACCAAATCCAGAAATGGGCGGGTTTCAAAACAGGGTTTTTAACAGTCGTATTAATTACAGTAGACCGATAGGCCCTGAACAACAACCCATCCAGGGGTCCCAGATTGTACCGACAACTATGATTGGGTCCCAGGGTGTGTATAGTAGACCGGTTGGGCCGTTACCAAATCCAGAAATGGGAGGGTTCCAAAACAGGGTTTATAACAACAGAATTAATTACAGTAGACCAATAGGACCAGAACAACAACCCATATCAACAAATCAGGGGGGTATTGTACAAACTGTCCAACCGGTGGGACAAATTGTAGAAGAAGGAGTGGTTCAAACTTCGGGTCGCGAACTGGCACAATCGCCGCGAACGAAAACGCAACCGCAAACGCAAATTGTATCCAAAATCGTATGGTCACCTGAAATGCTGTTACCAGGCAACACGATTGACGAGGTGGAGGCGGCATACAAACAAAAGAGAGCCTACGCTGTGAAAGGGGGTCGGGGTAAATTAATAAGAGCTCTTGACCGTGCTATCGTGATTAGGAGGAAACAATTCGGGGTAAAGTCCTCCGGTGTAGCTCGCAACGGCTCGCTCGGTGTAGCTCGCAACGGCTCGCTCGGTGTAGCTCGCAACGGCTCGCTCGGTGTAGCTCGCAACGGCTCGCTCGGTGTATCTTCGGGAAGACAAACGCTTTCGCAAACTGGACAATTATCATTACCAGTTGATGTTGAAAAAAACGCGGCATTGTTGCTTCCCGGGAAAACCACACAGGCTGTCAGGAGAGTGCACGCGGAAAGAAGAGCAGCGGCCGTCAGGAAGAAGGACAAGACTTTGATCGACAGGCTGGATAGGGCGCTTCCTGTGAGACTCCGTCAAATCCAGGGAGCCAGTGTATCCGGTGTACCCCCAGAAAGACTGATTCCAGGGAGCACTTTACAAGAAGTAGAGGCTGCATACAAACAACGGAGAGCTGTGGCGGTGGCAAAAGGGAGGACCTCACTCGTCCAGGCGTTGAATGGTGCAATCGGAGAAAGGAGGAGACAAATTGGAGCATCACCTGGGAAGCCCACCCAAACACCACCGGTTAAATCACCTTCAGGAAGGACACCGGTGCCAACTAATGTTGAAAAAAACGCGGCATTGTTGCTCCCTGGGAAAACAGAGCAGGCTGTAAGGAAGGTCTATGCGGAAAGAAGAGCAGCAGCCATAAGGAAGAAGGACAACGCATTGGTCTCCCGGTTGGATAGAGCACTTCCCACGAGACTGCAACGGCTTAAAACACAAGGAGCCAATGTGTTTGACATACCTGCGTGGAAGCTATTACCGGGCGACTCCTTACCGGAAGTTGAGGCGGCATACAAACAGCGGCGAGCAGTAGCAGTGTCGAAGGGGAGAACCGCACTCGTCCAGGCATTTGACAGGGCGATTGTAATCCGGAGGAAAGAGATTGGAGATCGTGAAAAGGAGCAGGCGAGACTGGCTGCAGAGGACGAACGTCGTAGAAAAGACAGAGAGCGTGGTTCACCTGAAAGACCGTTCAACCCCGATATCAACTATAGGAAACCGATAGGGCCGATGCCATTCGTAGCCCCCGAACAGAACGCGAACAGACTTCTCCCAGGGAAAACTGAACAGGCCGTGAGAAAGGTTTATGCAGAGAGAAGAGCAGCTGCCGTCAGGAAGAAGGACAATGCTTTAGTTGCTCGTTTGGATAAGGCACTCCCCCTGAGACTCCAGAGAGTGAAGTACCAAGGAGCCAATGTGTTCAAAATACCCCCGGAAAGACTGCTCCCTGGTAAGACCTTGCAACAAGTAGAGGCGGTATACAAACAGCGGAGAGCCGCGGCGGTGTCAAAGAAGAGAGATGCTTTCGTCCAGGCGTTGGATAGGGCAATCCTGGTAAGAAGGGGACAATTCGGTGGTAAAGCCCCACCGTCATCTGGTAAAGTACCGCCGCCTTCTGGTAAAGCCCCGACTTCCCCTGGTAAAACATCGTCTCCCAAATTATCCGGAAAGGAATGGACCAGCCCTACGGGGACTGCGAAGCACTGGAAAGATGTATTTGGACCTGTGGATATGTCTAACCCAAATCCAAGAGCGGTTAGTGAGAAATACCAAGCACTGCGGAAAAGAACCAAGGATGAGGATGTTTCTAAGCTGAATGCTCTTTTCAGGAAGGCGATAGTAGATATCAAGTTAATAAAGAGACAGAAAGCCGAACGGGAAAGCAAATTAACAGAAGTGGTAAAGACAAAGTCTCAAGCTAAGACCGTAGAAGCAACTAAAGCAGCAGAAGCAAAATCTGCCCAAATGGAAAAAGCAAAATCCCAAGCGAAAGCCGTGGAGGTATCAAAAGCAGCAGAAACAGCAAAAGCAAAAGCAGTCCAAACACAGAAGGTCGTTGAAGCGAAGAAATCCATTGATAGGGAAATCATATCGACAAAGAGGAAAATCAGGGATGTAGATATAAAGGCGAAGAAGGCGGCGGCTAACGTGGACAGGGTTGGGAAAGAGATGAGCGCCGCAACTACGAGACGTGATGCCAGGAAGGTTGAAAAGCTTTCACAGGTTTCTAAAAGACGTCAGCAGAATCTCCGTTCGGCACAAGAAACGAAGGGTAAGTTGGTTGCAGGGTTGAAGGAGTTGGAAAGTGCGAAAGTAAGCCCACTGATGCTTACCCAAGGTTCACCGTCGGCAAGGGCACAATCTGCGAAAGTACAACAAATTGCTAAGTCTCATGCAATCGCAAAGTCTCAACAAATTGCTAAGTCCCAGGCAATCGAAAAGTCTCAACAAATTGCTAAGTCCCAGGCAATCGCAAAGTCTCAACAAATTGCTAAGTCCCAGGCAATCGCAAAGTCTCAAGCGAAAGCACAATCTCAGGCGAAAGCACAATCTCAGGCAATCGCAAAGTCTCAGGCGAAAGCACAATCTCAGGCGAAAGCACAATCTCAGGCGAAAGCACAATCTCAGGCGAAAGCACAATCTCAGGCGAAAGCACAAAGTCAAGTTCAACAACAAAGTAAAGCTCAACAAGAAGTAAGACGTCCGGTTAAGACAATTAAACGTCAGGGTGTAGCACAAAAACAGGTTCAAACGGGCGTAAGGCCACGGACGACAGCTATAAGACGTCGTGTATAAAATCATTTAAAACATTGGTAGTATTTAATG
>SXGQ01098938.1_pt1 | contig 27199 bp, 26 predicted proteins | sample 3178371 | NCBI WGS metagenome assembly SXGQ01 (sample SAMN11356859, study PRJNA531348) | freshwater metagenome | isolation source: freshwater sample F1-20 | place: China: Fuxian Lake, Yuxi | collected 2017-12-25 | reverse complement strand
GACCGCGTTCTCGGGGAAGAAGTTCATGAACTCCGAGTAGAGCTGGGCGGCCAGGGTCTTGTTATGAGAGATGATGAGCGCCGGCCGCTGCTGCTGGGCGATCAGGTTCGCCATCGTGAACGTCTTGCCCGAGCCCGTGACGCCGAGGAGCGTCTGACGCCCGTTGCCGGCGCGGAGGGAGGCGTCGAGCGCGGCGATCGCGGTCGGCTGGTCGCCCATCGGGCGATAGTCGGATTTGAGGCGGAATTCCATCTCAGCCCAGGCGGCCGCGGGCGAGCCACTGCGGGTCGACTTCGGAGAGGTCCTTCACGATGCGGTGGGCGCCGGCCGGCGCCAGCTGCTCGCGGGTGTTGGTCGTCGCGAGGGCGATGGTGATGAAGCCGCCGGACAGGCCGGCTTGGAGGCCCGAGAACGAATCCTCGAAGACGAAGGACGTCGCCGGGTCGCCCCCGCCGAGGGCGCAAGCCTTCAGGAAGACTTCCGGGTCGGGCTTGCCCTTCGTGACGTCCTCGCTGGCGACCGCGCCGGCGAAGAAGTGGCCGATGCCGAAGAGCTCGAACGACAGCGCGAGGTTCTCCTTGTGCGTCGAGGTGCCGATGACGCACGGGATGCCGAGGGCCTTGAGCGCGGCGCAGAGCTCGCGGACGCCGGGAAGCAGGCGGACGTGGCCGGTGCGGGCGATGTCGCGGTAGAGAGCTTCCTTGCGGTGGGAGAGGCGCTTCACCTCGGCGGGGTCGCGCGACCAGTTCAGGATGTCCGGGATGATCAGCTCGTTGCGCTTGCCGAAGCCGCGCTTGAAGTGGTCGGCCGGCAGGGGGAGGTTCTCCTCCTTGGCGAGCGCCTCCCACGAGCGTTCATGGGCGACGGAGGAGTCGATGACGACTCCGTCCCAATCGAAGACGGCGACGGTGCGAGACATGGTTCAGTGCTTGTCCCAGGGCAGGGTGACCTTGATCGGACGATGCTCCCAGACGTTGAAGGGTTCGAAGATCTGGCCCGGGGCGAGGATGCCGTTCGGGTCCAGGGCCTGCTTGATCGCGCGCATCGCGGCGATCTCCTCCGGCGTATGCTGCAGGGAGAGGAACGGGGACTTCGCGAGGCCGATGCCGTGTTCGCCCGTGATCGCGCCGCCGAGTTCGACGACCTTCTCCATCACCTCGCGGATGGCCTGTTCGGCCTTGCGACAGTGCTCCGGATTGAACCGGTCATACATGATGTGCACGTGGAAGTTGCCGTCGGCGGCGTGGCCGAAGGTCGGGGTCGCCAGGCCGAAGCGGTCGCGGATCTCGCGGGTGAAGCGGAGCAAGGCGACGTAGCTGCGGATCGGCACCACCACGTCCTCGTTGAGCTTGGCGTCGCCGAGGGCGAACATCGCCTGCGAGCAGGTGCGCCGGAGTTCCCAGAGGGTTTCGGCTTCCGCGGGGTCTTCGGGAGCGCGGAAGGCGACCGCGTGACGCTTCGCCCAGGCGACCACCTTGACGGCGTCGTCCGCGAGGGCGGCGGGGTGCCCGTCGATCTCGACCAGCAGGGCGGCGTGCGTCTCGGCGGAGCCGCCCAGTTCCGCATCCGTGAAGACGCGCTTTCCGCGGCGCTTCTCGGTGGCGGCGACCGTCTGAAGGTCGAGGAATTCGAGCACCGACGGATTCACGCGCAGCGAGATCAGCTCGATGGCGGCCTCGAGCGCCGCTTCGTCCGTGCGGAAGGCCAGCAGGAAGGTCCGCCGGGCCGCGGGGAGGGCGGAGAGCTTCAGCGTCGCCTGCGTGATCACGCCGAGCGTGCCTTCGGAGCCGATCCACAGGTCCCGTAGGTTGAGGCCGCTGACGAACTTCCGGAGCGGGGCGCCCCAGCGCACTTTCTCCCCGGTGGGCAGGAACCCCTCGAGGGCGTAGACATGGTCGCGGACCACGCCGTATTTGGCGGCGCGCAGGCCGCCGGCGTTGGTGGCGAGGTTGCCGCCGATGCTGCAGTGCTTCACCGACGAAGGGTCAGGCGGGAAGAAGAGCCCGTGCGGGGCCGCGCGTTCGTTGATGTGCGCGGTGATCGCACCGGGCTGGACGGTCGCCATCGCCGAGATCGGATCGATCTCGATCTGGTCCCAGTGGTCGAGGTGGATGACCCAGCCGCCCTTGATCGGGGCGCAGGCGCCGGTCGTGCCGGTGCCGCGGCCGCGGACCGTCACGGGCACGCGGTGTGCGTTGGCGAGCTTCAGCGTGGCGCCGATGTCGTCTTCCTTCGCCGGGCGGATGACCGCCTCGGGCATGAAGGACAGCCGCATGTTGTCGAACGACGCCGCGAAGCAGGAGGCCTCGTCGGTCCGGACGACTTCCGGGCCCAGCTTCGCCAGGAGGGCCTGGGTGGCGGCGGGATGCGTCTGGGCGGGAAGGCTCACGCCGCCCATCAAGCAGGCTTAGCCCAGTTCGGCAAGCCACGCCGTCGCCTCGGCGTCGGAAGGCATGCGCCAATCGCCGCGGGGGGACAGGGCCAGCGAGCCCACCTTGGGGCCGTCGGGCATCACGGAGCGCTTGAACTGCTGGCTGAAGAAGCGGTTCAGGAAGGAGCGCAGCCAGTGGCGGATCTCCGTCTGGTCATATTTCCCGGCGAACGCGTGCTCGGCGATCCAGAGGACCTTCGAGGGGCGGAAGCCGTTGCGGATGACGTGATACAGGAAGAAGTCGTGCAGCTCGTAGGGGCCGACCAGCATCTCCGTCTGCTGGGCGATCTCGCCGTCCGCGCCGGGCGGCAGCAGCTCCGGGCTGACCGGGGTGGCCACGATGTCCTCGAGGATGGCGCGCTCGGTGCCGACGTGGCGGGCGTGGGCGGCCCAGGCGACGAGGTGCTTCACCAGGGTCTTCGGCACGCCGATGTTCACATGGTACATCGACATGTGGTCGGCGTTGAACGTGCACCAGCCGAGCGCGGCTTCGGACAGGTCGCCCGTGCCGACGACGAAGCCGTGGCTCTGGTTGGCGACGTCCATCAGGATCTGCGTGCGTTCGCGGGCCTGGGCGTTCTCGAAGGTGACGTCGTGCTTGCCGGCCGGGTGCTGGATGTCGCGCAGATGGCGTTCGACGGCCTCGTCGATCGGGATCTCGCGGGCGGTGATGCCGAGCGTCTCCATCAGGCGCATCGCATTGACGCGCGTACGGGCCGACGTGCCGGGGCCGGGGAGGGTGAGGCCGATGATGCCCTTGCGGTCGAGGCCGAGGCGGTTGAAAGCCTCGAGCGTGACGAGCAGGGCGAGGGTGGAGTCGAGGCCGCCCGAAACGCCGATGACGACGTGCTTCAGGCCCGTGTGGCGGATGCGGCGTGCGAGGCCGGTGGATTGGATCGCGAAGATTTCCTGGCAGTTCTCGTCGCGGCGGTGCGGGTCGGACGGGACGAAAGGATGCTGGCTGAAACGGCGGCGGAGCTTCGGGGTCTGGCCGGTCGGGACGCCGAGGGTGAAGCCGACGAGGCGCGGGCGGACCGCGACGGGGGCGCCGAAGAAGGTGCTGTTGCGGCGACGTTCGGCGGCGAGGCGGTCGAGGTCGATCTGCGAGACGATCAGGGCGAGGTCGAAGCGGAAGCGCTCGGATTCGCCAAGCACGACGCCGTTCTCGGCGATGAGACCGTGGCCGCTGTAGACGATATCGGTACTCGATTCGCCAGCGCCGGCGGCGGCGTAGACGTAGGCGGCCAGGCAGCGGGCGGACTGGGCCTTCACCAGGTCACGACGGTAGGCGGCCTTGGTCAGGAGTTCGTCGCTGGCGGAAAGGTTGCAGAGCAGGGTGGCGCCGGCCAGGGCCAGCGGGCCGCTCGGGGGCTCGACGGCCCAGAGGTCTTCGCAGATCTCGATGCCGAGCACGCAGTCCGGCATGTCGGTCGCCTGGAAGAGGAGATCGGTGCCGAAGGGGACCTTCTGGCCAAGGAGTTCGATTTCGGCGACCGGGGCGACCCGGGCGGAGGCGAACCAGCGCTGTTCGTAGAATTCCCCGGTGTTCGGGAGGTGGGTCTTCGGGACTACGCCGAGTACCTTGCCGCGGGAGAGCGCCACGGCCACGTTGAAAAGCCTTCCATTGACCTCCAGGGGGGCGCCGACGAGGGCGGTCAGGCCCAGCTTCGCCGTGGCCTCGCAAACCTGTCCGAGGGCCTTCAGGGCGCCGTTGAGGAGGGTCCGCTGCCCGAAGAGGTCTCCGCAGCTATAGCCGGTCAGGCAAAGCTCGGGCAGGACGACGATTTCCACCCCTTCTTGGGCGGCTTTTTCCAGGGCTTGGATGATCAGGGCGGCGTTGGCCGCAGGGTCCCCCAGGCGGAGGGCCGGCGAGGCGGCCGCCACGGTCACAAAACCGTTCTGGTGGATGCGGTTGGACATCAAAGGACTGGTATCCGTCATGTTCACCGTTGACCGAAGGGGAGGCAACCCGAAAGGTCTGCCCACCCCTGTTAAAGGGGGTCATATGTCCGCTCAGCCGCTCAAAGAAGTCCGTATCTTTTCGCCTGCCACCGTGGCCAACGTGGCCTGCGGTTTCGACGTGCTTGGCTTCTGCATCGACGCCCCCGGCGACGAGATCGTGGCCCGCTTCTCGCCGACCCCGGGTCTGCGCATCACCAAGATCACCGGCGACGAAGGCCGCCTGCCCCTGGATTCCAAGAAGAACACCGCCGGCGTCTCCGCCCACGCGTTGCTCCGCCATCTCGGCAAGAGCGACCTCGGCATCGAGATGGAGATCCATAAGAAGATGCCCTTCGGCAGCGGCCTCGGCTCCAGCGCCGCGAGCGCGGTCGGCGGCGCCTTCGTGGTCAACCGCCTCCTCGGCGACCCGCTGACGCGGCGTCAGCTCCTGCCTTTCGTGGTCGCCGGCGAAGCCGCGGCCGACGGCGCCTGGCATGCCGACAACGTCGGCCCGTGCCTCCTCGGCGGCATCACCCTCATCCGTTCCAACGCCGAGCTCGACGTGATGGACGTGCCGATCCCGGACCGCCTCTGGGCCGCGGTCGTGCATCCCGACATCGTCGTGCTCACCAAGGTGGCCCGCGAGATCATGCCGCGCCAGATCCAGCTCGAGACCTCCACGCAGCAGAGCGGCAACCTCGGCGGACTCCTGTGCGGCTTCTTCAAGGGCGACTACGCCCTCATCGGCCGTTCGCTCCACGACCTCATCGCCGAGCCGCATCGCCATCGCCTGATCCCCGAGTTCTACCGCGCGAAGGCCGCCGCGATGGCTGCCGGCGCGCTGGGTTTCTCGATCTCCGGCGCCGGTCCCAGCGTGTTCGCGCTCTGTGAAGGCGAAGAGACCGCCCGCAAGGTCGCCGCCGCCGTCGCCGCCGTGTTCTCGTCGGTGCCGATCAAGGCCACGCCTTACGTCTCGCGCATCAACCCCAAGGGTGTCCATGTCCTCTCCGAGTCCTGAGTTGGAATTCGTCTCCACCGCCGACGCGTCCTGCCGCGGCTCCCTCCGGGACGTGCTGCTTTCGGCCATGCCGGCCAAGGGCGGCCTCTGGGTGCCGACGCATATCCCGCAGCTCGCGCCCGACTTCGTCGAGCGCCATCGCGACGCTTCCTACGCCGACCTCGCCGAGGCCGTCGTGGCCCCGTATTTCGCTGAAGTGCTCGGCCCGGCGGTGCTGCGTCAGCTCTGCCGGGAAGCCTTCAACTTTCCGGTGCCGCTCGTGCGTCCGGAGAAGCTCAAGGGCACCCCGGCCGAGCGCATCGCCGTCCTCGAACTTTTCCAAGGCCCCTCCGCGGCCTTCAAGGACTTCGCCGTCCGCACGCTCGTGCGCGTCACCGCGCGCGTCCTCGGCGACGAGTTCCCGCAGCTGACCGTCCTTGCCGCGACCTCCGGCGACACCGGCGCCGCCGTCACCGAAGCCTGCGCCGGCGTCCCCGGCGTCCGCGCCGTCGTCCTCTATCCCCGCGTCGGCGTCAGCGGCGTGCAGGAATCCCAGATCGCGCGGCCCCGCCCCGGCGTGGTCGCCCTTTCCGTCGACGGCACGTTCGACGACTGCCAGGCGATGGTGAAGCGCGCGCTGGCCGACGAGTCCTTGCGTCGTCGGCGCCCGCTGCTGACCGCCAACTCCATCAACCCGGTGCGCCTGATCGCGCAGGTGCCCTTCGCCTTCCACGCCAAGCGCCTGCTGGCCCCTGGCCGTCGCATGGGCATCGTGGTGCCCTCCGGTAACCTCGGCAATGTCGGCGCCGTGCAGCTCGCCCGTCGCATGGGGCTGGAGGTCGCCGCGCTCGTCGCCGCGACGAACACCAACTCGCCGCTGCCCGACCTTTTCGCCACCGGCGAGTATCGCCCGCGTCGCGCCGTCCCCACGGCCTCCAACGCCATGGACATCGGCGACCCGAACAACCTCAGCCGCCTGCTCGCCTGGCGCGACGGCGGGCCCGCCGTGGAAGCCGTCACCGTCGATGACCGGGCCACCCTCGACGCCATGCGTCGCGTGCGTGACGCCAGCGGTTACGTCCTCTGCCCGCACACCGCCGTCGGCTGGAAGGCCGCGGAGGACCTCCTGGCCCGGGACGGCGCCAAGCTCGACGACGTCATCGTCTTCGGCACCGCGCACCCCGCCAAGTTCCCGGACGTCCTGCAGGACGCCTTCGGCGACGCCCAGGCTTCCCGCTTCCCCGGCGAGCTGCCGGCGCCGGCCCCGCTCCGGATCGGCAACGACTTCGAGGCCGTCCGCAAGGTCCTCGAGTCCGAAGCCGGCTTCGGGCGCTGAGCCGGGCACGAAAAAGCCGCCTGACGGCGGCTGTCTTCGGCGGCCGGCCAGACGGCTTATTCCGTGTCGGACACCGCGAACGTCACGTTCGTGATGTTCGCCTTGGCCAGGATATCGAGCACGTTGATCACGCGCTCGTAGCGGGCGTTCTCTTCGGCCTGCACCGTGATGAGCAGCTTGGTCTTGGACTGTTCGGCGGCCTGGCCCATCAGCTTCATCTGGTTGTAGAGGTTCTCGAGGAGCTTGTCGCCGGGAGTGCCGACCGGGTCTTCGTTGAGGGTGACCTCGCCGGTCTCGCTCACGCCGATCGTGACTTCGTCGGGCAGTTCGGTCTCCTTGGCGGTCTCGGCGTTGCCGGGCAGGGTGGTCTTGAGCTCATGCTCCACCTTGACGGCGCCGGCCATGACCATGAAGAAGAGCATGATCACGAAGACCACGTCGATCATCGGGGCGATCTGGAAGCCGGGCGCGGCGTCGGGGGCCATTTCTTTCTGTTTCATGGCTTATTCCTCGTGGTTGAGGCCGGAGAAGGCGATGTTGTCGATCCCCGCTTCGGCGCCCCACTCGAGGGCCTTGGAGACGTATTTGGCGTGGCACTCCTTGTCGGCGCGGACCAGCAGGCGGTACTTCTCGTTGCTGCCTTTGCGGTCGGAGAGTTCCTTGGCGATGCCTTCCTTGTCGTTCGGGTCGAGTTCGCGGTCGTCGAGCTTGTACTTTGCCTGCCCCGTGGTCTTGTCCCACGAGATGTTGATGAGGCCGGCCGCGGCCTTGTCGTCGCGCTTGACGCCGTTGGAGGCGACCGGGAGCGAGATGTTCTTGTCGACCTTGAGCACCTGGGAGGAGGTGATCGACATGAAGAAGATGAGCAGCACCAGGAGCACGTCGATCATCGGCGCGACCTGGAACTCCGGTTCGCCTTCTCCGCCTCCGCCTCCGCCTGCCATGGTCTTGCTGCTGGTTTAGGGGTGGAAGGGGCTCAGCCCTGGACGTTCGAGGAGGAGCTCCAGTCGGGCTTGGCCGCGTAGATCTCTTCGTCGCCGACCTTGCGGCCCGCGACTTCGTCGTAGGGGAAGGCTCGGAAGAGGCCGGTCACGATCTCGGTGATGTCGTGGATGCCCTTGTTGATGCGGTTCGCGAGGAGGTAGTAGGCGATGAACGCCGGGATCGCGATGAAGAGGCCGGAGGCGGTCGCCACGAGCACTTCGCCGATCGCGCCGGAGAGCTTGGAAGGGTCGCCCACGCCGGAGGTGCCGAGGGTTTCGAACGCGCTCATCATGCCCGTCACGGTGCCGGTGAGGCCGATCATCGGGGTGCAGACCCCGATCACGGAGAGGTAGGAAGAGCGGCCTTTGAGCTCGCCCTGGACGCGCACGATCTCGGAGAGGATGGCCTCTTCGGTCATGGTCTTGCCATCCGGGGTGAAGGCCACGCCCGCGCGCACGACGTCGGCGACCGGGGAGCCGGCGGCCTTGGCGAAGGCGTAGGCGCCGACATAGTCGCCCTTCTTGAAGAGCTCACGGAGCTGGGTGACGTGATCGGCGGGGTACATCTTGCCGGCGCTGGTCTTGATGAAGCCGTCGACCATGAACCACATCATGGCCACGGAGCAGAGGGTGATCGGGTACATGACCCAGCCGCCTTCGATGAAGAGGTCGGCGAGGGTCTTGTGGTGCACGCCAGCAGCGGCCGCGGCGGCGGCGGCCTCCTGGGCCGAGGCGGTGACGGTCAGCAGGCCGAGGACGGCGGTGCTGAGGAGGGCGGAACGTAGGTTCATCTTCATGATGATGGGGTGTAGGTTGGTATCTAGGTTAGGTTTTGGAAAGGGGCAAGGACTCACTTGTTACCTTCGACCTTCTCTTCGGCGGCCAGCTTGGGCTTGGCGAGCATGACGCCTTCGGGGAGGGGGCCGCCGGCGGCGATCTTCTTCTGGTCGGCTTCGGCCTTGGCGCGTTCCTCGGGGGGCAGCAGCTTCTTGGCCTCCTCGGCTTCCTTGGAGACCGGGAAGGAGACGATGATGTCGTAGAGGTAGCGGTTGGAGATCGCTTCGAGCTTCTGGTCGCGCAGGGCCGGGCTGTCCATGCCGCGGAAGGCGCGGGCGGCGCCGAGGAGGGCCTTGGGGATCATCTCGGTCTCGGAGCCGAAGAAGACCGGGACGCGGAGGTAGGTGGTCATCGCGGCCTCGTACTTCTTGGCGGCGAGGAGGGAGTTGCCCTTGGTGAGGTGGAGGCGGGCCTGGAGTTCGGAGCTGTCGACCTTCGTGAGGAGTTCGGTGGCCTCGCGGATGACCGCGTCATGCTCGCCTTTGCGGGCGCGCAGCATGAGCCTGGCCAGCTGGATCTGGGTGGCGACTTCGGGCTGCTTGGCGGCTTCCTCCTTCTCGAAGGTCGCGAGGAAGCTGTTGGTCGCGGCGTCGTTCTCGAGGCGGTCGAGGGCGTCGAGCTTGATGAGGGAGGCCTTGATCCACCAGGAGCCCGGGACGTTCTTGAGCGGTTCGAAGAACTTCAGGACGGCCTCGGCGTTGTCGAGGGCCTTGGCCGGTTCGCCGCGGTTGACGTTGTTCTGGGCCTCCTGGAGACGGGCGGGCATCGGCCAGACGATCTCGGTGACTTCGGAGAGCTTGCGCGTGAGGACGACCTCGAAGCCGCCTTGGTTGCTCGTGCGGTCGACGGTGCCCTTGACCACGTTGATGACGCCTTTCTTGGGGTCGACGACCGGCTTCGGCGGGACGGAGTTGTCGAGCTTGAAGGGGTCGTTGATCTCCCAGCGTTCGCCCTTGAAGACGAAGGTCTGGGCCGACGACGAAGCGGCGGCGAGGAGCGCGAAGACGGTGAGGAGGAGGGGGCGGCGCATGGCGTTCAGAGTCCGAGGAGGTAGGCTTTGGCTTCGACCCCTTCGCGGGTGTCCTTGATGCGGTCTTTCTCGAGCATCTCCTGGAGGAGGCGCTTGGCGCCGTCCTTCTGGTCGAGCTTGGTCGCGAGGATCTTGGCTTCGGCGAAGTAGGATTTGGCGGCCCAGACCTCGTATTTCTTCCAGGTCATGTAGCAGCGGCGGTAGAAGGCGACGGCGCGGGCGTAGCCTTCCTTGTCGGTCGCCTGGCGTTCTTCCATGAGGCCGAGCCAATAGAGGGAGGCGGCGGTCTTCTCGCCGCGCCATTCCTTGGTCTTGGCGATCTCCTCGAACTCTTCCTTGGCTTCCTTGTACTTGGAGAGCTCGGCGAGCGCACGGGCGCGGGTGAAGCGGAGGTCGAGTTCCTTCGACATCAGGATGTTGTTGTCGATGGCCTCGTTGCAGAGGGAAAGCGCCTCGGCGTACTTCTTCTCGCCGAAGCGGATCTCGGCCAGGCCGGCGAAGCCGTAGTCGGCGTATTCCGAGGAACGGGCGAACTCGAGGATGTAGCGGAAGTACTCCTCCGCCTTCTTCAGGTCGTTCTTGGCCAGCAGGCTGTCGCCGACGAGGGCGAGGATCGTCGGATTGAGCTCCTCGGCCTTGAAGTTGGCGGCGATCTTGGCGAAGTTGGCGGCGGTCTTCTCGGGCTCGCGCGTGAACACGGCGAGCTGGCCGAGGGCGAAGAAGCCGCGGGCCTGGGCGACGAGGGAGCCGCGGTTCTCGTCGAGGCGGAGGAGCTTGGTCAGCTCCTTCTCGGCGTCGGCGCTGGTGTAGGCGCCGGGCTCGGGCTTGGTGCCGGCCTTCACGCGCTTGATCTTGCGCGCGAGCTTCTCGGCGAGGAAGACGATGAGCTTCTCGGTGCCCTCCTGCTTGCGGTCGTTGATCGATTCGGCGACGGCGTCGGAGAGGATCTTCAGGGCGCGCTTCTTCTGCTCGGCGATGGAGGCCTGGCGCTTGACCTCGACCTTGGCGAGTTCGGCCTCGAGTTCGGCGGAGAGCTTCTTGACGGCCTCCTTGGCGGCGTCGATCTCGGGGCGGGTGACGCCCTGCTTGCGCTCGAGCTGGTCGACGGCCTTGCGGGCGTCGGCGAGCCTGGCGCTGAAATCCTTGCGGATCTTCTCGGCCTGCTGGGCGAACTCAGGCATGTCGCCCATGCGTTCGGTCGAGCGGATGACCTCGTAGAGGTAGGTCATCGCCTTCGGGTCGTTGTGGTCCCAGTCGAAGATCTCCTTGAACAGGTCGCGCATGCGCTTGTGCTCGCCGCGGCCGGGGAGCAGTTTGCGCAGCTCGCCGAGGACGAACTCCAGGGCCTGGGCGTTGGTTCGGGCGGACTTGGCGGCGGCCTCGTAGGCGTCGATCGCCTTGCCGGTGACGGCTTCCTTCTCCTTCTCGAGCTTCTCCTTGATGGCGGCGAACTTCGCGCGGTCAGGGGTCTTGAGGTTGACGCGCAGGTCGATGTCGGCGGCCTTGACCTTCTTGTCGAGCTCGTCGGCGAGGCGGATGTTGGCGTCGCCGATCAGCGTGTACACCTCGGGGGTCTGGGCGATGACCTCGTCGGTCCGGTCCTTCGCGTAGTCCTTGAGCCAGTCTTCGCAGAGCTTGATGGTGCCGGCGATGTCGGGCGGATTGACGCCGAACTTGACGATGGCCTGGCGGTAGCGGACGTCGGGGATGAACTGGCCCTTCGGGTATTCCTGCTCGTATTTGTCGAAGTCGACCTTGGTCTCCTTGTACTTGCCCTGGAAGAACGAGCAGAGCGCGCTCATGTAAAGGACCTGCTGGCGGACGGAGGAGCGCTCGTATTTCTTGAGGAATTCTTCGAAGGCCTTCTGCGCCGGCGCCCAGTCGACCTGCGAGAAGAGGCAGGCGGCGATGCGGAAATCGATCTCTTCGGCGACCTCGGGGGTGAGGTTGGCCACGTTGGCCTGCACCCACTTGTAGTGGGCGATGGCCTCGGGGAATTCTTCGCGCTCCTGGGAGATGTCGCCGAGGATGAGGGCGATGGAGGACACCATCTCGTCCTTCGGGAATTTCTGGATGAACTCCTTGCATTTCGCCTGGGCCTCGTTGTTGCGGCCGATCCGGCGCAGGGCGACGATGTGGTAGTAGTAGGCGCCGGCGATGCGGCTGAACTCCGGGCTGTTCTCGAAGATGTCGAGGAAGGCCACGTGGGCTTCCCACGGGCGCTTCAGTTCGAGGAGGCAGAGACCGATGCGGTAGGAGATGAAGGCGTCGTAGTCCTTGTTGGCCTTGAACTCGGCCTCGATCTTCTTGAACTGCTCGAGGTCGAGCTGCGCGCGGCGGATGGCGTCGGCCTGCTCGGGGTTCGGCTTCGGGGCGGCCTTGGTCATGTTTTCGACCTCGGCCTGCTTGGTCTCGATGGCGCGGGCGAAGGAGCGGGTGAGGTTCACGCGGCGCAGCGTGCCTTGGTAGTTGCTCAGGGCCTGGCGGTAGAAGTCGCCGCGGAAGGCCTCGTCGGCGGCCGATTCGGCGGCCGCGAAACGAGCGTCGCCGATCTCCAGGCGCTGGAAGTTGGAACGGACCACCTCGACCGGCGAACCGGTGCTGCGGGCGTCGATCTCGCTCTTGAGCTGGGTGGCTTCCTTGGTGAGGCCGAGCTTCGTGTACATCTCGACGAGCTTGTAGGCGGCCTCACGGCGTTCCGGCGTGTTGATGCCCTCCGCGGTCGCCTGCTTGAGGAGGCTGATGGCCTGCGCATAGGCGGCCTTCTTGAGGTCGTCGGTCGAGCTCTTGGCGCGGTCGACCACGATCTGGGCCGAGAGGGTGAAGGCGGCGACGCGTTCCTCGGGGCGGGCGAGGGAGTTGGTGCGGATCTTCTCGAGGCGGGCGAGGGCCTGGTCCCACTTGGCCTGCTTGGAGAAGGCCTCGATCAGGATCAGCTCGGCGGTGCCGCGGCGGTTGTCGCCGTCGAAGAAATCTTCGGTCCCCTTGGGATACTTGTCGAGGAAGGCGGTGAGTTCGGCCTGGGCCTTGGGCCAGTCCTTCATGAAGAAGAGGCAGGCGGCCTTGCGGAAGGAGAGGACCGCTTTCATGCGGTTTTCGACGTCGCCGGCCTTGTCTTCGAGTTCCTGGAAGAGCGCGAGGGCCTCCTTGTACTTCTTCTCTTCGAAGGCCTTGTCGGCGGCCTTGTAGAGGACGTTCAGTGGGTCTTCCTGCTTTTCCGCGGTGGGCAGGGGCTTGGTCTGCGCGCGCAGGACGGCGGTGACCGGGGTCACGGCGAGCAGGACGGCGAGCAGGGCGGCCTTGGCCAGTTGGTAGGTGCGGGACTCTTGGATAAGCATCGGGTGAGGGGAGCGATTTGCTCCGCGTCGGGGGTGCAAAGGAATAGCCCAAGGGCCCGAGGGATGCCAAGCAATAAGCCCCCTCCGAGGGGCAAATATCAGGTTCAGGCAGGGGGTCCGCCTGTGAATAACTCAGGCGCCCGGACGGAGGCCGGTCGCCAGGATGGTCTCGAACCCAGGTTCCTTGGTTTCCTTGGCCACCACCCGCACTTCGGACTGAGCGAAGCCGGCTTCTTCGATCCAGTCGTGGAGTTCGTTCTCCTTGAAGCCGAGCCAGCGGTCGGCGTACAGCTCCCGGGCCTTCTCGAAGCGGTGGGCGCGCAGGTCGAGGACGATCAGCCGTCCGCCCGGCCTGAGGATGCGGAAGGCCTCGGTGAGGGCCTGGCGGGGGTTCTCGGCATGGTGCAGGGCCTGGCTCAGCAAGGCGAGGTCGATGCTCCGGTCGGGCAGGGGGACTTTCTCGATGTTGCCGAGGACATAGGTCAGGTTGCGCAACTGTTCCTTCTTGGCCAAGGCCCGGCCGACCTGGACCATGCGCGGCGAGCTGTCCACGCAGTGGACGCTTTCCGCCTGGCGGGCGAGGAGCCGGGAGAGGGTGCCGTCGCCGGCTCCCAGGTCGGCGATCCGGACCTTGGGCGTGAGCAGGAAAAGCATCTGCCCGATGGCTTCCCAGGAACGTCCCGGACAGTAGTTCCGGCCCAGCCGGTCGGCCACATGGTTGAAGTGCTGTTCGGCCTTCTGCCGGCGCTTCTCGACGATGCGCTGCCAGGCGCGCTGGTCGGCCGCCGCCTTGGGTTCGCGGGCGCTGGCGGCCAAGGCCGCTTCGACGACGCCGCCGACGCTCGCCGGAAGGTCGCGGGCCACCGCGTAGAAGGACTTCTTGCCGTCGCGGCGATCGACCACGAGGCCGCCCTTGCGCAGCAGCGCGAGGTGGGTGGAGATGCGCGACTGCGGGAGGCCGAGGATCTCCTGGAGTTCGCCGACGGCCAGTTCGCCGCGGTGCAGCAGGTGGAGCATGCGGGAACGCGTGGGGTCGGCCAGCAGGCGCAGGGATTCCCAAGGGTCAGGCATGAGGCGAAGATGGGCGTCCCCCGCGGGCTTGTCAAAAGAGGAAGCCCCGTCGCCGGGGCTTCTTCGGGCGGGCCGGGAAGGCCGGTCAGCGCTTGTCGACCCAGCGGCCGATCTTCACGACGGTCCAGCTCTCGGCCTTGCCGTTGATGTTGGTCGTGAAGGTCTCGCCGGCCTTGTGGTTCAGGAACTGCTTCGCGAGCGGCGAGATGTAGGAGAGGATGTTCTGCTCCGGCTCGCCGTCCCAGGCGCCGAGGATGTCGTAGGCGAACTCCGTCTGGTCGGAACCGCGGCGGAGGACGATGCTCGAGCCGACGCTGATGGCGTCGGTCTTGGCTTCGGTGAAGTCGGTCACGCGGGCCTTCTTGAGCAGCGCGTCGAGCTCGGCGCGACGGGCGGCGAGGGTGTCATGGTCCTGCCGGGCCATCTTGTATTCGGAATTTTCCTTCAAGTCGCCGTGCTCCTTGGCGATCTGGATGGCTTCCTTGACCGCGGGGAGGCGCACCTTGACGATGTCCTCGAGCTCGCGCTCCTTCACTTCCTTCGAAGCCTTGGAGACGAGGAGTTCCTTCTCTTCGGCTTCGGAGCCGGAGTGCTTGGACTTGGCGAGGCGCTGGACGTGCGGCTCGATCTTGGCGAGACGGGAGAGGAGGGCCTTCTTCGTCATCTCGTCGAAGCCTTGGCTGCTCATCATCGTGCGGGTGAGGTCGAAGATCGTCTCGCTGTCGGCCTTCTTGCCTTCGGCCGGCGTGAGGATGTTCGCGATCAGCTCCTTGTCCTTGATGAGCTCGTTGGCGAGCGGGATGCGGGCGGTCGAATTGGACTCGAGCGACTCGGTGTCGATCGAGGACAGGATCGCGCCGAGGAGCGCGGGGGTGATCAGGCGTCCGACGATCTCGGCGTACTTCTTGGAGTCGCGGTTCTTGATGATCCAGATGATCACCGGGGCGCGGAGCTCGCGGGTCTCGAGCCACTGCGCGAAGCGCGTGGCGACGGCCTCGGCGAGGTCCTGGTCGCAGAGGTAGGCGATGGATTCGGAGACGAGCTTGGCGGAGCCGCTCTTGGTGCCGCCGATGTCGCGGTTGCGCAGGAGGTCGAAGGCCCGGTCGGACCAGCGGTCGCCGTGGTGGGCGCGCACGAGGTCCAGCAGGCTGCGGATCTTCTCGGTGGTGTGCGGGATGTTGAGGGCGACGAACGCGAGGTCGCTCTCGCTGCAGAGGGCGATGATCTCGGAGGCCGTCGGGCTGACGGTCTCGACGTTCTCGACGGCGGAGCGGAAGAACTTGTCGCGGTTCCAGATGCCGCCGAGGATCGCGGGAAGGTTGTCGCGCTTGCGGGCGGTCTCGAGCTTCTTGATCTCCTTGAGGAGGTCGGCGGAGACCTTGTCGAGGTTGGCGGCGGTGGCGGCCGAGCGGGTCTCGGCGGCGGCGGCGCCGGCGAGCTCCTCGAGCAGCATCAGCTTACGTTCGAAGTTCGGGGCGCTTTCGTATTGCGCGAAGAGGTCTTCGCCGAGGTCCTTCGGGGCTTCGAGCAGCGCGTAGAGGCCGCCCTTGCGTTCCGGGACGAGGATGGCGCGGTCTTTGCGGACGGCGGCGCGGCCCTTGGTCCACCAGGCCTTGAAGGCGGCGGCGCGATCCTTCCCGGCGGGGAGGGAGGCGAAATGGATGCGGTCGAGGTTGGCCTCGAGCGCGTAGGAAGTGCATTCGCCGGTCGGGTATTCGGCCAGGAGGGCCTTGACCACGCCGGCCGGGTCGTTCGCGACGAGGTTGGCGATCTCGGCCTTGGTGGCGTCGGCATAGGCCTTGGCGACCACGCCGTTGGGGTTGATGAACTCGATCTTGCCGAGGAAGAAGGCGGCGTCCATGGCGTGGCCCTTCTTGTTCTGCTCGGGGAAATCGATGACCAGGCGCTTGTTTGTCTCGTCGTAGGAACGGATGATGCCGATGCCCCAGGCTTGGTGGAGGCAGAAGGCCGGCTGACCGGTGGCCACCAGGTCGATGGCGGCCTGGAGGGAGTTCATTTTACCACCTTGTGGGGTCAGGGCCTTGTTGCTCATTGCAAAAGTGGGTTTTGGGGATAACAATTCTCACTTGCAAGCAGGAAGGCGGGGGTTTCGGGCTCCTGAGCCTCCGAGTCCGTCGCTCCTGCCCATCCCATGGCCTTTAAGCCCGAAAAACCCTCAATCCACGGCGAAACACCCGACACCCTCGGTGAGCGACTGGTCGCGGCCGGCCACCCTCGCTATCGGGCCGCCCAGGTCTTCGAGTGGCTTTACCCTCGCCGGGCCGAAACTCCCGAGGCCATGAGCAATCTCCCGGCCGGCCTCCGGGCCTGGCTCGGGGAGCAGTATGACTTCGAGGCCACGGCCCTGGTCCAGCGCAAGGCCTCCTCGGACGTGACCCAGAAGATCCTGCAGCGGCTCCGGGACGGCTCCCTCATCGAGACCGTGATCATCCGCGCCCCGATGGAGGGCGTCGGCCAGGAGAAGTCCCGCCGGACCATCTGCATCTCCACCCAGGTGGGCTGCGCCTATGGCTGCAAGTTCTGCGCCTCGGGGCTGGAAGGCTGGAAGCGCGACCTTTCGGTCGGGGAGATCGTCTCCCAGCTCGTCCAGGTCTGCCGCATCGAAGACAAGGCCGATCCGGCCCGCGCCGCCGAAGGGTTGGCCTCCTTCGATAACATCGTGGTCATGGGCATGGGCGAGCCCTTGGCCAACTACGACAACCTGCTCGCCGCCCTGCGCATCGTCAACGCCCCTTGGGGCTTCGGCTTCGGCGCCCGCCGCGTGACGATCTCCACCTCCGGCGTGGTGCCCAAGATCCTCAAGCTCGCCGAGGAGCCGCTGGGCTTCCGTCTCGCGATCAGCCTCCACGGCGCGACCAACGAGGTCCGCGACCAGATCATGCCGGTGAACAAGAAGTTCCCGCTCGAGGAGCTGATCCCGGCGGCCAAGGCCTTCGCCCGCAAGCACGGCCGCATGCTCACGCTCGAGTTCATCCTCATCGAGGACATCAACGACTCGCTGGAGCAGGCCAGGAAGCTCGCCGTCATCGCCCGCGAGCTCCACGCGCACGTCAACCTGATCCCTTACAACAAGGTCGAAGGGCTGCCCTGGGTGCGTCCGTCACTGACGCGGCAGGACCGCTTCGTGAAGGAACTCCGCGCGCTGGGCGTCACGGCCACGCTGCGCCGCGAGAAGGGCCATGACATCGACGCCGCCTGCGGCCAGTTGCGGCTTCAGACGGAGAAGGCCCTGGCCGGCGGGACGACGCCGCCTCCGGCGGCCGCCTAGGCCGTCAGCGCGGCCGCGAAGGCCTTGCGGTCCGGAGCCTTGAAGAAGGCCGTGCCGGCCACGAAGGTGTCGGCGCCCGCCTCACGGCACAGGCGGCCCGTCTCGACGTTGATGCCGCCGTCGACCTCGAGGCGGAAGTTCGCGCCGCGCCTGGCGCGTTCGGCGGCGACGAAGCGGATGCTGTCCAGCGCCGAGGGCATGAAGGACTGGCCGCCGAAGCCCGGGAAGACCGTCATGCAGAGCACCAGGTCGACGTCGCCGAGGAACGGCAGCACGCGCCGCGGATCGGCGTCCGGATTCATCGCGATGCCGGCGGAGAGCCCCGCGGCCTTGATGGCGGCGAGCGTCTTCGCCACGTCGTGGTCGGCTTCGACGTGCACGGTGAGTCGCTCGGCGCCGGCCTTCGCGAACGCGGCCACGTAGCGGTCGGGATGGCTGAGCATCAGGTGCACGTCGAAGTGCAGCTTCGTCAGCGGACGGAGGTCGGCGACGACCTGCGGGCCGAAGCTGATGTTGGGCACGAAGTGCCCGTCCATGATGTCGACGTGCAGCCAGCCGAGCCCGGCCGCCTCGACCGCGCGCACGCCTTGCGCGAACGCGCCGTGGTCGGCGGCCAGCAGGGAGGGTGCGACGACGGCCGGGTTCATGTCACCAGGCCGTGGTGGCCGCCTGCCGGATCTGCGAGGCGATGTCGGCGAAGAGCGTCGGGGCGACGCTGAGCTCCTCCGCCACCGGGTCGCCGGCGTTCTGCAGCGTGGTCGTGGCGCGGAAGGCGCGGTCCTTGAAGAGCGTCCGCGCGCCGCCCTGGGCGGTCAGCGTGGCGCGGACCTCGAAGGTCACGCGGAAGCTGTTGAACGCGAAGGCGTCGCCGGGCTTGGTCGTGAAGCCGTCGCGGCGGTATTCCGTGACTTCCGTGGCGAGCACGGCGTCGCCGCCGCCGAGGCGCACGCGCGGATCGCCCGCGAACGCGTCGGTGAGCTTCGCGTGCAGGACGGCGTGGGTGCCGGTGCGCGAGGTCGCGTTGCGGACGGGCGCGATCTCGAGGGAGCGGAAGGCGGGCTTCGGGCCGCCGGCCTGGTAGGCGGCGCAACCGCCGAGCAGCAGGGCCGCGCCGAGCAGCAGCCAGGTCCTCATCGGCTTTCCGGACCGACGGCGGCCTTGGAGGGTTCCTTCTTGAAGCCGAGGACGTCGAGGTCTTCCCCGACGGCCTGGGGCTTGGCTTCGGCCGCCGTGCGCGGGCGCGGGACGACGCCGAGGAGACGGTCGGCGAGGGTCTTGGGCGGATTGGGGTCCTTGATCATCGCGGCGAGCAGGGCCTCCGCCTCCTTGGCGGCGGCGGATTCCGGCGCGATGTTCCGGCAGGCGTTGGCCATGAGCTTCGCGGCTTCCGGGTTGTTGCGGTTGAAGAAATAGAAGCGGGCGAGGCTCAGGCGCGCGCGGGCGGCGCGGTCGCGCAGGACGGCGATCTGCTCGACGGCGACCTTGGCGCGCGCGTCGTTCGGGAACTGGTCGGCGAGCGTCCGCCAATGGTCGGCGGCCTCGAGGGTGGTCGCCTGGTCCCACGAGGGCCCGAGCGATTCCTGGGCGCGCAGCGTCGCCAGCATCTCGAGCGCTTCCGGCGCGAACTTCGAGGTCGGGTAGTCGCTGACCAGGCGTTCGAGCGCCTCGTTGGTCTTCTCCTTCAGGTCTTCGTCCTTGCCGAGGCGCGCCATGCGGATGAGGCAGTCGTCGGCATGCGGTCCGTTCGGCGCGAGCCGGATGGTCTTCTCCCACATCGCGATGGCGCCTTGGCGGTCGCGGAACCAGGGGAACCAGCCGCCGAGGCGGCGGCGTTGGCCTTCGGCCAGCCGGTTGGCGATCTCGAACTGCAGGTCCACCGCGCCGGCGAAACCGGGGAAGCCGGAATGACGGGCGAAGAGGTCGTCGATGAAGGTCGTGGCTTTCTCGAATTCGCCGCGGGAGACGTAGATGCGCGCCCGGGTGAGCAGGGAGATGGCCTCGGCTTCCGCGCCGGCGTTGGCCTCGCCGATGATCTCCCATTCCTTGAGCGCTCCGCCGACGTCGCCGGCGTCGAGTCGGCCGGAGGCGTGGTCCATGGCGAGGAGCAGGACGGGCAGGCGGGACGGCGGGGTCACGTCGGCGACGGTGCCGGGCCTGACCTGCCAGGCTCCGTCCTTCCGGACGAATTCCGCGCGGACGTGGGCGCCGAGCAGGAGCGCTGCGGCTAGGAGGATTTTAGCGGGAAGGTTCATGCCAGCGAAGGAGGGTCGCGCCCCAGGTCAGGCCGGCGCCGAAGGCGACGATCAGGATGAGGTCGCCGTGCTTGATCTTGCCGTCTTTCCAGGCTTCTTCAAGCGCGAGAGGGATGGAGGCCGCCGAAGTGTTGCCGTAGCGGCTCAGGTTGGAGGGGAAGCGCTCCATGCCGACGTTGAGCTGGCTGGCGACGGCCTCGAGGATGCGGATGTTGGCCTGGTGCGGGATGAACCAGGCGACCTCGGACGAAGTCACGCCGCACTGGGCGAGCACGCGTTCGCAGGATTCGGTCATCACGCGCACGGCGTGACGGAACACTTCCTTGCCGTTCATGCGCAGGAAGTGCCGGCCTTCCCGGAGGGAGTCGGCCGTGGCGGGCGCGGCCGAGCCGCCGGCGGCGCAATGCAGGAGCTCGGCGTTGTTGCCGTCGGCGCCGAGCAGGTTGCCGAGCAGGCCCACGCCTTTCTCGGAGGTGGTCTCCAGCAGGACCGCGCCGGCGCCGTCCCCGAAGAGGACGCAGGTGGTGCGGTCGGACCAGTCCACGACGCTGGAGAGCTTCTCGGCGCCGACGACGAGGACCCGGCGATAGGCGCCGGAGCGCATCATGTCCTTGGCGACCTGGAGGGCGTAGACGAACCCGGAGCACGCGGCGGAGACGTCGAAGCAGGGGATGTCGCGGCGCAGGCCGAGCTTGGCCTGCAGGAGACAGGCCGTCGAAGGGAAGGGCACGTCCGGCGTCATCGTGGCGACGATGAGCAGGTCGACGTCGGCCGGGGTCAGTCCGGCGCGGTGCAAGGCTTGGGCGGCCGCCTGGGCGCCGAGGTCGGAAGGGTTCTCGCCCGGGCCGGCGATCCGGCGCTCGCTGATGCCGGAGCGGGTCTGGATCCATTCGTCCGAGGTCTCCACCATCTTGGAGAGCTCGACGTTGGTGAGCTTGCGTTCCGGCGTACGGACCCCGATGGCCCGAATGAAGACTGATAGCTCAGCGCTGCTCATCGATGCGTGAGAAAAGACCCCTTGGGCGGGGAAGGGAACACTAAAACCTCAGGCTTCCTCGGGGGTGGCGGCGACCACGGCGTTCGCCTCCGCCAAAGCGGCCAGCATGCGGTGCCCGGCGCCGTGCCCGAGGGCTTCTAGCCCCAGGCGGATGGCGCTGGCGATGCCCTGCCGGTTGCTGGACCCATGGGCCTTCATGACGAGGCCGGTCAGTCCGAGCAAAGGGGCTCCGCCGTAACGTTCCGGCTTCAATTTGCCTTTGAGGTCGCGCAGCAGGGGGAACATGGCGATGCCGCCGGCCAGGTAGACCGGATTGCTCTTCACCTTGCTGCCGACCATGTCGCGGACCATGTAGACCAGGCCTTCGAGCGTCTTGAGGATCACGTTGCCCGTGAAGCCGTCGGTGACGACCACGTCGCAGGCGTCGCCGAAGACGTCGAAGCCCTCGACGGGGCCGACGTAGTTGATCTTCTCGCCCATGGCCTTGAGCAGGGCGTGGGTACGGTTGATGCGCGGACCGCCTTTGCCTTCTTCGGTGCCGACGGTGAGCAGGCCGACGCGGGGCCGGGCGATGCCGAGGGCGCTCTGGGCGTAGATCGAGCCGAGGACGGCGTTGTGCAGCAGCTGCGCGGGCGTGGCCTCGGGGTTCGCCCCGACGTCCAGCATGATGAAATGGCCTTCGCGTCGCGGCATGATGGCCGCGAGGGCGGGGCGTTCGGCGCCTTCCATGGGCCGGACTTTGATCGTGCCCGCGGCCACGAGGGCCTTGGTGTTGCCGGTGGAGACCACGGCGTCGACTTCGCCGGCCTTGAGCATCTCGAGGGCGATGACCATCGAGGAATCGCGCTTCGACTTGAGCACGGCCATGGGTGCGTCGTCCGGCGCCACGATGCTCGCGGCCTGACGGAACGAGACCCGGGCGTTCTTGAGCGCCCGATGCTCCGAAGCGAGCATCCGCAGGTTGTCCTCGTGTCCCACGAGGACCAAGTTGTCTTCGGGTCCGATGATCCCGTCCTTGAAGGCCAGGGCGGCGGCGGCCACGGCTTCCGAAGGGCCCATGTCTCCGCCCATGCAATCCAGGGCGATACGGTGGCCTTTCTTCGGAGTGGCTTCGGTCATGAGATCGGGCTGAGCCCGGGGTGGAGCTTAGGCTCCGGTATCCAGGACCTGACGACCGCGATACTTACCCGTGGTCGGGTCGACGCGGTGGGAGCGACGAAGGGCGCCGGATTCGGCATCCTTGACGAGTTTCGGAGCGCGGAACTGGTTGGCGCCCCGACGGAGTCGGCTGCGGCGTTTGGACTGTTTACGTTTCGGGTTGGCCATGGTTCTACGCTTGGATGAGGGTCGGTTCTACCCCTCCCGCCCCCTCGGTCAAGCCCCCTTTCCATTCCCTTGCGATTGTGGGCAAGTTCGGTTGGCTGGGGCGATGCCCGGCCATCCCGCCCTTTTCCTGGACCGCGACGGTAACCTGATCCGCGACCACCACCACACCTGCCGGGAAGAGCAGATCGAGCTCATTCCCGGCGTCAAACCCGCCTTGGAAGCCTGTCTTCGGGCCGGCTACCTTCTTTTCATCCTCACGAACCAGAGCGGCATCAACCGGGGGATCTTCACCTGGGAGCAATACCACGCCTGCAACCGCCGCATGCTGGAACTGCTCGCCCTGCCGGCTCCCGGCATCCTGGAGATCAAGGCCGCGCCGGAACGCCCCGATGAACCTTCGCCCTATCGCAAGCCGAGCCCGCGCTTCATCCTCGAGAAGATCGCCGAGCATCGGCTGGATCCGGCCCGCTGTTGGATGACCGGCGACCGCGTCACGGATTGGGAGGCAGGTCTCAACGCGGGCATCCGTTCGTGCGCGATGCGCAGCGGCGCGGCCAAGCCCGAAGAACTCGCCCAGGCCGCGGCCCGTGGTTTCGCGGTCCACGACGACTTTCCGGCTTTCGTGCGCGCGGAACTGAAGCTGTCGTTCTGAGCCAACAAAAAGGACGAACCCATGGGTTCGTCCTTTGATCGCCTGAGCGGCAAGGTCAGGCCTTGGGCTTTTCCTTCTCGCAGGGGCACTTGCCGTCCTTCTTTTCTTCGTCGGCGCCGGCCTTGGGCTTTTCCTTTTCGCAAGGGCAGCTGGGGCACTTGCCATCTTTCTTTTCTTCGGCGACGACGGAGGCCTTGGGCTTCTCCTTTTCGCAGGGGCACTTGCCATCCTTCTTCTCTTCTTCGGCGCTGACGAAGGAGGCGGTGACGGCGAGGAGACCGACGGTGAGGGCGAGGAGTTTGAGGAACTTGGAGTTCATGGTATGGACCATCAGTGTCGTCCGAATCCGCCTGCTGTCAACCGACCGCAGGTCAATCTCAGCCCAGATTACCCTCAGGGTCCGATCTGATTACGCAGGCCCCGGAGGTCTTCGATGGTTTTGCTTAAACCGCTGCCCGGCAACCATTTGCCATGGTTATTGGTCTGGTAAATCCTCTGTTTGGACACGCAGGACAGGTCCCGGATGGAGGGGAGACGCTTCATTTCAGCGGTTTTCTCCAGGTAGGAGGCGATCGGTCCGTCCGCGGATTTATTATGGACCCACAGCACGGCGTCGGGCTTGGAACTGGCCAGCAGTTCCCAATCGAATTTCAGCCAGGCTCCCTGCGGTAAGGCCGACCTGAGGCCGGCGGCCGCCAAGGGCCCGGCGAGATAGCTTTCGGGTCCAGCCATCACGCCGTCCCAGACGATGACGATCGTGCGCTGCTCTCCGCTCGGACGTTTCGTCAGCACGTCGGCGATCCTTCGCGCCTGATCCGTCCGTCCGGTCGCCTCGCCGATCTGCCCGATGTCCGCGCTCACGGATTCCGCCGACTCGCGATGGAGCACGAGGATGCGCAAGCCGGCCCCGGCGCACTTCTCCGCCCAGAGCGGATTGGCCATCCGCGGGATGATGACGAGATCGGGCTTGGCCAGCAGCAGCCGTTCGAGGTCAGGCAGGAAGATGTCGGCGGAGCGGCCGGCGGGATGCTCCGGCGGCAACGGGCACCAGCGCGTGGCCATCACGATCTCGGCCGAGCATCCGAGGTCGAGCAAGGTCTGCGTCGCGCCCGGGCTGTAGCTGGCGATGCGTCGTTCGCCCGCGACCAACGACAGGCAGGTGACGAGCCACAGCAGCGACGCGCGCATCAGGCGGAGAGCAGGCGCGCCAGCCGCATCGCCGCGTCGAAGCTGCCGCGGTCCGCCTTGCCTTTGCCGGCGAGCTCGTAGGCGGTGCCGTGGTCGGGGCTCGTGCGCACGTGCCGCAGGCCGAGGCTGAGGTTGGCCGCGGTCGCGAAGTCCACGGACTTCAGCGGCGCGAGTCCTTGGTCGTGGTAGATGGCGGCGACCGCGTCGAATTCGCCCTGCAGGTGCCGATGGAAGACCGTGTCGCCCGGCAGCGGTCCGGTGACGTCGTGTCCCGCGCCCCGCAGGGCTTCGACGGCGGGCCGGATGACGCGGTCGTCTTCCTGGCCGAGCAGGCCGCCCTCGCCGGCGTGCGGAGTGAGGCCGCAGACGGCGATGCGCGGGCGGGCGTCGCCGAGCTTCGCGCGCAGGGCGATGAGCGCGAGCACGGTCCGGCGGACGTCTGCGCCGGTCACGGCGCGAGCGACCTCGGCGAGCGGGATGTGCCAGGTGACGAGCCCGACGGTCATCTTGCCGCCGGCGAACGCCATGACGGGTTCGCCGTCCCAACGGGAAGCGAAGAATTCGGTCTGGCCCGGGAAGTCATAGCCTACGCCGACGAGGCCTTTCTTGTTCACCGGGCCGGTGACGACGGCGGAGAAACGTCCGCCGGCGGTGCCGCGGGCGGCGAGTTCCAGCGCCTCGATCGCGATGAGCTGGCCGGCTTCGTCGGGCAGGCCCGGTCGCGTCCGGTAGTCCGCCGGGCCGACGGCGAGCCCACGGCCGAGCGAGGCGATCCAGTCGGCGGGTCCGATCGGCATCACCGTTCCGGCCTGCTCCGGATGGGCTCGGAGCCACGACGCGAGGAGTTCCGGGCCGACGCCGGCCGGGTCTCCGCAGGTGACGGCGACGGGCAGGGCGCTCATGCGGGCGAGACGAAGCGGCCGCGTTTGCCGCCGAGGAAGAACTCCAGGAAATCACGCGCCTCCGCGGTCTGGTAGGCGCCCGTCGTGAGGGCCTCCTGCGCGAGCGTCGCGCAGGCTCCCTGCGTCGCGTAGACCGCGTGGTAGGCTCGCTTGATCTCGGCGACGGCCGCGGCGGGCACCGCGCGCCGCCGCAGTCCGACGAGGTTGAGGCCGGCGATGAGGTTGCGGCCGTGGGCGAGCGCGTTCGGCGGCACGTCCTCGGTGATGACGGCGTTGCCGGAGATGAGGGCGCCGCCGCCGATGCGGCAGAATTGGTGGACCGCGACGCCGCCGCTGACGAAGGCGCGGTCGCCGACGCGCACGTGGCCGCCGAGCATGCAGCCGTTCGCGAGGATGACGTGGTCGCCGAGCTCGCAGTCGTGGGCGACATGGCTGCCGGCCATCAGGAGCCCGTCCGCGCCGACGACCGTGTTCCCGCCGGCTTTCGTGGCGCGATGGACCGTGACATGCTCGCGGATCACCGTCCGGTCGCCGATGACCGTGCCGGATTCCGTCGCGCGGTCGAAGGAGAGGTCCTGCGGGTCGCCGCCGACGACCGCGAAATGGTCGACGCGCACGCCGGCACCGAGGCGTGCGCGGGCCTTGACGACGGCGTGCGCGGCGACGCGGCAGCCGGATCCCAGACTCGCTCCGGCCTCGATGACCGCGAACGGGCCTACCTCGACGTCGGGCGCGAGGCGGGCGGAAGGGTGGACCTGGGCGGAGGGATGGATCACTTCGGAGGAAGGGCGGAGCCGAACAGCTCGAGCTGGGCGGCCTTGACCATATCGTAGACGCGGAGCAGGCGGAGCAACTGCAACGTGTCGGATTTCGCGTAGCTCTGGTTCGATTCGACCGCCTGCACGAGGTTCTCGAGGATGGTCCGGAAGGTCAGCACATGGTCCACGCCGCTCTCCCGGAGCAACGTGATGCTTTCGGAGCGCTGCGGCTCGGCGGCCGGGATGCCCGGGAGCACGAGGACCTTGGCGAGCGGCTGACCTTCGGTCGGCGTGAGGTCGGCGAAGGCCTCCTTGGCCGCTTCGACGGCCTCCTTGCGGACGAATTCCAGCAGGTCGCCTTTCTTGATCATCGTCGGCGTGATGGCCTTCGTCGTGTGCCAGGCCTTCACCGCGACGACCGCGGCGGACAGGCCCGCCAGGTCGGAACTGAAGAGCTGGAAGGGCGTCTCGCCGCCGCGGCGCGGGGACGGGTTGATCACGAGCAGGTCGCCTTCTTCGTCGGCGCGTTTCCGGCGGGATTGGACGGCGTACTTGCGCGACTGGCGCACGAAGAAACCGTTCATCTCGAAATACTCGCGGACCAGACTGTCGTCGAAACCCGCCATTGGCCGCAAGGATGCGGTCGAACCGCCCGGCTGGTCAACCCGCGATAAGGGGTCAGAGGACGAAGTCGGCCGGCGCGATCGCGACCGTGAACTCGCCCTTGAGCGAACCGCCCTTCAGGGCCGGCACCAGCTCGGCCAGCGGCGCGGTGCGGATGGTCTCGTGCAGCTTGGTGAGTTCGCGGCCGACGCAGACGACCCGGGCGGGCCCGAGGATCTCGAGCATCTCGTCGAGGAAGTCGCCGATCCGGTGGCAGGATTCGTGCAGCACGACGGTCTCGTCCGCGGGCTTGAGCCCTTCCAGGAAGCGGCGGCGGGCGGCGGATTTCGGGGCGAGGAAGCCGACGAACCGGAAGGCGTTGGTCGGCAGTCCCGAAGCGGAGAGCAGGGCGACGATGGCGCAGGGGCCCGGCAGGGGCGTGACGGTCAGTCCGCGGCGACGGCATTCGCGGGTCACGCGGAAGCCGGGATCGCTGATGCCGGGCGTGCCGGCGTCGGTGATCAGGGCGATGCGGGCGCCGCCCGCCACCTTGTCGGCGATGAGCACCGCGGCGTCCTTCTCGTTATGCTCATGGTAGGCGAGCATCGGCTTGGAGACGTCGAGGTGGCGCAGGAGACCGCCGGTCACCCGCGTGTCTTCGCAGGCCACCAGGTCGCAATCCGCGATGGCCTCGCGGGCGCGCGCGGTGATGTCACCGAGGTTGCCCAGCGGGGTGGCCACGACCCAGAGCCGGCCGGCCGGGCGGCCGTCGGCGCCTGCGTCGCGGGCGGTCATCAGCGGCGGTAGCCGGATCCGGGCGTCGTGACGCCCGGGAGGCCGCCTTGCCAGTTGGCAGGCTGAGACTGCGGCAGCATGGAGTCGGCCGGCTTCTCGACGGTCTCGCAGCCGACCAGGCCGCCGAGGCCGGAGAGGAGGACGAGAGCGATGATGAGGCGGGCGGACATCTTACTTGCTGGCGAGCTTGGTGGAAGGGACCAGCGAGACCGAAGAGGCCTTGGCGATGGCGCCGAGGTCGAGGTCCTTGTCCGGCTGCAGCTGGCCGTAGGAGAGGGCGCCCTTCACGGAGGAAATCTGGACCTTGCCGATCTTCTTGCCGTCGACCTTCACGTCGAAGACGGCCTTTTCCTTGATGCCGTTGGCTTCGCCGACGGAGAAGGCGACGATGCCCGACTTGGCGTCGAGGGCCAGGATGTTGGTCAGGACGGAGTCGGTGGCGGCTTCGACGGTCACGGCGACGGCGGTCGGGG
>SXGQ01784046.1_pt1 | contig 27237 bp, 23 predicted proteins | sample 3178371 | NCBI WGS metagenome assembly SXGQ01 (sample SAMN11356859, study PRJNA531348) | freshwater metagenome | isolation source: freshwater sample F1-20 | place: China: Fuxian Lake, Yuxi | collected 2017-12-25 | reverse complement strand
CCCGGCGCGAGCGGCGCGACCGCCGCTCGGTGGGTTATCGCCCCGGCCGCCGCGGCGGTTCGGCCGATGGCGGCGACGCGGGCAGGCCCTGACAGACGGCAGACAGCCTGCGCGCGGCCAGGAAGAACGTGTCGGCGGCCTCCGCCGCCGACACGTCACCGGCAGCGGCCAGATGGAGGCTCACCTGCCCCATCACGAGGGGCAACTCGGGGTTCCCGGGATCGACCCGGGCACGCTCCGTGCCGACTGCCAGCGCCGCCCGGAGCACGTCCTCCGGAAACGGCGCGGGCGGTTTCGCCTGGGCAGCGCGCCGCACCGCGACGAGGCTCTCGCGCAACTCCCTGACGACCGCCGCGGAGCGGACGTCGCGCCACACCAGGATCGTTGTGGCCAGGCAGGAAATGCAGAGCAGTCCGGCGACGATCGGCGGGACCAGGCCGACAGCAACCGGCGGTGCGGCACGCGCCGGCGATGGAGATGGAGAGGGTCCGGCCGTGAGGGCGAGACCGACGAGGATCGCCGCCAGGAAGGCGTTGGCGGGGAGATGCAGGTTCCAGTCGAAGAACGAGTGGACAGCCAGCCCCGCAAGTCCAGCCCACACCCCCGCCGACCAGGCCCAATCGGGCGCGGGAACATGCCTGCGCCACCGCCACCAGGCCACCCCGAGCGCCCCGAGCAGTCCCAGCCCGCCGAGCAACCCGACCAGGCCCGTCTCCGCGAGCCACTGGTCGACGTCATCGTGGGCGAACGCGAAGTGAACCGTCGATTCCGGCAGAAGCCGGGGGTGGAGGCCCCGGTAGCTGCCCAGGCCGGTGCCGAGCAGCGGCGCCGCGAGGAACATCCGGTCGGCGACACGGGCGGCCTCCGCGCGGCCATCGGCGAGCATCTTTGCCACCTGCGGCTCGAAGCGATCGGGGAGCAGCTTCTCGAGCCCGCGCAGCGGACCATGCAGCACGAGCACCGCCGCGAGGAGGCAGGTAGCCGCCGCGGCGACGATCCCCCCCATCAGCCACCGGGCCCAGCGTGATTCGACCGCCGCCGCGGCGAGCACGAGGGTGGCGAAAGCCAGTGCCGCCGTCCCCGCGCGGGAGCCGGCCATCCGCCCCGTCACCCAGGCGGCGGCCAGGAGGATCGCGGCAGCCACGGCGCCGCGGAGTGCCGCCCCGGCGAGCCCGGGGAGCCAGCGGCGCGAGGCCCCCAACCACACCGCGCAGAGCACCGGGAGGGTGAGATAGACGCCACCGGCGAACTTGTTGGTGTCGACATAGGAACCGAAACCGTCCCCGTTGACCCACTCCTCGACCTCGTAGCGACGATCGCCTGCGGTCATCCACAACGGGTAGGAGATGGCGGCGCTGGCCACGGGCTCCACAAGCGGGCTGCGCCAGAAGTCGAGGGGACCGTCGAGCGGGTAGCGGCCCAGCAGCGCGTGGCCATCCCCTTTCTTCACCGGAAACGCCAGGCCCAGCGCGAGGATCACCACCGCCGACACGGCGAGCGCGCCGAGGAGCCAGCGGCGCAGCCATGGCACCCGCCCCAGATCGGCAACCATCACCACCACGGAGAGTCCGAGGAGGAGTTGGCGCAGCGAGACGGCCGTGACGTGTGGATCGACGGAGATCCGCCCCCGGGCAGCGGCGATCCCCTCCAGTGCCACCTTCCACCGGCCTCCCGACACGGGGGCCAGCCCGATGAGCAGACCGTCCGGTAGGGGAAGGATCTGCAGCAGGCCCACCGCAGTCGCAAGCAGCGGCACGGCCAACAGCCAAGGCGACCGGCGTGCCGACACCGCCCAGAGCAGCGTGGCCAGGGCCGCGAGGATGTCGAGGCCGAGCCGGGCCCAGCCGGGGGCACCGCCGATCGCCACCGGCCCACCCACGATCAGCAGGACCAACAACCCCACGGCCGTCGCCTCTGCGATCGAGCGCACACTGACGGGCACGGCGGCGGATGGACCAGGCATAGTGCACTCCGGTGGCATGGCTGCGATCACGACGCCGCGATCCTACCGCTCCGGGGCAGCCCCCGCACCGCGCGGGCCACCAGCGGCGTGTACCGCACCCCCCTGGAGCGAGCCGAGCGCCGCCGCACCCCACCCCCAGCCTGCTATGCTCATGGCCGTTTCAGCCAAGCCCCGGGGGACATTTCACATGGCAGGCCATCGCGGCGGACGGTGGAATGGCGAATGGTGTGGCGGCCGCGGCACGTTCATGGCGGCCCTGATCGGAGTGGCCCTGCTGACGGCTGGCCGTGCCCCCGCCGCCGATCCCGCACCGCGGCCGGGGCCCAACATCCTCTTCATCTTCTGTGACGACCTCACCTGCCAGGCGCTCTCCTGCTACGGCGACGACCGCCGGCTCCTCCAGACCCCGAACATCGACCGTCTGGCGAAGGCTGGCATGACCTTCGACCGCTGCCTGGTCACCAACTCGATCTGCGGTCCGAGCCGGGCCACGATCCTCACCGGGAAGTACTCCCACCGCAACGGCTTCTACAACAACACCAACTCCCGCTTCGACAGCACGCAGACCACGTTCCCGAAACTCCTCCAGACGGCTGGCTACCAGACCGCCCTCGTCGGCAAGTGGCACCTCGTCAGTGAGCCGACCGGGTTCGACCACTGGGAGATCCTTCCGGGCCAGGGGATCTACTACAACCCGCCGATGATCTCCGCGTCCGGGAAAACCACGCGCCGCGGGTACGTGACCGACGTGATCACCGACCTGTCGCTCGAGTGGCTGGCCACGCGTGATCGAACGAAGCCGTTCCTCCTGATGAGCCAGCACAAGGCGCCGCACCGGGAGTGGGCGCCGCCGCTGCGCCACCTCGGTTGGGACGGCGACCGCAGCCACCCCGAGCCGGCAACGCTCTTCGACGACTACGCCGGCCGCAGCCGGGCGGTGAGTGATCACGACATGGGGATCGACCGCACGTTCACCGAACTCGACGCCAAGCTCCGCCCCCCGCCGGGGATCACCCCCGAGGAACTGGTCACCTGGAACGCCTACTACGGCCCGCGGAACGACGCCTTCCGGGCCGCGAACCTCTCGGGCCGCGATCTGGTGCGCTGGCGCTACCAGCGCTACATGCACGACTACCTCGCCTGCGTGAAGGCGATCGACGAGTCGGTCGGGCGGATGCTCGACGCGCTCGAGGCGGAGGGGATCGCCGACGAGACGGTTGTGATCCTGTCGAGCGACCAGGGCTTCTTCCTCGGGGAGCACGGCTGGTTCGACAAGCGCTGGATCTTCGAGGAGTCGCTGCGCACGCCGCTCATCGTCCGCTGGCCGGGACTCACGGAGCCGGGAAGCCAGTGCGACAAGATCGTGTCGCTGATCGACTTCGCCCCGACGTTCCTCACGCTCGCCCGCGTCGCGGTGCCCGCCGGCATGCAGGGCCGCGCCCTCCAGCCGTTGCTGGCCGGCCATGCGCCCGCCGACTGGCGCACGAGCCTCTACTACCACTATTACGAGTATCCGGTGCCGCACCGCGTGCGGCCGCATCGGGGCGTGGTCACCGACCGCTACAAACTCGTCCACTACTACGGCACCGATGTCGACGACTGGGAACTCCTCGACCGCGAGGTGGACCCACTGGAGACGAAGAGCTTCCACGCCGATCCCGCCTACGCCGAGCGCATGCGCGACCTGCGCGCGGAACTCGACCGCCTGCGCCGCGAGGTCGGCGACGAGACCGACCCACCGCGCACGGCATTCGGCGACAAGCCGTTCGGCGACCGCTGACGGCACAGCTCACCTGCGCGCGGCGGGTGACCGCGGGGTCAGCGTGCGGGTGGGTCGTCCTGATAGATGCGGTATTTCTTCGTCACCAGCGCCCCACCACGCTCCAGCGAGCGTTTGGAGAGGTGATTGCTCTCCAGCACCCAGGAGAACTCGGTCTCCTCGATCCCCCATTCGCGCACCCGCGGCACCAGGGCCGCCAGCAGCACCAGCCCCACCCCCCAGGCCTGGTACTCGGGAATCACGTTGGTGCTGATGGCCCGCATCCGCTTGATCGCCCGCTTGTTCCACAAGAGCCGCAGGAAGCCGAAGGGGAGGAGTCGGCCGTTGATCGCCTTGATGCGCGCGTTGTAGTCGAGGAGGCAGAACACGGCACCGATCGGCTTGCCATCGACCTCGGCGACGAGGGCCAACTCCGGGACGATGAGGTACTTGAGGCTCGCCGCCATGTGCTTGAGTTCGCCGTCGGAGAGGGGCACGAAGCCCCAGGTTCCGCCGAGACTCGAGTTGTAGATGTCGAGGAACATCCGCACCTCGTCGTCGAACCGGCGGCGGTCGAGCGGCCGCACGCTGACGCCGAACCGTTCCTTCACCCCCTGCACCATCACCCCGAGTTTCGAATCGAGCGAGTCGAGCATCTCCGTGGCGCCCCAGAAGGCGTACAGATCCTCGACCTTGCCGAACCCGTTGTCCTCGACGAGCCCCCCGTACCACGGGCGGGCGTGGGTCATCATGAAGAACGGCGGGGTGTCGAAGCCCTCGATGAGCAGCCCGCATTCGTAGTTGAGCGAGGGGTTGGTCGGACCACGGATGGCGGTCATCCCCTCGGCATGGAGCCACTCACGGGCGGCACCGAACAGGCTGCGCGCCGCGGCCGGATCGTCGTCGCACTCGAAGAAGCCGAAGAAGCCGCGCTGCTCGCCGTAGCGTTCGACGTGGCCGGCATTGACGATGGCGGTGATCCGCCCCACGTCGCGACCACCGCGGACGGCGAGAAACGAGCGCGCCCGTGACCGCTCGTAGAACGGATGCGGCCGGAACCCGAGGAGTTCCTCCTGGGAATGGATCAGCGGCGGCACCCAAGAGGGATCGTCGGCGTAGATCCGCCAGGGAAGCCGGATGAAACGCCGCCGCTGCGACCCGGAATCGACCGTCTCCAGCTTCACGTCCGCCACGGTGTTCCGCTCCGCTCGTGCGGCGGCCGGGTCGGGTGGCGGCACTGTCCACCCGTCGTCACCCACCCGAAATCACCCGTCGGCCGGCTGCCCCACGAGGGGCTCCGACGGACGGGCTCCCGGGCAGAAACCCTCCCGCCACAACCACTTTTGACCATACGACCGCATCTGCCGCGCCGATCGCTCGAACCGTCAACGTCGGTCCCCGGGGACGGGCCACGAAAGTGTTGCCAGTCCTGCACCCGAACTACAATCAGGGCTGAGTCGATCGAGGGATCGCATCGGCTCGGCTTGATTCGACAGGCTGCAGGGCGATCCACCATGAACGTTTCCGCGACCGACTGGACCGTCACAGGCCACCCGGTCACCGCAGGCCATCCGGGCACCGCAGGCCGCACGGGCACCGCAGGCCGCACGGGCACCGCAGGCCGCACGGGCACCGCAGGCCGCACGGTCGGCCAGCCGACGGCTCCGCAGACCGTCGCCGTCACCGGCGCGACGGGCCTGCTCGGCAACAACCTCGTGCGGATGCTCGTCAACCGCGGCTTCCGCGTGCGTGTGGTCGTGCGCTCGGCCGCGCTCGCCGCCCGGACCCTCGAGGGACTCCCGATCGACGTGACCGTCGCCGACCTCGGTGACGGCGGCCGGCTCGAGACGGTCTTCTCCGGGTGCCGGGCGGTGTTCCACTCCGCCGCCCATGTCCACTGCGGCTGGCGCCACCTCGAGGAGATGCGCGAGACCAACGTCGAGGGGAGCCGCCGCGTGGCCCGGGCGGCGCGCGGGGCCGGTGCCCGGCTGGTCCACGTGTCGAGCGTCGATGCGATCGGGCTGCGGCACGACGGCACGCCCGCCGACGAGGACACGCCGATCGGCGGCATGCCCGAGTGCCCCTATGTGGTCACCAAACGCGGCGCGGAGCACGCGGTGCTTGCCGAGGTGGACCGGGGGCTTGACGCGGTGATCATCAACCCGACGTACATGCTCGGACCGTGGGATTGGAAGCCGTCGAGCGGTCGGATGCTGCTCGAGGTGGGCAACGGATGGGGGACGCTCGCCCCGCCCGGCGCCAACGACTTCGTCGATGTCCGCGACGTGGCTGCGGGTGCCCTGGCGGCGGCCGAGCGCGGTCAGACCGGCAGGCGCTACATCCTCGGCGGCCATCCGCTCCCCTACCTCGAGGCCTGGCGGGTCTTCGCCCGGGTCGCCGGGCGGATGCAACCGCTCGGCGCCGCCCCGGAGACCGTCGTCCGCCTCGCCGGATGGTTCGGCGACGCGGCGAGCCTGTTCACCCGCCGGGAACTGCCGGTGAATTCCGCCGCGGCGACGATGTCGATGCTGCCGCACCTGTTTTCGTCACGCCGCGCCCGGGCGGAACTGGGATACTCCTCCCGTCCGTTCGAAACGACGGTCGTCGATGCCTGGCAATGGTTCGTCGACCATGGTCTCGTGCGCGTGGCCCGCGGGCGCCCGGTGCTGGCGCGCTGACGGCGTCGGAGAGCGGACCACCGGCACTCGCCCGCTCCCCGCCATGACCATGCCCATGCCACACATCCTCGTGGTCGAGGACGAAGAGCATCTCGCCATCGGCATCAAGTTCAACCTCGAGGCCGAGGGGCTCCGGGTGACGACGGTCGGCGACGGGCAGGCGGCGGTGGCCATGCTCGACAGCGGCTCCCCGCCGATCGATCTGCTCGTGCTCGACCTCATGCTCCCCGGGATGAGCGGCTACGCCGTCTGCGAGGCGATCCGCGCCCGGGGCCACGGCCTCCCGGTGGTGATGCTCACGGCGCGGACCCTGGTCGAGGACCGGATCCGCGGCTTCGACGCCGGGGCGGATGTCTACCTGCAGAAGCCGTTCGACCTCGACGAGTTGCTCTCGATCGTCCGCAGCCTGCTGGTACGGCGCGGGCGCACGGCACGGCCGGGAGGCGTGAGCGAGCCGACCGGCCGCGCCGGCGGATACCGCTTCGGGGATGCCGAGGTCAACTTCGACACCTTCGAAGCGCGTTGCCGGGGGGCACAGGTGCGCCTGACCAACCTGGAGATGAAACTGCTCCGATACCTGGTCGAGCACGAGGAACTGGTGGTGTCACGCGAGGAACTGCTGACGAAGGTCTGGGGGCTGGCACGGCCGCCGGCCACGCGGACCGTCGACACGTTCATGTTCAATCTCCGGCAGGCGTTCGAGGCTGATCCGTCGAAGCCGGTTCATTTCCTGTCGGTGCGTGGCACCGGCTACCGCTTCGTGGGCGACCGCCCCGCGGCCTCCTGACAGGCTGTGGCCAAACAGCCTGCTGCACCTCACGGATGAGGTGCCGGGAGCGCAACTCCCGTGAAAACCGCAGGTTTTCGGGTGGCCAAAGGCCAAGGATGGACTTTGGCCACGGGCTGCTGACCAGCGCCCGACCGGTGGCCCCCGGCCTGCTGACGATCGCGGCACCGGCTGCCCGGCGCCCGGGCAGCCGGCGCACAACAACGCCGCGTCAGCCGGCCACGACCGCTACGGTGCGGCACGTTTTTCTCGGTCGTTCCCGAAGTCGGCCCCGGCGGCACGGGATCTGCTCTCTTTCCGACCGGCTGATCGTTGTCAGGCCGGTGGATCGGTGGAGTCCATCGGTCCCGAGCACCCCCCGGGGGACACCCACCATGAACCGTGTTCTTTTCCTCGCCGCCCGACCGTCGGCTGCCAAACGGGCGGCTGCCGGTGCCGGGCTCGCACCCACGTCATCCAAGTCGAGCGGACCACAGCGTTGCGGACCACAGCGTTGCGGACCACAGCGTTGCTGACCTGTTGGCACAGCGTTGCTGACCTGTTGGCACAGCGTTGCTGACCTGTTGGCACAGCGTTGCTGACCGGTTGGCACAGCGTTGCTGACCACAGCGTTGCTGACCGGTTGGCACAGCGTTGCTGACCGGCTCACCTCGGGCCTCACCCCCCGCGCCCCGCCGCCACCAGCGCCGCCGCAGCCGCGCCCGGAGAGGGTGCCTTGAGGAGCGATTCTCCAACCAGCATGGCGGCGATTCCCGCCGCGGCCAACCGCTCGACGTCGGCCGGTGTGCGGATCCCGCTCTCGGCCACGAGGCTGCACTCGTCGGGCACCTGCTCCCGCAGCCGGAGCACATGGTCCAGATCGGTGGTCATGGTCCGCAGATCGCGGTTGTTGATGCCGATCAGGGTCGCTCCCGTGTCGAGCACCCGCTGCAGATTGGCGGCGTCGTGGAGTTCGACCAGCGGGGTCATACCCAGGTCGAGGATCTGCCGGTACAGGCCCCGCAGCCGGCAGTCGTCGAGACACTCGGCGATGAGGAGGACGGCGTCGGCACCGTGGGCCCGGGCTTCGAAGACCTGGTAGTCGTCGATGACGAATTCCTTCCGCAGCAGCGGCAGGGTCACCGCGCTCCGGGCCGCCTCCAGGTCGGTGACGTCACCGCCGAATCCGGGGCCATCGGTGAGGATCGAGAGCGCGGCGGCACCTGCTGCGGCATATTCGCCCGCGATCATGGCGACATCCGCCCCCGGCCGGATCGATCCGGCGGACGGGCTGCTCCGCTTGAACTCGGCGATCAGCTGGACACGGCCGGGCTTGGTGACCGCGGTGAAGAAATCGAGCGCCGGGGGGGCGGTGGCGGCGGCCCGCTCGACGGTCGCCAGGGGGACCCGGTCGCGGATCGCGGCCAGCTCGCCCCATTTGCGGGCGACGATCGCGTCGAGGATCGAGGGCATGGGTGGGCTCCCGGCCGCCGGACGGTCAATGGCGGAAGTGCCGCCGCGACGAAAACACCATCGGGATCCCGGCCTTCTCGGCGGCGGCGATCACCTCGGGATCGCGCTTGGAACCACCCGGCTGGATGATGGCGGCGATCCCCGCCGCGGCGATCGGCTCGATCGAATCGGCGAACGGGAAGAAGGCATCCGACGCGAGCACCGCGCCGCGGGCCCGCGGCCCCGCCTTCGCCAAGGCGAGCCGGACCGCATCGACGCGGCTGGTCTGCCCGACGCCGGCGCCGACGAGATTCGTGCCCTGGCAGACGGCGATGGCATTGCTCGTGAGCCGGCGGACGATCGTGAAGGCGAAGTCGAGGGCCGGCGTGAGCGGGGCGGCGGGAGTGGCGGTCGTCACCACCCGCCAGGCGGCTGGATCGTCGCAGCGGTCGTCGGGCCGCTGGGCGAGCACGCCGCCGGCGATCGACCGCAATTCCAGCCCCGCGGTGGGTTCCCAGGGATCGCCGGCCGGCACCTCCACCAACCGCACCGAAGCCTTCCAACTCGGCACGGTCGTCAGGCACTCGACGGCTCCGGGGGCGAACCCCGGAGCGGCGATCGCCTCGACGAACAGGCCGGGACGGGTGAGCAACTCGGCAGTCGCGCGGTCGAGCGGCCGGTTGACCGCGAGGATCGACCCGTAGGCACTGACCGGGTCGGCCGCGAGGGCCTGCTCCAGTGCCCTGGAGAGCGTGTCGGCGGTGGCGGCCCCGCAGGGATTGGTGTGCTTGACGACCACGGCCATCGGCGTTTCCACCAGGCCCGCCAACCGCGTCGCGGCGTCGAGATCGAGGAGGTTGTTGTACGACAGTTCCCGGCCGTGCAGCTGCTTGAGCCCGGCCAGCCCGGCCCGGGTGCCGACCGGGGCGTAGAGCGTGGCGGCCTGGTGGGGATTCTCGCCATACCGCAGCGGCAACCGCCGCTCCAGTTCGAGCGTCAACCGCGCCGGAAGCGGCGGTTCCTCATCGGGCGGCGACAGCGGCGAGGGGGCGACAGCCGGGGCCACGAGCCCGGCATGGCCCGCCATCCATCCGGCGATCAGCGCGTCGTAGGCAGCGGTCTGCTCGAAGGCCCGCGCCGCCAGCTGCCGCCGCTGCACGAGCGTGGTACCTCCGGAGGCGACCGCGGCGATGAGATTGTCGTACTGGGCTGGGTCGGTGACCACCGCGGTGAAGGCATGGTTCTTCGCTGCGGCGCGCACCAGGCTCGGCCCGCCGATGTCGATCAGTTCGATCGCCTCGTCGGGGCGTGCGTCTGGTCGGCCGGCAACGCTGGCGAAGGGATAGAGATTGACGATCACCGCGTCGAACCGCCCGATCCCGTGCTCGGCCAGCGTGGCGACGTCTTGATCACGATCGAAGCGGCCGAGAATCCCGGCGAAGATGCGCGGATGGAGCGTTTTCACACGACCTTCGAGCATCTCGGGAAACCCGGTGACGGTCGCCACGTCGGTGACCGGGAGCCCCTGCGCCGCCAGGGCGCGCGCGGTGCCGCCGGTGCTGACGACCTCCACGCCGGCAGCGGCGAGCCCGCGGCCGAGCCGATCGAGCCCGGTCTTGTCGAACACGCTGACGAGCACCCGACGGACCGGGATCCGGTCGGGCGTGGCCGCAGGGGGAGCGGGAGGGGAGGTGTGCATGAAAATCACGAATACGGCACGGCGGGCGCCGCCGCAAGCATTCGCCCGGCCCACGGCCGAAAACCGGTCACCAGACCCCTGCCCCTGGCGCGACGCCCGGGCCCGGGATCATCCCTTGGTTCCGGGCAGCCGCACCTCCACGAGCGTGCCGCTGGCGGGCCCCCGGTCCTTGACGAGCACCCGTCCACGCAGGCGGCTGACGATCGACTGGACGAGCGACAGTCCCAGGCCGGTGCCGGGCGTGGAGCGTTCCAGTTCGCTCCCCAGGCGGACGAACCTACGAAAGACGTTGCGCCGCTCCTGGCTGGGGATCCCGGGGCCGTTGTCGGCCACCCGCACCAGCACCGTCCCCCCCGGCACCGCCCCGGCCTCGATGCTCACGTCGGGCCTGGGCAGGGAATACTTGACGGCGTTGTCGATGAGATTGCGGAAGACGATCTCGAGGTCCGCAGCCCGCCCCCGCACGAGCAGGTCGGCGGGCAGCGGCTCGCCGTCGGCCAGACCGCCGACGCGGATCGTCTCCGCCCCGATCCCGTAGCGACTGGCAACCGTGTCACGGGCGTGCGTCAGCACCGGTTCCAGGGCCGTGACGTTGCCGCCCCGGGCACCGCGACGCTGCAACGTCTTGGCGGCATCGAGGAGGTGATCGATGAGCGTGTCGAGCCGCTCGACGTCGTCGAGCATGAAGCGATGGAAGTCGGCCTGCTGCTCCGCCGACACGTTGCGGCGCGTGAGTGTCTGGAGATAGAGCTTGAGCGAGGCCAGCGGGCTTTTCAGTTCGTGCGTGACACTGTCGATGAAATTGCTCTGCCGCTGCGAGAGCGCGATCGCCTTCACCGTCAGGAACGCGTAGACGATCACCCCGACCAGCACGAGCACGAGCAGGGCGACGCCCACCCCGAGGATCGCCCAGTAAAAGGCGGCGTTCTTCGAGCCGAGGGCGGCGGCGATGCTCACCAGCACCCAGCCCACGCCGAGGGCGATGATCGAGCCGACGAGCACCACGCCGAGCAGGATCGGCCAGCCGAGCGAGCGGCGGGGTTCCATCGGTGTCGGCTCCCGGGGTCCCTCCCGCGGCACGACGGTGCTGGTGCGGGGAAAAGCTGTCGTTTCGCGTGGACTGACTGTAGCCTCTGGGCGGAGACAATGATGCCGCCCCGCAGCACCGGCGAGCACACGCGATCCGATGGCATCCCCCACATCCAACCCGACCGGCCCCGTCCACGGTGATCGCGCACGGATCCGTGCGCCGGTGCGGCTCCGGGCAGGCGCGGTCGTGGTGGAGTTTCTCTGGGCGGGCGACCGCTGGCGACATGTCGTCACGGCACCCGACGACGGTGGCGACAGGCACGGCTCCCCGGGGCATCGCCAGGGGCTGGATGGGTGGCATTCGCTGGAGGGCCCAGTGGCACCGCTCCACGACCCGCGCCGCCCCGGCTCACCGGTGATCACCGAATTGTCGGTGGTCGGGCCTGCCGAAGCCCCCCGGGCGCTGCTCGGTGTCGGGCATGCGGGGTGCGGCCATTGTTCGCTGGCAGTCACCGTCGATGACGACGATCCCAGCGGCCTGCGCTTCGAGGTTGCGTGCCGCCTTTCCGCCGCGTGGCCCGGACTCGGCTCCGCCTACCGTCATCATGCCGCCGGGAAATCGGTCGCCGCCCTCGCCCTCCAGCCCCACCCGGGAGGTCCTCGTCAGACGCTGGTATGGACCTACCGGTTCGGTCCCGCCGGTCTGGTGACGATCGAGGGTGCCGTCAGGCAGGCGGGTGAGCCTGGCGGCAACCGGGCCGACGCCCCGACCTGAGTGAACGCGGGGCTGGCTTGCAGTCGGCCGGCCGATCAGGCAAATTCATGGGGTTTTCCCGCCTTCCACCCGGTTCCGGGATCCCGCCATGTTCGCCCAGATCGAGCGACTGAAGTCGGAATGGACCGATCGCTACGTCGTCGTCGATGCGGCGGTGCCGGAACTGGCCCGTTTCGCTGCGGCGACCGGCCAGGTGAAAACGGTCAACATGAACGGCCGCTGCCTGGTGGAGTTCGACCAGTTCAACAACGTCGGCTGGTACGACATCGATCCGTCGTGCCTGAAGGTGGTGCCCAAGCCGGTGCCGAAGCCGGCCGAGGCCAAGGTGGCAAAGCCCGCTGCAAAACCGGCGCCGGCGAAACCGGCGCCGGCGAAGCCCACGGCGGACACACCCGCCGCCACGCCGGCAGCCAAGCCAGCGGCCAAACCCGCCGGAGCGCGTCCGTCGACGGCTGACATCCTCGCCGCCGCGCGGGCCAAGGGGGCGACTGCTGCCGCGGGCGATGCGAGCGCCGCCCCCAAGCCCGCCGCTGCGAAAGCACCGGCCGCCGGACCTGCAGCCCCCTCCGGCACAGGCAAACTTTCCACTGCCGAGATTCTCGCGCGCGCCCGGGCGGCGAAAGGTGGCGGCGAGACTGCGGCGGCGCCAGTGCCCACCGTTGCTCCATCGGAAGGACTTCCTGACGCCGCGGATGCGGGGCACGCCGCTGTCGAGCACGCGACCGAGCCACCGGCCGCCGTCACCAAACCGGCGAAACCGGCTTCGGCCAAGGGCCCGCTGCCGACGACCACTGCCGACAAGATCGCATGGTGCCGGGCGAACGACGCGAACTGATCGGTCGATCGTCTGACTCGCGCGCCCGGCTTGATCAAGGGCCGACCGGTGGCACGACCACGCCGGCCCGAGGCCAACAGCCGCAACGGTCACGCGTGCCGCCCGGTGTTGACGGGCTTTCTTGACGGGCCTCCTTCAGGGGCCTTCACGAGCGGCAATGGCACCGCGAAAGCAGCCCAATCCGCAGGGTCAGACGGTGAGAACAGCCGCGCCGACCGACCCACGAAATGGCCTCGACAAATGTTTGACTGCGTCCCATTGGCGTCCATAATACGGCTGTCTCGTCGATCACCCGCCCCAGTCGATCGCTCCTGATCGTTCCCTCACGGGGTCAGGGTTCCTTGGTGTCTGTGTGCCTGCGGTGCCGGTCTGTCGGTCGGTCTCTCAACGGCAACACCGAAGTCTGCGGCAGGTTGAACGAGGTATGCCCGAGCGAATGGAGAACCTCGTGAGGCCTGTCGCGCGACCCGGTGGTCTGCCGCCGCGACACGCAGGACCTGTTGACCAGCGAATGAACGATCGAGCAACCCGAAGCGGCGCGATCGCGGCCGGCTCGTCGCGAGCCTGACCGCTTCCCACGCGACCCTGATCCCACGCGACGCCGCCAGCGCTCATCCTCCCGACACTGTTTTCCCCTTACGGAGTTGTTGTTTTCGATGGCCCGGATCCGCAATGTGTTTGAGATCATCGAGTTGTATGGGCACGACGAGAACTTCGAGCCCCAGCCGACCCCCGAATTCACCCCGACGCGGGCACCGGCTGGCTCGCGGCAAAAACTCGACATTCTCGCCGAACGGATTCAGCGTGGCATGCCGCTGTGGCACCCCGAAGACTCGACCGAGTTTGCCGGCGTGATGGTCGGCGCCGGCGAGCATGACTGAATGGCCCATGACTGAATGGCCATGGGATGGCCCCGCCTGAGGATGACCTGGGGCCGTGAGTACCCGGGCCGTCCGGTGTTCCCGGGCATGAGCAGTTTGCCGAGGCCCGATCCGGTTTTCCTGGGATCCGGTTTTCCTGGGAATAACGGGCCCACCGGCAAGTGGCTGCTCGGCGATGCGGGGCACGCGGTGCGGGGGATCAGAGCCCGCGACGAGACTGCCGGCGCATGCCCGCTTCGATATCGCGGCGGGCCGACGCTGCTTTGAGCTTCTCGCGCTTGTCGTGGAGCTTGCGCCCCCGGCCGATGCCCATCAGCACCTTCACGCGACCATCCTTGAAGTACATCTTCAACGGGACGAGCGTCAGTCCCTTCTCCTTCGCCTGGCCGGCGAAGCGGCTGATCTCGCGACGGTGCATGAGGAGTTTGCGGGGGCGTTTGGGCTGATGGTTGAGTTGGTTGGCCTTCTCGTATTCGGGGATGTCGCAGCCCACCAACCAGACCTCGCGACCATCGACCCGGCCATAGGCTTCGTCGAGCGACATCCTTCCGACACGGAGGCTCTTCACCTCGCTGCCGACCAAAGCGATGCCGCATTCGAGCGTGTCAACCACCTCGTACTCGTGCCGGGCCTTGCGGTTCTCTGCCACGACCCGCTCCTGCGGCTTTTCCTCGGTGCGGGGGGTCTTGCGACCGCTTTGCGAACGGGTTGGCTTGGGGGTGGTCACAGGGCTCAGACTCCGCCGGGCGACGGTGGGCAGCGGTTTTTCCGCAGGGTACACTGACGATTCACTCTACGGCATTTTCCACCATGCGCATCTTCTGCCCACGTGCCCGCCGGTCCGGTTGCCCGGATTCGGCCCCCGCCACGTCCACGTCCCGATCGGGCCTCTGGTCGCGCCCAGGCCGTCGCCCGAGGGCCGGTTCCTGCCGGGGGTGGTCCATCCCGCGGGTGTGCCGGCTGATCGCCACCGTCCTCCTCGGCGTTGCGGGCCTTTGCGGCGTCGCGGGAACCATGTCGGGCGGTGTCGCAGGGGCGCAGCCGGCAACGCCTGGATTCATCGCCGGCGACGAAAAGCCGGCCGTGGAGGGCCCGGTCGTCAGGGTCGCGGGAGGCTGGATGGTTTCATACGACGAGACCATTCCGGGCACGACCGTCACCTACCGGATGCTCCCCGTGCCCGGCGGCACCTTCCGCATGGGCAGCCCCGACGACGAGGCCGACCGGAGCGCCGATGAAGGCCCCGTCCATGAGGTGCGGGTCGAACCCTTCTGGATGGGTCGCTGCGAGGTGACGTGGGGTGAGTACAAGCCCTATATGGCAGCCTGCGACCTCTTCAAGGCGATGGAGTCGGCACGGATCAACAAGATCACCCCCGCCAACGAAGCCGACGCCGTCACCGCCCCGAGCAACCTCTACGATCCGACGACCACCTTCACGCACGGCGAGGAACCGCTCCTGCCGGCGGCCACGATGACCCAGTTCGCAGCCCGCCAGTACACGAAGTGGCTCAGCGGATTGACGGGGCGATTCCACCGGCTGCCCACCGAGGCGGAATGGGAGTATGCCTGCCGGGCCGGGTCGACGACCCCGTGGTCGTGCGACGCCGACGGGTTCGACGACGTCGCCTGGCACGCGGGCAATGCCGACGACACCACCCACGACGTCGGCGGGAAGCAGCCCAATCCCTGGGGTTTCCACGACATGCACGGCAATGTCGCCGAATGGGTCCTCGACGAGCTCGCGCCGGATGGCTATTCCCATCAGGCTTCGCTGCCACAGCCCGTGCCGGCAGCCGATGCGGCCGTCTGGCCCACCCACCTCTCGCCACGCGTCGTCCGGGGTGGCTCCTACTACGACGAAGCGGATCGCTGCCGCAGCGCCGCCCGGCGCGGCAGCGAAGACACCGCCTGGAAGGAAATCGATCCCAACCTTCCCAAGAGCCCGTGGTGGTACACGGAGGAACCTTCCCTCGGGGTAGGAATGCGGATCGTCCGCCCGTTCGCCGAGCCCGAGGTGGCGGTGCGTCAGCGCTGGTGGGATGCCGACATCGAGAGCATCCGTGCCGACGCGGCTGACCGGCTCCTGCAGGGGCGCGGAGCCCGCGGGATCGTCAGCCCGACGCTCCCGGCCGAATTGAAGGCGGCGGGTCTGGCGAACTGACCCGTTGACCGGTCGCAGCCCATTTCCGGAGGGTTCCATGCTCTGCCCGATGCCGTCGCGGACCGGTGTGGCGGTCCGCCGGGTGCTGGCCGTCGCGCTGGTCGGCCTTGCGGCCGTGACGCGGTCGTCCCACGCCGATCAATGGCCCGATTGGCGCGGTCCGAACAGCGACCGGCATGCGGCGGGCAGCGGCTATGTCGATTCGTTCGATCCCGAGGAGGGCACCAACATCCTCTGGGAAAACGCCGAGGGTGGTGGCATTTCCACCCCGGTGATCCTCGACGGCCGGCTCTACTCACTCGTCCGCCATCGCCCCGGCACCGTGGAGGAAGCGGAGAAGGTGCTTTGCCTCGATGCGATGACCGGGAAGAAACTCTGGGAAAACGTCTTCAACGTCTACCTCTCCGACGTGCCGTCGGAGCGCGTCGGTTGGTCGGCGGTCGTGGCCGATCCGGCGACGAAGACGATCTTCGCCCACGGGGTCTGCGGTGTCTTCTCGGCGATCGATGCCGAGACCGGCCGGACGAAGTGGCGGCGGTCGCTCCACGAGGAATTCGGCTTCCTCTCCACCTACGGTGGCCGGACGAACATCCCGGTCGTGTTCGAGGATCTGGTGATCGCCAGTGCCGTCGTCACCGGCTGGGGCGACACCGCCCGACCCGCGCATCGGTTCCTCGGCATGGACGCCGCCACCGGCGTCGTCCGTTGGATGAACGGCACCAAGGAGCTTCCCGAAGACACCACTTACTCGACCCCCTCGGTCGTCGATCTCGGTGGCCGGGCGGCACTCGTCTTCGGCTCGAGCGACGGCAGCGTGTGGAACTTCCAGCCGCGCACCGGCAAGGCGGTCTGGAACCTGCGTCTCTCGCGCCGCGGCCTCAACGTGCCGCCCTTGGTCGACGGGACGACGATCTACACCGCCCAGGCGGAGGAGAACCTCGACAACACCACGATGGGGTCGGTGACGGCGTTCGACGGCGCGGCCGTTCCGCCCCCCGCCCCCGCAGGAGCCCCCGCCGCCGGACCACCCGCGGCGCCGGCCGGTGCCCCCCCCGCCGCCAACACCGACATCACGTCGGTGGCCGTGAAGTGGCAGCGCAAGGGGGTGATGGACGGCCGGGCGATGCCGGTGATCCTCGGTGACCGGATCTACTTCATCGACGACGGTGCCAAGGTCTATGCCTTCGACAAGAACAGCGGCGAGCCGGTCGGCAAGCCGCAGAAACTGCTCGGCACGATCGTGCGTGGCAGCCCGCTTGTGGCCGACGGGAAGCTCTACGTCTGCTCGACCGGCGGCTGGCACGTGCTCGCGCCCACGGCCGACGGATTGAAGTTCGTCAACCGGATGCGGCTCCCTGAGGAAGACGAAGTCACCGCCTCGCCGATCGCCTGGAACGGGCGGATCTACCTCACCACCGGCGAGCGGCTGCTGTGCCTCGGCAGCGGTGCCGCTCCTGCCGAGCCAGCGCTCGGGGCAGTCGAAACCACCGCGCAGCGGACCGCACGGACCACCGCCAAGGGCACCGCACCGGGTGAGCCGGCGTGGGTCCAGATCGTGCCCGCCGAGGCCCAGATCGCCGCCGGAGCCACGGTCGCGCTCGAGGCCCGGCTGTTCGACGCGGCGGGGCGGTTCATCCGCACCGCACCGGCCGAGTTCACCACGACGGCGGGGACCGTGGCCGCCGATGGCACCTACAGCGCGCCCCCCGGGAAGCATGCTGCCGCCATGGTGACTGCGAAAATTGGCAGCCTGTCGGGCAAGGCGCGGATCCGCTCGATGCCTCCGCTCCCGTGGTCGTTCGACTTCGAGGATGTCGCCCTCACTGCCGATCCCAAGGGGGGCCCAGCCCGCGGCGAGCCGCCGCTCTCGTGGATCGGGATGCGCTACCGGCACGTGGTGCGCGAGGTCGACGGGTCGAAGTGCCTGGTGAAGATCACCACCATCCCCAAGGGCACTCGCAGCCAGGGCTGGATGGGGCCGACCACGCTCCACGATTACAGGATCCGCGCCGACCTCCGCGCGGCGGAGAGTGGCGTGGGGCGGCCCGGCGATCCCGCCACGCCGACCGCAGCGACGAGTGATGCCGATGCGTTCGCCAAGGCGTTCGGCAACCCGGAGGCGCTCGAGAAGGCGCGGATGCCCGACATGGGCCTGATCGCCCAGCGCTACACCCTCGATCTGATGGGGGCCAGCCAGCAGCTCCAGGTCCGCACCTGGCCACCACAGGTCGCCACCCACTTCGCCAAGACGATCCCCTTCGCCTGGGAGGCGGGGCGGTGGTATTCGGTGGTCTTCGAGGCGGGCACGCGCGGCACGGCCGCCGTCCTCCGCGGCAAGGTGTGGCCACGCGGCGAGCCGGAACCGGCCGCATGGACGATCGAAGCGGTCCACGAAGGGGGCAACCTTCAGGGCAGCCCCGGTTTCTTCGGTAACTCCAAGGATTCAGAGATCTTCATCGACAACGTCGTCGTCGAGAGCCTCTCCGGCGCGACGACACCGACCGGCAACACCTCGCAGGGGGCCCAGCGATGATCCGTTTTCTCCTCCGTCCGTCGCCGTGGCAGGCAGCCATCGCCGCGATTCTCACCGCCGGCTCGATGATGCCGACCACCGCTGCCGCCGAGGCTGCCAAAGGGGGGCCGGCGTGGAACCAGTGGGGTGGCTCTCCCGCGCGCAACAACGTGCCTGACGCGAAGAACCTTCCCATCGAATGGGAGCCGGGACAGTTCGATCCCGACACCGGCGCCTGGAAGCCGGAGACGAGCCGCAACGTCGCCTGGGTCGCGCAGCTCGGGAGCCAGACCTACGGCAATCCGGTCGTCGCCGGCGGAAAGGTTTACGTCGGCACGAACAACGGCAAGGGCTGGGTGCAGCGCTATCCCGCCAGCGTCGACCTCGGCTGCCTGCTCTGCTTCGACGACCGCGACGGCTCCTTCCTCTGGCAGGACTCGAGCGAGAAGCTCCCCACCGGGCGCGTGCACGATTGGCCGCTGCAGGGGATCTGCTGCTCGCCGCTCGCCGAAGGGGATCGCGTCTGGTACGTCAGCAGCCGCGGCGAGGTGAAGTGCCTCGACACCGAGGGCTTCCGCGACGGCGAGAACGACGGCCCGTTCACCGGCGAGAAGGTGCAGGCCTCGGAGGAGGCCGACGTCGTCTGGGTGCTCGACATGATGAAGGAACTCGGGGTTTCGCAGCACAACATGTGCTCGTGCAGCGTCACCGCCGTGGGCAACATGCTGTTCGTCAACACTTCCAACGGTGTCGACGAGGGGCACATCAACCTCCCCAACTCGGCCGCACCGAGCTTTCTCTGCCTCGACAAGCGCGACGGGAAGCTGCTCTGGGCGGATGGCTCACCCGGTGCCAATGTGCTCCATGGCCAGTGGTCGAGCCCGTCGTACGGTGAGTTCGCCGGGGTGCCGCAGGTGATCTTCGGCGGCGGCGATGGCTGGGCCTACGGCTTCGACGCCCGCGGGGAGAACGGCAAGGCGAAACTCCTCTGGAAGTTCGACTGCAACCCGAAGGAGTCGAAGTACGTCCTCGGTGGCCGCGCCGACCGCAACCACATCATCGGCACGCCGGTGGTGCACGACGGCCTGGTCTACGTGGCGGTCGGCGAGGACCCGGAACATGGCGAAGGGGTGGGTCACCTGTGGTGCATCGACCCGACGAAGCGTGGCGACACCAGCCCCGAGTTGGCGGTCAGCCTCAAGGACCCGTCGACCCCCCTGCCCCACCGCCGCAACCAGGCCGTGATCAAGGAGGAAGGGGAGGTGGCCCGTCCGAATCCCAACTCGGCGGCCGTCTGGCACTACCCGGGCTTCGATGCCGACGGGAATGGCAAACTCGGTTTCGAGGAGACGATGCACCGCACCTGCGGCACCGTGACGATCAAGGACGGGCTCCTCTTCGTCGCCGACTTCAGCGGCCTGTTCCATTGCCTCGACGTGAAAACGGGCCAGCCGCTCTGGACTCACGACATGCTCGCGGCGAGTTGGGGTTCGCCACTGGTCGCCGACGGCAAGGTCTACATCGGCGACGAAGACGGTGACATCTCGGTGTTCGATCTCTCCCGCGAGAAGAACCTCCTCGGGGAAGTGAACATGGGCAACAGCGTCTACTCGACCCCGATCGCCATCGGCGACACGCTCTACATCGCCAACAAGAGCCACCTGTTCGCGATCCGTCAGGGCGCGAAGCCGGCGGCCCGCTGACCCGCGAAGCCCGCTGCCTGCTCAGTTCGGTTCCCGCCCGTCGGTGTTCGATCGAGGCCCCTCGGGCGGGAGTCCGGAGACGACACCCACCCGAGGGAGGCCCCTGATGCCGCGCTCCACGAATCTGTCCTGTTGCCGGAGGGCGCTCTTCTCCGTGGTGATCGCGGGGGTCGCCGTGGGCGCCGGCATGAACGGCTCGGGTGGCGCCACCGAGCCAGCGGCGCCTGCCACGGCCGGCGATCTCGTCGCCGGCGCCCGACGGATTTGCATTCTCGGTGACAGCATCACTTTCGACGGCGGATGGGTCGCCGGCCTCGCTTCCTGGACCGAGGCCCGGGGCTATCCGGCGGCGGTGATCAACTGCGGGCTGCCGAGCGAAACCGCCAGCGGACTGTCGGAGGAGGGCCACGCCGGGGGGAGGTTTCCCCGTCCCGATGTCCACGAACGGCTCGAGCGGGTTCTCCGCGTGGTGCGGCCCGACCTCGTGATCGCCTGCTACGGGATGAATTGCGGCATCTACGAACCGCTCGACGAGACGCGCTTCGCCGCCTACCGGGCCGGGATCGAGAAACTGCGCCAGACCGTCGAGACAAGCGGTGCCCGGATCATCCACCTCACCCCCCCGGTCTACGATGGCCGTCCTGGCACGCGGCACCCGGCCGGCGACGTCGACTACGACGCCGTGCTCGCCGCCTATTCCGACTGGCTGCTGTCGCGCCGGGCCGACGGCTGGCTCGTGATCGACGTGCACGGCCCGATGCGCCGCTGGCTCGACGAAAGGCGCGCCGCCGACGCGGCCTTCACCTTCCAGCCCGACGCGGTCCACCCCGACGAAGCGGGCCAATGGGCGATCTGCCGGGCCGTGCTCCTCGGCCTCGGCGACGACCGCCTCGGCGCCGAGGCGGAGCCGGTGTCACTGCGTCCGTTCCTGCCCGACTGCCAGGAACGGATGCGGCTGCTGCGCCAGGCCTACGTCGGTGCCGCCGGTCATCTGCGCCCCGGAATCCAACCCGGCCTCCCGGTGGCCGATGCGGAGGCGGCGGCCGCCCGGATCACCGACTCACTGCGCCGCCGGCGCCCGTTCCTCATCGGCGAGAAGCGCCCGAGCAGCGAATGGAAGTCGGCGGTCGAGTGGCCCCGGCCGCGGGTCGTCGATCCGGGCCCGGCACCCGCGCACGCCGCTCCGGTGCCGGCCGATGCCATCGTGCTCTTCGGCGGTGCCGATCTCTCCGCCTTCGAGGGCCCACCGCAGTGGACGGTGGACGACGGGATCGCGACCGTGAAGGGGGGCTCGATCACGACGAAGCAGCCGTTCGGTGACTGCCACGTGCACGTCGAGTTCCGCACCCCTCGTCCCGCCACCGGCTCGGGTCAGGGCCGGGGAAACTCAGGCATCTACCTGATGGGGCGCTACGAGATCCAGCTCCTCGATTCCTTCGAGGACGGCACCGATGCACCGCGGACATATCCCGATGGCCAGTGCGGGGCGCTCTACAAGCAGCAACCGCCGGCGGTGAATGCCTGCCGCGCGCCAGGTGAATGGCAGTCGTTCGACATCCTCTTCACCCGCCCGCGGTTCACGGCCGAGGGAGCGCTCGGCGCACCGGGCCGGGTGAGCGTGCTCCACAACGGCGTGGCGATCCACTCCGACACCGTCATCCTCGGCACGACCGGCTGGGCCGAGTTCCCGGCCTACCAGGCGCATCCCGACGCCCTCCCCCTGTCGATCCAGGACCATGGCAACCCGGTGCAGTTCCGCTCGATCTGGGTCCGGCCTTTCGAGGCCGTCTTCGGCAGCCTTCCGGCCGACGTCCCACCCCGCGGCGGTGCCCGCCCCGGCCGCGACGGTTGACCAGCGACAGGCCGCCGTTCAGCCCCCCGTGAACGCCGTCACCACCGCCGAGACGGCGGCCTCGGCGGCGGGATCCCCGTGCGCGGCGCTCGGATGGACGATCTCCTCGCCCGGTCCGAGCGGGATCCCGTCGATCACCCGCTCGTGGATGATCGTGCCCGGCACGACCGACCCGCCGTGCCCGACGATCCGGTCCGCCTTCCGCCACCCGGCCACCACCCAGCCATCGCGACGGGCGGTGAGCTGGTTCATCGGCAGGGGACCTCCCGCGGCGAGTTCCCCCTTCGGCTCGAGGTCGGGGATCTCGATTTCGGACTTGAAGAGCTTGTCGAACCGCTTCTGGAGGATCCGCCGCAGCGACGTCTCCTTCATCGTCAGCTTCTCAACGCCCCCCGGCTTGAATCCGGGCGGGTAGATCTGCACGTCGCCATCGCGGACGAGCCGCTGCCCCCACGGGGTCGACTCGATGCGGTAGGTGGCCCAGATGTCCATGCCTTCGAAGGCCCGGTCGCCGGAGACGAACTTGTCGCCGCGCACCATCAGCTTCACCCGGCCATCACCCGCCGCGACGGTCACGGGGCGGTGCTTGGCGAAGGTCACCGACCAGGGTTTGTCGTCCGCCTCGTTGTCCAGCGAATCGGGCAGGGTGGCGTTGTTCTCCTTCGCGATCCGCTCGACATCGGCCTTGGTGAAGACACGGCCGCCGAGCTTCTCCTCGAGGATGTTGTTGACGGCCGACTCGTGGACCCGGGCCGTGATCAGGTTGCCGGTCAGGGCGGCTGGCGGGGCGGAGTGGGCGGCCAGCTGGCCGGCCGCCGATTTGCGGGCCACGACCCGCAGGCTCGTGTCGGTGGTGTGGAGATGGACCATCTCCGGGTACAGCCCGCGCGACTCGAGCGGCCCCCGCAGCCGGTCGCGGAGCTGCTGACGGATCTGGGCCAGCGCCGGCTCAGTCTGCTCGGCGAACTGCTGCCGCACCCGGTCACGTGCCTTGCTCTCCGCGACCGCCTCGGCCCGCGGGCGGGTCTCGGCGATCTTCTTGCTCGCGATCCGCTGGATGATCCGCCGACCGAACCGGGAGGAGATCGACATTCCGGTGGTCTGGGAATCGGTCGAGGCGCTCGCCTCCACCGGGGCCGCCGAGACATTCTCGCCGTCGAGGGCGACCCGGCGGCGGGCGCCGAGCGCCGTCACTCCCCGGCTGCGGACCGTCACCGGACCCTGGGTACCCCTCGTTTCGGAGATGTTCGTGGCGTCGAGCACGAGGTCGAACACCGCGCGGTCGGGCGCGGGCACGAAGTCGAGCCGCACGCTGCCGGTGGTCCTGCCACTGCCACGGATGCGCGTGCCGAGCACCACGTCGTCGACCGGTTGGACCTGATCGATGGGCCGGTTGACCAACGGTGCCACCAGCCCCTCCCCCACCTCCAGCTCGATATTCGGCCGCGCCAGTGCCCCGCGGATACCGGCCACGAGGCCGGTGGCTTGGCCCGATTCGGCAAGCCGCTCGAGGATCGGCGGCACGTCTGCGAGCATGTCGGCCTGACCGGTCGCCGAAGCGGAGAGCAACGCCGACGCGAGGTCGTCGAGCCGGCGCGAGAAGCGCGTCACACCCCCGCTGCCGCGGGCTGCGTCGGCCGCCTCGGCATAGCGGGTGACCGCTTTCCGCACGGCGACGAACTGCGGCATGTCGAGCCCGGTCTCGGTGGCATTGAGCTGCTTCTCGAGCCGACGCAGCACCTTGGGATCGGCGGCCATCCCACTCGATGCCTGTTCGACGAGCACCGGCCAGTCGAGAAACTTCCGCCAGTCGGCCCCACTGCGACTCCGCTCCAGGAGCCGATCGAGCGGCCCCATCGCCGAGCGCAGTCCGGCGGCGGCACTGTCGAGCACGGACTCGCCGGGGGCGCGGAACGAACCCTCCGCCACTGCCGCGTCGCGCGCCAGCCGCTCGAACACCGGATCGGTCTGCTCACCAGGCACCTGGGCGACGGCGACTGCTGCCGTCAGCGCCAGCGCCGATATGCGGCACGCAGCGGTGGCAGCGCGGACCACCGCACCGATCGTCGGGCTGGGAAGAAATACCGTGTGCATGACCTGCTCCGCCGGGGTAACTGGGGTAGAGTGCAGCGAGTGTAGCGGCGGAGACCTGTTCGCCACAGGCCAAACGGGGCACGCCCGCCGTGGCCCTTTCCTGGCGGCCCTCGTCCCCGGACCACGAAACCCGCAGCCCAGCCCCAGCCCCAGCCCCAGCCCAGCCCAGTCCAGCCCAGCCGACGGCAGCGGCCAGTCGGCCGTCATTCGACGACCGAGCGATCGAAGGCCGGCAGGACGAATATCTTGCCGTCACCCATCCGTCCGGTGCGGGCGACGGCTGCGATCCGCTCGACGACCTCATCGACGCGCGCGTCATCCACCCAGAGCTGGATCTCGACCTTGGGGAGAAACGCCTGGGAGTATTCGCTGTCGCCGTAGCGATCCAAATAACTCTTCTGCCTGCCGAACCCCTTCACCTCGCGGACGGTGCAGGCTTCGAGGGGTGCCAACCGGAGCGCTTCGAGCACCCGTTCGGCAAGGAACGGCCGGACGATGGCAAAGACTTCCTTCATGGTGCCGCCAAGCCGCTCACGCGCCGCGGGCGATCCGCTCCGTGACGGCCTGACCTCAGCCGCCGACCGGGGCAGCCCGATCCGGCCCGCCCACTGAAGGATCAGCTGAAAAAGTTGTCGCCGAACAGGTTGGTGGGTGGGCAGGTGACGACCGTGACGTCGCCGTGCACCCTGGTCTGGCATGCCAGCCGCATCGTCGCCTCGTTGCCGATGTAGGCCAGCGACACCGCGAGCCTCCCCGACTCGAGGAGGCCCTTCGGGCTGGTGTTCTCCATCCCCTTGGTGATCAGCACGCGGCAACTGCCGCAGCTGCCCAGCCCGTGGCAATTGGCCACCCGGTGGATGCCGGGGTAGAGCTGAACACCGGCCCGGAGGGCCTCCTGCCGCAGATTGGCTCCGTCCGGAACCTGGATCTCACGCTTGTCGGCAGCCTTTTCACTGGCAAAGGTGATCGTCGGCATGGGAAACTCTCGAAAGGAAGCGGCCCGGCCGACGATACTGTAGCCGCCTTGTCAGCCCACAGCCAGCCGCCCTTTTCCGGGATCACCATGGCCGAACTGAGCCGTTACCAGCAGTCGATCGTCCGCAATTACTACGCCAATCTCGACACCGCCCTGCTCCAGCGGATCGGGGAACAGGTGACCGACCTCTACCTGGCGGAAGGCAAGAAACGGCAGAAGCTCTGGGCCAGCATCGGCACCGCCCTCGCCAAGCTCGGCGTGCCGCAGTCGCGGATCGACCACCTCACCTCCACCGACGACGCCCGGCTGCTGGCGAAGCTGCTCGAGGAGCTGCTCGCCCGTGAACCGGGCAGCATTCCGCCGGCGAAATCAGCCGCCACCCGGTCTGCCCCAGATGCCAGCCGAGCCGCCCCGGCGGCCTCCCCCCGGCGCAACGCCCGCCGGGCCTGACCCGGGTCGCGGGTCGCGGCGGGGAGCGCGTCAGGTGACTCCCGGCCTCTGGCGATGGGGTCTTGCCGCGGCATTGCCGCGGCAGGCTTGAGTCGATCCCTCCCGTGCCCGATCCTGTGGCTTTCCCGGCCCATCAGGACCGACCGTGCACGAATCCCAGACCACGCCCGGTGACCGCGCCTCCCGCCTCGAAGGCCTCCGGTGGCGGAAGTTCCCCGTCCTCGATGACGGCTTCGTGGCCCTCGTCGACTGCATGGGGGACGACGCCGCCGTGGTGCAGGCCGCGCGCGTCAGCTACGGCGAGGGCACCCGACGGGTGAGCGACGACCGGCAGCTCATCCGTTACCTGCTGCGGCACGCCCACACCACGCCGTTCGAGATGGCGGAGGTCAAACTGCTGGTGCGCGTGCCGATGGACTGCTGGCGTCAGTGGGTCCGCCACCGCACCGCCAACATCAACGAGTACTCGACGCGCTATTCGCTGGCGATCGACTCGATGCAGGCCACGGCCGACGACCAGTGGCGGCAGCAGGCGACAGGGAACCGCCAGGGCTCGGGCGCCCCGGCGCCCCCCGCGGTGGGCACCCGCCTGTCGCACGCCGAAGCCGAGATGCAGGCCCAGGCGCGACGTGTGTATCAGGAGCGGCTCGATGTGGGCATCGCCCGCGAGCAGGCGCGCAAGGACCTGCCGCTCTCCACCTACACCGAGGCCTACTGGAAGATCGACCTCCACAACCTGCTCCACTTCCTCGCCCTGCGGATGGATCCGCACGCCCAACTCGAGATCCGCCGCTACGCGGAGACGATCGGCCACGAGATCGTGGCGCCGTTGTTTCCGCTCTGCTGGGAGGCGTTTTGCGACTACCGGCTCGAGGCGATGCGGTTGACCAGGCTCGATCAGGAGGTGATCCGGCGCCTCGCCGGGCGCCTTCCCGCCAGCCATGCCGATTTTCTCGCCGCCCAGGATCCCGCCTGGGCCGGTCTGGATCGCTGCCGCGAACGGGACGAATGCCTCGCCAAACTGGTCGCCCTGGGCTTGGTCGCGGCCGCCCCCGTTTCCCCCCGTGCCGAGGAGTGACCACAGATGCCCGGTACCGCTGACGACGAGATCCTCGACCTCACCCGGCGGTTGCTGGCGGCGATCGCCGCCGCGGATTGGCCCACCTACACGTCGCTCGTCGCCGCCGACGTGACCTGCTTCGAACCGGAGGCACGGGGCCACCTGGTCGAGGGGCTGCCGTTCCACGAATACTACTTCCGCCTCGCCGCGGGCCGATCGCCAACGGCGGCGCCGCCGCCGACGACCTCTCTCGCCTCACCGCACGTGCGCTGGCTGGGAAACGATGCGGCCGTGGTGAGCTACGTGCGGCTGGTGCAGAAACTCGACGACGCGGGACGTCCGGTGACGACCGCGAGCGAAGAGACCCGGGTCTGGCAGCGGACGGCCGCCGGGTGGAAGCACGTCCATTTTCACCGCAGTGTGCCGGGGTGATGAACACCCCTGCACACGCTCCTGGCGGCCGAGACGGCCGCGGGCACCGCAGTGTGCCGGGGTGATGAACACCCCTGACGGCGTTCCCTGAGCGGCCGCAGCGGCCGCGGGGCTCCTGGCGGCCGAGACGGCCGCGGGCACCGCAGTGTGCCGGGGTG
>SXGQ01738327.1_pt1 | contig 27238 bp, 22 predicted proteins | sample 3178371 | NCBI WGS metagenome assembly SXGQ01 (sample SAMN11356859, study PRJNA531348) | freshwater metagenome | isolation source: freshwater sample F1-20 | place: China: Fuxian Lake, Yuxi | collected 2017-12-25 | reverse complement strand
TAAACTATCATATACAGAAACGTTTGTATTAGCATCGCTGATGCGCCAATCATCAAAGAAATATAAACTTGATGTTAAGAAATCTGCCATAGCTTTTGCATTTGGCAATACGTCATCTCCGCCAACTTTTAAAGTAATAGGACCGCTATAAGTAGGTAATCCTAAAGGATATGTTGGCCAATAAGCTGAGTATTCAACAGCATTTTTTTCGTAATCAACAGTTCCTGTAACAGTTACCACACCAGTGCCTTGATTCACTAAAAATAAACTTTCATTGGTGCCAGTTTTTATAGAACAAGTTTGAATACCCATTGATGCACCTACAGCATCTTTAAATATCCATGTGCCGTATGCTGGTGATCCATTAGCTCTAATACTTTCAACAGCATCGCTTAGTACAAAATAACCGTCAGGTTTAACTGATCCTCTGTTAATTTCTATTCCTGATTGTCTGTTGAATACTGCATCGCTTATACCTTGACTGTCTCCTGGATCATCAATATTAAGTTGTATAATATTATCCCTAACAGTAAGAGTTTCACTTTGAATTGTAGTAACATCACCTGCTACAGTCAAATCGCCTGTGACAAGTACTTCGCCGTCGTTACCAACGTCTAAGGTAATTCTACCGTTATTTCGTGTGATTACTTTATAATCACTGTTAGGAATACTTAAAACTTTCATATTAGACTGCTGTTAATACTAATACATCACCTGAAGAATCGTTGTCAACATACCAAGTATACTTGTTGTTGCTAAAATCATAAGCTAGTCTACGAGTTAATTTTCTAATAGCTATTTCACCAGGAGTTTGTCCTAGTACAGAACCTAAAATACGAATTTCACCGTTTGCTGCTGGCTGTGCAGATACTGTTGTACCCACTCGTAAATTGGCAGCAGTTATTGATGACATACCTTCTGCTTCGGTAAACTCATCAGTTGCAGTGCGTAAAACTACAAAAGTTCTAGCTCCACGTTGTTTAACAATTTGATAATCTGTAGCTAATGCGCCGCCAAAATATCCTTGTACTTTAATACCGGCTTGAGTTGTTGTGTATGAACGTGTGGCTTTAACACCGTTCTTATCTTTATATAATGGACGTCCCATTTGGTTTCTCCTTGACGTTCTAGGTCTACGCAGAGGGATTCTGCATAAGTCTGACCAATGTCAGCACATATATTAGACAATAATATTTATCCATAAAAGAAAAAGGGCTCCTAAGAGCCCTTTAACTAAAGTAAAAATACTTTTTGAATTAGCTGAATACAGCGTTACTAATTGTAACTGTACCTAGGTAATCAGCTGCATTACCTAAGCTTGATGCTGTATTTGTTAACTCAACATAACCATAACGTGTCATAAATGATACGACTGGTTCAAATGTTGATGGATCAAGCACAACCCCAGAGCTCATTAGAGGAATGTATGGGCAGTAGAATGCTGCTGCATCACTCTCGTTAGAACCCTTGTATCCAATAAGGACTGTATCGCTTGTTGTATATGTGTTAACATATACTTTCATAGCATTGTTTAATGTACCAGCAAACTTTGTGTTTGTTGGAGCTTCGAATGTGCCTTCTGTTGTTCTTGCGAATGCAGAAGTTGTAGCACTTTGAAGAATTGTCAATGCTAATGGGCTTACAACTGCCCAGTTACCAGCGCCACGACGTGTACGCTGAGCGATGACGTTAGCAACACGGTTGATCATAACTGCAAGAGCAGCATGTTCGTCACCTACGAATGTTGCAGTACCGCTTACTGTAGCTTGGTTATAAGCTAATTGGTTCTGAGAACCAGCTAGAGTTGTTAAAGAAGCTAGGATTTCCTGATCAATTTCAGCAGTAATTTCCTGGGCTAGAGCAGCCATAATTTCTGCTTCGATGTCAATACCTTGTTGGGCTTGTGCATCTTGTGCAGCCTCAAATGTCCAGCGAGCGCTTAACTTACGAGTTTTCGCTTCAACTGTTTGCTTGAGGATCTGAATGCTCATTCTACGACCAGCTGCACCTTCTAGGGCAGCAGTTGAAGCAGCCTTACCAGTGCCAGCAGCACCAGAATAGCTCTCAGCAATCTTGAATGGGCTTAGTGCCTCTTCACCAGCAGTAGCATCACCTGTACCACTACCGCTTGTATCGCTGTAGCGAACACGTAGAGTATGGATTTGACCTACTGGGCCAGTCATTGGTTGTACACCGACCAACTCGTTAGCAATAACTGTTGGCATAACACGACGGATTACTGGAAGAATCACGCGGTTTAATGTTGCGACGTTGCCGGCAGAAGTAGCACCAGCGGAAGCACTTTCTGCGAGATACTTACGTGTATTCTCTAAGGTGCTAGCCATAACTGAACGCTTGGTGCCTTGTAGGCCTTCAAGAAGGGCCTCTTTGGTCTCTGCCCAACGGCTTGTTAGTAGTTCTGACATTATATTTTCTCCTAATTAATGTATTAAATTCCAGCAAGACGTCTAATATCAAAAATGTTATGATCGTCTTTGCTGCTACTTACGCTGTTGGTTTCTTTATTGCCTGTTACTTCTTTTGCCTCTACAAGTGCCTGTTTCTTTTTTGGTGCTTCACCAGCAATTACAGCTGGTAGGTACTTTTCAAAACTACTTTTTAGTTTTGCTGTATGTACGCTTTCAAGTAATTCTGTCATAATAGCTTTTTGGTTTCCACCTAATGGGGCTACTAGTTCATTCATAATTTCTTGACGTTGTTTGCTCTCTGTAAGAGCTTTAACTTCTGCTTGTTTGCTTTCTGCGATTAGACGAGCCTCTGCTACAGCGTTATGAGCTTGAGCTAATTCTAATTCTTTCATGTCTATGACTTTGAGCAATTTAACTGTTTCTGATTTTTCGCTAAGATAACTTCCTTGATACTCACTAGCAAATGCTTCGAATAGTTTGCGACCGAAATCGTTACGACGAGCACTTTCAATGTCTTCTTTAAGTTGACCAATCTCTTTTGTAAGAGTTTTTTCAACTGTAGCTTCCACTAATTGTGCTGCACGTTTAATAAACTGTTCTTTCATTTTTGCTAGAGCATCACGTCCTTCACGAACTAAACGTACCTTGGTATTTGCAAGATCTTGTTTATCTGTATGGAATTCTGCAATTTCTTGAGCAAGAGCTTCAACTACAAAACGTTCGAGCGTTTTGAATTTTGCTGCCATTTGTACTTGATCTTCATGCAACTCTTTAACTTCTTTAGAAAGTTGACGAGTTACAAATTCTTGCATTACTTTAGCATTAGTTTGCATTTTTACTGCATACTTAGCTTTCATTTCAGCAAGTTGATTACGATCTTCTACAAACTGTGCAATTTCTTCACGTAGTTGGTCTCCCAACATACGATCGATCGCTTCAACCATAACTGACTTGTCATGCTCGTAGCGTTGTGCAAATTCTTCACGTAGTTGTTGAGTTACTTGGTTGCGATTTTCTGTAATACGCTTTTCCCAAGCAGCTTCAATATCAGCTTTTATTTCTTCTGAAATCACATTATTCTCAAATAGATGTTTTAGTGCGTCCAACATGTGATTCTCCTTTTGTTATTGGAGCTTGCTTATTATGGATAATAAGCTCTCTTTGAGATATTTCTGCGCTCTTGGATCACCTTTAACCTCTTGCGCTATACGCAAGCTTCTATAACCACCACGATTATTCATTAAATGTTCATAGATTGGTGTAGGATATGCACCTGGAGCACTGGGTTGAGCTACCACATCAACTGTGATAATCTCAAAATCAGACACTTGTCCGGAACCGTCCTCACGAACGTTTCCGGACCCGCGCGATGAAACTCCTAACTTCACGCCACTTTTCAACATTGTTTCCACAAGTTGTCCCATAGGTGTAGGTAGGATTTTTAATTTCCCACAACCGTCTGAGCCGTCCATCCACATTTCTGTGATCATATGGCTCACGCGGTCGAGGTTAATTCTTAGGTCATCTGGATGATCTACTTCGCCTAAAACTGAATAGCTACCTGCTAGTTGATCGTTCAGGGTTTTGACAGCCCTGGCAATCTCTTGTACAGGATAAACACGCTGATTCTGATTCCTTTTATCGCCCTGAATGAAAATTCCCTTCATGTAAAGGTTCTTTCCACCCTGAGCTTCATCGGTTTCAACGACCACTTTAGCTTGGTCGAAACTCAGATTTTCGCGTAGATAGTTCATCATTCTACCTTACTTTGCTCTTCCGGGAGCACCGTTTAGCGGACTGCCTGCGCTTTTGTCGCCGTCATCTCCGCCTTTTGGAGAAGCTTGCTTCTTAAGATGCTTTACTCCAGCCTTACCGCCAGGAACATTTACATTACCTGCGTTATCTTCTTTTGTACTTGGGTTAGCTAACCCACCTTTTGTGCCACCTGAACTGCTTTCACCACCTTTTACAATGTTAGCAGTTGTGCCACCCATGTCGTTCTTACCAGCTACAATAGACTTGGCGTTTGCACCGTTGTCGCCCATTTTTGCTGATCCTACTTTTTCTACATATTCACGAACAAAACTGTCTTCTAAGTCTTTGTCCATACCCATGCCGCCCATGTCATCATCGCCCATGTCATCCATGCCACCCTCGTCGGCCATTAATGCTTCAAATTCTGAACGTAGTTCGTCAAGTGCGTCTTCTAGATCAACTACACGGTCTTCTAGATCGCCTTCACCTTCTGAACCTTCTTCGTCATCGCCCATTTCAGCATCGATGTCGTCTACAAAGTCGTCGCCGGCGTCGCCGCCAACTGGTCCTTTATCTTCATCGTCGCCTTCGGCAAAACCAAAACTCTCGTCCATATCTTCGTCTTCTTCTTTAGACTCGTCTACTTCTTCGTCATCGTCGTCTTTAGACTCGTCTACTTCTTCGTCATCTGCTTCAGCAGATTCATCCATGTCTTCTTCATCTTCTTCCTCATTTACTTGGAAGTCTTCTGCAAGAATTTGTTCATAGATTTCACGAGATTTTTCAACTACTAGTTGATGGAAAAGCTCTTTGGCTTTGTCACTTTCTTCATTAATAAGATGTTCGAGCATCTGCTCGAACTTATTTCGATCAGTCATGTTTGGTCTCCTATAGGTTGCAAGGCTGTCAAATATATTTACACTTAATTGTAATAATAGGGTGAAAATGGTATAATTTTAGCGTATTTTAGGCCATGTTTCTTGAAGTTTCAAGAATTCTTTAATATTCATATGTCTAAAATTATGTTGTTCCCAGCAGGGTGTATAATAAGTGTCACTGACTACTCTATAAAATTTTATTTTAGGATTAGTTTTTACAACACTTTCTGTTTGTCTTTCCCAATTTCCGTAGTAGGTTGCTGGTTGATCTGAAGTTTTGTAATTGTCTGTGTCTGTATAGACATTGTTAACTTTTCCGTTTAATCCGGTAAAATCAAAACCAAAAACAAAAATTTCTATAGGTTGATGGCTTGCAGCTAGGTGTAAAGCTGTAGGCCCAGAACTCCAACCTAAACTAGGTTCAAAGTACTTAAATCCGTTAAATGTTCTATATCTAATATTGGGATTAGTCCAAACTTCGTGATTAAGTTGATATCTAGAATTGGCAATTTCTATAATCATTTTACTGTCTACAGCTACTAGATAGTCTGGCTCAAATTCTCTGTACAGAGCATTACAGCCGTAGACATTGCCATAAGTTTTTAACTCGTTGGGATTTATTAATAGGCGACTTTGCCCATTTCCTAAAACAAAACTTCTCATAAATTAATTTATGCTGCTGGCTGTGCTGGTGTCATATACATTGATTGAATTAATTCTAATTCTTTTTCTTGTTCAAGTATATGTGATTCGCTAGCTTTTCTTAATTCGTTAATTTGTTTAAGAGTTAAACGAGTTTTACGTGTATCTTTTCTTTTTAATGACATAATGTCGCGAGCAGGTGAACTGCGTAAGTCATTTGACACAGATTGCATGTCTTTATCAGCATAAAAAAGTTCGCGTAAAATCATATCAAATATTTATGCTGTTGGCGGCGCAACAGGTGCCGCAGGAGTAGCAGCGGCTGGCGCCACTGGTGATGCAATATTAGCATCTGGAGGTGCAGCTTCGTCTGCTAAATCTCCTAAATCGCTTTCAATACCTGCTTGACTAATTCCTGCTGTACGCATTTCACCAGAACTATCTGTAGGTATTGCTTGAGCCTTGCCATTTTCTTCAGCCCACAAGCGTTCATTTTCTGCCATTTCTTCGTCTGTTAAACCTAAGAAACGTTTCATAGCAAAACGTTTACTCATGTGCGGAACTTGTAACACTTGTTGAAATTGCGGAACTCGTTGACCGTCTAATTCTGCTTGACGGTATGTAGCAAAATTTTGAGGAGGTTGAAACTGTACTTCAAACATGCTAGAGTCAATGTTCACTCCTCTATCATACAAATAGAGTTTAAATTCTTGATCAAACATTTCTTGCATTAGACTTTGCAGTCTTTGGCAATAATTGTTAAAGCGTAGTTCTTGAATATATGCTGTGCCAACACGCCCGTCGTTATACTGCGCTTGACTATCATCTGCACCAGTTGGCAGATAGCTTGAAGGAATTCTTAAACCACGAAATAATTTGTTTGTAAAGTATTTTAGATCGTCAATCTCGCCAAGATTCGTCCCTCCAGGTAGAGTTTCAACTTTACTTCCTCTTCCTTCAGCGGTTTGGGGAAAGAAGTAATCTTCATTGATAGATAGCGGGTTATACGCTGAATCAATAACGTTAGTACCACCGCCAGTAGCACTTGGTAGTCTTCTTTGATTAATTTCATTTTTAACCCTTTCAACAAAACTCATAGCAAGGTGACTAGGCATATTACCTACATCAACATAAAACACACGTCGCTCTGGAGCACGTTGTACACGATAGATTATAATAGCATCTTCTAGTAATTCTTTTTGCTTGTAAACTTTAAAAACATTTTCTAATAATGAATTACCAAACGGATAGTTGTTGTCTAATCCTTCTGAAAGACTTAGGTGTACCATGTGTTTAGCTTCAATAGCTACTTCATTTTGATTATTGCTAAATCTAGTTCCTGGACTGATAGGATATGCACTAGCATTACCTCTAGCAGCAGCTCCGCCTGCTGCATAAGAAGTACCTCTGTTGTTGGTATTCATTGTGTTAGGGTTAATTGTAGTAACCACTAAGTCTTGAAAGTTTGGATTTAAATCACGAATAACATATTGCTCAGGTGCTTTGCCTTCAGATTCGTTAACAATAATTTTTGTAATTTTACCCGGATCTAAGTACTGCCATTTTTTATTTTCTGGGTCTCTAATAAAAAAAGCATCGCCGTATTTGAATACATTACGTACAATTCTAAAGATTCTAGTTTCAAATTTTTGTAACTTACACCACTGTTGTAGATATTCTCTAAGAATTGCAATTTCTGAATTGGTAGCCTTTGTCTTATAAAAAAGTGTAAAAGGTGTATGGTTTTCTCTATTCTTTTGAGAGCAAAACTCTGCAATAATATCCAGAGCAGCATTAACTTCTGAGTCCATGTCCATGGTATCATACTGCAAATAACGTTCAATACGATTAGGCGCTCCAGTATAAACGTCCGGTAAGAAGCTAGAATAATTTGCTCTAGCAGGTCCAGGCCGTGACGAGTTGGATCCAATTGGACTGTAAGTCCCTGGGGTGTTATCAATTGCAACTGGCGTAAAATATTTCTTCCAACTCATGCTTTGGCTCTCTCGTATAGGTTATTACTCATTGACTTATTAGATCTAGCTACTTGAGCAAACCCTTGTTCAGAAGTCGATACTAGTTGACCTACCTTAGTATTTAACGATGTAAGTGCTTTGACCACATCATCAAGAGTAGACTTTCCACTTCCGCCGGCGCCGCCGCTTGCTGCTGAATTGGCTGCTGGACTAGATCCTGGCGCACTAGCAGTCGCAGCATCAACCGGTGTATACTCTTCCCCTGTCTCTTGATTAATTGCCTTACCGGGACTAGCTTGTTTTTCGGCAGGTTTACTAGGTGCTGCTGCTGTTGTTGATTTTGGTTTAGCTATTGGCATGCCTGATTTGCTTAATGTAAAACTGTTAATATCAATCTTACCTCTACCAGGTTGTTGTGCAGTTGTTGGACTAGTTGACTTTAACATGTCGTCCATTGAATTTCTAGCTATAGCACCGTCTAGATCTCCAAACTCATCAACTGGTTGCTGTTGCGCTGCAATTGCAGCATCAAGTCCTCCAAATTCGTCGTAGGGCTGAGATTGTGCGTATTTCATAGCACCATCGAGATCGCCAAACTCTGTATCAATGTCTTGGCTAACTCTAGCCATAGCACCTTCAAGATCACCAAATTCTGTGTCAGGAGCCATATCCTCAGCCGCACGTTTCATAGCACCAGCTAGGTCACCAAACTCTGTATCTACGTCTGTTGCCACTTTGGCCATAGCACCTTCAAGGTCACCAAACTCTGTATCGGGATACATTCTTTCTGTTGCCGCTTTCATAGCGCCAGCTAGGTCACCAAATTCATCATGAACATCCAATGCCACTTTGGCCATAGCACCTTCAAGGTCACCAAACTCTGTATCTATAGCCATTTGTTTAGCAATGGCGTCATCTAAGCCTGCAAACTCATCAAATGGTAACTGTTTTGCTATTGCTTCGTCTAAACCTGCAAACTCATCAAATGGTAATTGTTTTGCAATAAATTCATCTAACCCGGCAAACTCGTCAAATGGCATTTGTTTAGCAATAGCTTCATCTAATCCAGCAAACTCATCAAATGGTAACTGTTTTGCTATTGCTTCGTCAATTCCCTTCCATTCATCAAATGGTTCGTTAACAATTTTTTCTTTACTAGATGTAGCAAAGGATTTAAGTTTAGAAGTAAATCCTGCAAAAGAATCTGAAAACGGTTTTGTTAATTCTGCTAAATCTGCCTGAGGAATTTGTACAGTTTTAGCTGCACCACCAAATACTGAGCTAAAACTTGTGCTAATATTTTTTGACAAGTCAGAAAGATTAAGACCGCCAAGCATATTATTCATGCCGCCACCAATGCCACCGCCGGACATAAGATCCGGTTTCTTCATAGCTTCCATCATAGCAGCATCTTTAGACATTATTGAACCTGTGCCTAATATTTTTCTAGTGATTGTATCAACTTGGCTATTCACCGACATATCAGGCATTGGTAAACTAGGCAATTTAATTTCAGGCATCTTCATTTGCGACATTGGCTGTTGCATGTTTTTCATTGCCTCGCCCATGCCGCCCATTGAAGCATTCATAATTTTTTTCATGTCTTCGGGACGCATTACGGATTCTAATCCGTGAAGTTCTACTAGTGTACCTTGTCCCCAGTTTTCAAACAATTTTCCAGCCATTTCAAGACTACCGCCTTGTCGCCTTTGTATAGTTTCTCCAACTCTATTAGCCACTGCGTTTACACCTTTACCCGCTGTGTCTAATACTTCTCCAGCAACTTCTCTACCGTATCCTACACCTTGCAATATACCTTTTGGTCTTTCAACAGTGCCTTCTCCGCGTTTTCTAGCTCCTTCTTCTATGGCATCTTCTGCTGCTCTAGCAACGCCTTTTTCTGGTGCGCCTTTTATTAGTGCTGATCTAGCTCCTAGTATATTGTCTGCAAATTTGTTAAGTTCTGGATTTACTCTATCATTTAAAGGCTTAATAACTGCATTATTCATTACACTTGATAAATCATTCATGCGCTGTTCAACATTTACAACTGCTTTGGTAGATGCAGAGGCATTTTTTTGCTCGTTTTCTACCCTTCTTACTGCTTCAGCTTTTATTTCTTCAGTTGATTTACCTCTAAATGCTTCTTCCTTTTCAATTGCTTTAACTGTATCAGTTATAGCTTTGTTTGACATGTATTGTTTTTGAGCACCTTCTCCAACTGCACCCATAAACTGTCCGTAGATGGCCATGTTTTGAAAATTGGCATCTTTATTATTTTTTATAGATTCGTCTTGAGCAACAGATAATCTACGAGTCGATTCTTCAAAATTTCCTGCTGCTGCTGCTTGTGCTGCTCTGGCTGTTTCTGTACCAGCCTTTAATGCAATCTGTTGTTCAGTGGCAGCTTGTTTGCTCATTACCTGTCCGTAGGTAAATGTTTCCTTAAATACTTGACCAAGCCCCATTGCTTCAGCTTTTGCATACTCTGCTCCCATTTTAGCCCTGTATTCAGCAGCTTTTGTTTCATCCATGCCTCGAGTCGCTTGATCTAACTTTGCTTGATAAGCAGCATCAGCAGCCAACTTCTTTTGCGATTCCATTTGTGCTTCACGACTCTTGCCAGTCAGCTTGGCAATCATATCCATTTCGTAGGCCAAATCTTGTGCCGATTTAATTGCTATTGCGTCTTTTTCTGCACCTTTACGCATACTAGAACCAATCATACCAGCTTGTAATGCCAATATGTCATTGAGTTCTTTGTTGGTATAACCTAGTTGTCTAAGACTATCAGTAGCTTCACCTGCGTCAAACATCTTTTTAGACAATGAAGCAAAAGCCTTAGCACCTTCTCCTACTCCACCGCCAAATCCTGCAAGATTAACTTGATTTTCTTTAATTGTCTGACTAAATTCTCCTAGCCCTACACGAGCGCCCGCCGAAGCAGCCGTCATAGCAATAATATCGTTATTAAAACTTACACCAGATTTGGACAAATCTCTCCAGGTACCAAGTCCGTTTTCAAGTTCTCCGCTGAGTTTGTCATAGGCAGTTTTAAACTTGTCAACGCCTTTGCCGGCACCTTCAAGGGCTAGTTCAAATAGATTTACTTTTTCACCAGCGCCTGCAATATTTGAACCGCCGGAGCCGCCAGTTGGAGTTTTAGATCCTCCACCAATTCCGCTGGTTTTTAATGCTTTGGCTATAGCACCAGCTAGCTCATTAATATCTGCGTCATTGACTTTTGTTGCCATTTATTTTTCCGGTAAAATCTGCGTATATAAATATCAGTAACAATATTTATCGGAATCAAATCAATGACTCAACCCAATCCGTTACAAAAGTTTTTTAGACAGCCTAAAGTATATCTTTCTTTGCCTAGCAAAGGACTATATTATGAAACAGGTGCTTTACAAGGTGATTATAATAATGTTCCTATTTTTGCTATGAGCGGCATGGATGAAATTATTATGAAAACACCTGATGCTTTGTTTACAGGTGAAGGCACTGTAAAAGTAATTGAAAGTTGTTGTCCTTACATTAAAAATGCAAAACAAATGCCTTCTATAGACTTAGATGCTATACTAATTGCAATTAGAATAGCTACATTTGGCGCAAAAATGAATGTAAGTAAAACTTGTAACAAGTGCGGTACTGAAAATGAATACGAAATTGAGTTGAATAATTTCTTAGATTATTTTAACTCTATTAAATTTACAAACACTGTACCCATTTTTGAAAATTTGATTATTAAAATACGTCCGTTACAATATGAAGAAATGAGTTATTTCAGTATTGAAAATTTTAAGTTACAAAAAACTTTATCTCAAGTTAACGATCTTAAAGACGAAGAAAGACAACGACAAATTGATCAAATTTATGCTAATCTTTCAGAATTGCAGTTACAATTATTCCTTACAGTAATTGAAAATGTACAAGTTGATGGTCAAATGGTAACTGAAAAAAGTCATATTGAAGAATGGTTGCGTAATACAGACAGAGAATCTTACAAGTTAATCAAAGAAAAACTTGAACAAAACAAAGAAGCATGGGATATGCCGCCGCAAAAAGTTTCATGTGCAAATTGCGGTACTGAAAATACTGTGACAGTTACAATGGACCAATCAAGTTTTTTCGCATAAGGCTGTTGAGAGCCTCTAATTCTGAAATTGAAGAATTTGTAAAATTTTTAGAAAATGAAACTAAAAATATCAAAGATGAAATATTTAGAATTAGTTGGTATATGAGAGGTGGTGTAAACAGCCAAGACTTATTTCACCTTTATTCATATGAAGATAGAATGATTATGAATAAAATTATAGAAGAAAATATTGAAGCTACAAAGAAAAGCGGAATGAATTTAATTTAATTAAAGCTCTTTGTAGTCATATTAAATGTTGGGTATTGAACACCTGGTTTACGTTTAGCCTGATCTAAAGGATTTGGTTCTCCTTTTTCTAAAGCTTGTTTGACAGCTATTCTAATCTTCATATTGTTATAAAAATCTGCATCAGATCGCAAGAAGCCTTCTTTATCAGTAATTGCTATTCCATTTATTGTAGGTCCTGAAGGTCCTGCTATGCCTGCTGCGGCTTCTGCATCTTTTTCTGCCTTTGTTGGTACAATTTTTGATTTAACTGCATCTGGCACTTTAATTTCTATTCCTGTTTTTTCGCTGACATACTTTGCTAATTCGTCTGCAAGTTCCATCATACCGTCAATGGCAAAGGCAGCAGCTTCGCCAAACATATCTGTAATATATCCGCCAACTGCAATCAGTATGCCTCCATAAAAACTTCTTAAGAATTCTATACCTTGAGGACTTGATAACCAAGCAACTGCGGCTAATCTCACACTGGTAGCCAAAGCAGAATTGCCGCCGCTTAGTTTAGTTAATATCCAACCTGCTCCTCTTACCGGTACTGCTACAAGAGGACCAAAAACGGGTATTAGCTTTAAAGCCGAACCCATGACACTTACAAACTTTCCTGCAAGACCCGACACAGCTAACAATTGTGCTGTGGCATATCCTAACAATTCTTTTCTAGTTTCTAAAGCTTGTTCTCTAGCTTGTGCTACTGAAGTAAACTCTGCAAATATATTATCTGCGTTTTCAACTTTCTTACCTGCCTCAATAGCAGCCTTAAATTCAACAAAGTCTTCTTCTATAGCAGAAATTTGAACAAGGTAATTGTAAACAATAGCAGTGGCACCAAGGGCTTGCAAAACAGTGCCTAATCCAGGAACTAAACTAAAACCGTTTTTAGCTTTTTCAGCAGCTTTAGCAGATACGGCTGCTCTCTTAGCAATCATGTCAATACGAGCTTGACCTTTAAGTCCTTTAAGACTATATTTTGGCTGACCAAAAATATTTTTTGCTTGACGTGCATCTCGAGCAGCTTTAGCAGATTTTAAAGCTTTACCTCTTTGATAACCTTGATATGCTCCTTTAATAGCATCAGCAGCTCTAGCTACTCCGGGAATTGCTCCTAGAAATTCATCAACTTGCTGTTGTTCAGAAACGATTTCATAAATCTTCATAGTTTTGTATTTATTAAAGAAGAACTAGCGTTCTTCTGTTCTTCGCTAGCGCTCGAACTATCTTTTCTTTTTTTTTAATGCGAAGCATTTTAAATATTATCTAGATTGTTCAGTCACACTTAGCCCGTTAGGGCTAAGAAACATTATCTGAGTCGAACATGTCACACAGCGTTAGGACTATAATTGTCTATAGTTAATTATAATTTAGTATAATTAACCATAAACAACTGCGTAGGCGGTTGTCCGGTACCTACTCGTCCCGTCTTTTACAACGGCAGGTCTGTACTGATACGCTATCATCTGTACAGCCGTTAGGGAGTTACCCTTCTTTTAGCCTTTTAAAAATTTTCTTGTATAGCAAAACCGGTTGTATGTAGGCATATCCGATCATCGTCCTGTAAAGGATAGTTGCTATAAACTCACAACGGCGAGAGATTTCCGTACCCTGCGACATCACCAGGGATTAGGGCGTCCGAAATTAGCTGACGCTTGCGTTAACCGTTTGATTGAGCCTGTGCTTGTTCTAGTAAACGTTGCCTGAGTATGTTTGAACCGCCAACTCTAACATTGATAATACCGTTGTAGTATTCATCTGTTTCAAGTACACGCCGTTCAAATTGTTCTCTTGCCTCTAGGTATGACATTTCTGCCTTTGATTTGCAATAATAAAGTATTTGTCTTGTAAATTTTTCCGGACCTTGTGCTTGGACATCTGCGTTTAGCCTGTCAGATGAGCCCCAATATTCGCGCCAATCGCTTTCTACTGTGCTTCTGCGTTTTAATTTTTTGCCTTTGAGGGGTGGTTTGGTACGTTTGAATTGTGCAAGTTTTTTGCCTATGTACTTTTGCCCGGTTGAGAGATTAGTTATTAGATAAACAAAGCCAATGTAGCCTTCTGGTATTTCTTCTACAACTTGATTTTGATATGTCCATAGCATTAACTATGTATTATTTTGAGCCTTTGCTTGATGCCTTTTTTGAGCGTAATCTTTTTGTTTAATTTTTCTTGTAGTTAATATTTCTTCGCGCATTTCTAGTGCGATTCGCCTAATTTCATATAAGTGTTTGCGTAGTCTAACACCGCTAGCATGATGTTGATAAGTCTCATATTTTTGATTCTCTTCAAAATATGCTCTAAACTCACGCATCAATGCTTCGTGTAAATGCCTAGTAGTCATTCTTCTATTTCAATATCATTGGCATAGCTGGTATAGCCGTTTTCTTTAATAACCTTTAATACGTTATTAACACGACCAATAAGTTCATCTTTGTGACTGATAAGATAGATATTCTTATTTCTTTCTCTAGCCATCTTCTTTAATACACCAAGTGCATTTTCTACACCTGCTGCATCTAATCCATTGTCTACTAATTCATCTATGAATAATAAATTGATACTTTGATACAGGCTTTCCCATACATCTCTAAATGCCCAACTTAATCCTAATATTAATCTATTGCGTTCGCCTCGACTTAAATTATCAAAGTCTAAATCCTGTCCTAACTGTGTAATTTCAACATTTAGATCATTTAAGAAACTAACTTGATGTGGTAATCCCATTTTATCAAGATAATAAGTCAGTCTATTATTCAAATAAGCAAGATTTTGATCAATTATCTTTTTCCGGATAAAACTGTCTTTATTAGTTAATAGTTTAAGTAAAAATTCTTGATGATCTTTTAAAACAGTAAGCTCATTAATTTTATCCCAGCTAATTTCTTGAATAGCAGTGTTTTGTAATTCGTCAATTTGTTCTTGATAGGGATCAGATTCTTCACTACGCTTTAACAGAGCTGCTTCTAAAGTGGTTAAATTGTTTTGATGTTTAAGAGCTTCTTTAACAGTTTCGTAAAAAGTAGTAGGTCTACCATTTATGTCACCAATAGTTTCTAATTCTTGCGTAACATTAGCATAACTGTTAGAAGTATTTTGTAGATATGAAAGAGCATCTTCTAAGTTTTTTTCAGCTTGTACAATTAATTCGTTATGAGAAATGGTGTGTAACCCTTGTTTACACATTGGACACTCATTATTTTTTAATTGTTCAACTTCTTTTGTATATTTTGTAACTTGTTTATCTGCTTGAATAATAGCAGTTTCAAGTGTTGCCTTTTCTTTGTTTAGACTTTTTATTTTTGCAGAAAGCTCGTCATAATTTTTTAGTTTAGCATGTTGAATTAGTTCTTTGTCAATGTCAACGTCTTTGAGTTCGATAACATTAGCTGCAATTTTTTCTAAATCTTCAGTTTGTTGCTTACGCCATGCATTTTGTTTTGTTTCTAAACCGCTGATACTTTGTTGTATACGTTCGTTAGACTTCTTAGCAGCCTCTATATCAGCTGTTTCTTGTTGAATTTGATCTTTAGTTTGTCTAACTTGTTCTTTTAACAAGTCTGCCTTTTCACTTAACAAAGTAATACCTAGTAACTGCTCAATGATTTCGCGTTGTTCATTGGCTTTCATACTAAGAAAAGGCACTGTATAGGTATTAAGTGCTACAATGTTTTGAAACATCGTATGACTCATGCCTAATAGATCATCAATATCTTTCTGTGTTTCTCGAGAATCACCTTGACTGTCATCTTGATCGTCTAGATCTTGTTCTTTATCATTTACAAAGAACTTCATAACAGTTGGTTTACGCCCTCTTTCAATACGATATTTGGTTGCGTTTTTTTCAAAACTAAGCGTTACCAACATATTCTTATTGTTTATTTTATTAATTAGATTATCTTTTTTAATATTTGTAAGGGCTTGGCCGAAAAGAGCATAGCTTAGTGCGTTGACGATTGTGGTTTTTCCTGTGCCGTTACGGCTCCCTGAATCATCACCCCCTTGATCTAGATTTTCGCCTAACACTAAGGTTAGCTGTTCTCGGCCAAAATTGACAGCTTGGGTTTGATTACCCACGCTCATAAAGTTTTTAACAGTTAATTCTTTTAATTTGATGCTCATAGATTATTATAGATATTAAGCAATACCTTTGGATCAAACGTACCAACTTGTAAATTTACCAATTGATTGCTTACAATTTGATCAACGCTTTCAAAGGCTTTAATATCGATGTCTGTATTGATTTCAACTTCTTTTTTCTCTGGAATAAGTGTTAATTCTCTTATATCATAGTTATTGACAAAATTTTCTTTGATAAAATTAGCTTCTTCGTAGCTAATATCAATGTCTAAACTAACTCTAAGATGCATTTTGCTAGTTAATAGTTTATCTGCATTGTCTATAAGCTCGCTGAGCTTTAACGTTCTAAACTTAGGACAGCCAGGCCAATCGATATACATAGGGTCAGCACCCCATTCCATAATCATCATACCTCGTTCGTCATCCCAAGTATCTGCATAATTGTGAGGAAATGCATTACCAATATAGATCATGTTTTTCTTTTGCTGTCTTTTATGGAAATGTCCGCTAAAACCTAGCTCATATCCACTAAATTGTTCTAGCTGTATCTCGCCATGGTCAGGCATTTGTACCATAGCATTCATCATAAATTGCGGCAATTCAAAGTGACCAAAGATATATCGACTGTTTTTCTTACCTACAGATTTCCACTCTTCACCTACTAACCAAGGACACATAGTAACTTCGCCTATGGTTTCTGGTTTTGATACTATGGTAATACCAGGAATATATTTGCCAAACTCAACACTGTGAATATCTCGTTTGTCTTTATAGTATAAATCGTGATTACCTGGAAAGAAATAAAATTGGTCAAATGCTTTACCAAGTTTTTCTAATGCACGTAGACTATAATCCATAGTGGTAATATTAAGACTGTTTCGATTATGATGCCAGTCTCCTAAAAACATACCAGTATCGCAGCCATGAAATTTGGCCTGTTTAATAAACCAGTCTACAAATTCTTCGCAATCTTGATTATGTGTTTGACTATTTGATTTTAATCCAAAATGTATGTCTGTAAAACATGCAACCTTTTTAAATAAACTCATTATTATGTGGTCTCCAACGCATCATTATACGGTAACAAAATATAATTGTCAATCATCAGAAACTTCATTTCGTTTTAGAGCCGCAGCATGGTCTCCCTCGCTCATTCTAGTATAGCTTGGGTTCATACCGTTAATTTCTAATAAATCATCTCTGATTACTTGGTTGCGTTTTTCAATATTGATGATTCTAACAAAACTATTTGTTACGGCTGCGGTAAAATATGCAAACGGATTGTCACTTTTTGATTCGTCAAATTGTAAACCAATCTGTGTTAACTGTAAAATAGCTTGCCCTCGCATTTCGTCGTTATAGGTATAACCTCGGACGTTTCCTCGAGTAGCATATCGTTCACAGAGTTTAATATACATTTTGGCTAAAGTATTAGTAATTTGCCCGTGGTCTTTACTAAATTTGCCTTTGTCAAGCGGTCCACGCCAATGACTTTTACCAATACACACTAGTATATCGTTTTCGTCAAATTTCCAATGTTGAAAAGGAGGAAAATTAACTTTATCTCTATGATCAGCAAGTGTTTTAGGATTTTTTTTGCGAGTATTGTTTAATGGAATATGGTCAAATGTCATTATCCTAAAAACTAAATCTTGTTTATTGATTTTTTTATAATCAATTTCACAATCACTAGCCTTTATTTTTTCGCCTGCTGCTTTACGTCGTTCAAAAGCCTGCTGACTCAAGCGTTTAGCTTGGTTACGTTTAGCTTCTGCAATCGTTCTAATATTAATTTTTTCTATACTAGGAAGAATAATATCATATCTATGATATTCTGGCTTTACAAAGCTACAGTATGTTACTTTGCTTTTGTGTATTTCTTCTAGTAAATCTTTGTTATTTAGGTAGTTAACTTTAGTCATTGTTGTCATATCCTATATTATAAACTATGCAGTTAATTTTGTCAACTAAATAATAGGACAAAAAGGAATAAATGATGCCAAATTTTGATTCATTTGCCGGGTCTGTTGGTAATATTGCGTCATCAGTAGGTTCAATAGCTAGCCAAGCAGTTGGCGTAGTTGGTTCAGTGGCCGGAACAGCAGCCAGAATGTCTGGCGCACTAAACAATATTACATCAGCGGCAGCATCCATTTCTGCTTTAAGAAGTATTAATTTACCTCCTGGAGGGAATCCTGTTGCTCGAGTAGCAGCTGGCGCAGCACTATTTAGCGGTGCTATTAATCAGGCCACTGGTGCCGTGGGTAGAATCGCAGGAGCATTTGGAGCATTAGCGGGCGGTGGCGGCAGCGGCGGCGGCGGAGAATGGCGTGCAAGGATAACCGGATTTGGCGGCGACAAGTTAATATTTCCTTACACGCCAACAATATCAATACAAGGCGGCGCCAGTTATGAAGAAGTGCCAATTACACATCAAAATTTTAGTTTCTTTGCATATCAAAATTCTAAAGCAGAATCTATAAACATTTCTGCTCCTTGGTACAATGAGGATGCTATGCAGGGAATGGAATGGGTTAAGGCTGTGAACTTTTTAAGAAAACAAGTTAAAATGTTCCCAGATGGTAACCCTCCTTTTATTTGTAAGTTTGATGCCTATGGCGATCATGTGTTTAATGCTATTCCAGTTATTATAAGAAGTTTTTCTGTAGATTTACCAAATAGTGTTGATTATATTGCTGCCGGCAGTGACCATGTTCCTATTAAGAGTAATTTCAGTGTGCAATTGCAGCCAATCTATAGTAGAGAAGAAGTTAAAGGATTCAGTTTATCCTCAATTCATAACGGGAAATGGGTATAATGGCCAGTTACGTAGCAAAATACAAAGATACAAGTCCTTGGAAAACTACAACAGTTAATCAAGGTTACTTAAATTTTTTAGATATTCGTCCTATACCGGCCGACGGTGATGATTATCTTTATACAATAGAAAGTCAATATACATATAGACCAGATTTATTGTCTTATGATTTATACAGAACACCAAAATTGTGGTGGGTTTTTATGCAACGTAACCTTGATAGAATACAAGATCCAATTTACGATTTTATTCCAGGCCTTCAAATTTATATTCCTAAAGGCGATGAACTAAAACGAGCTTTAGGATTATAATATGCCGTTTGCAACATTTAGCACTCAAATTCAACAGGCTGCTGTGGCAGTACAGGGTGTAACCTATTCAATAAATCAGGCGACAACTGGAATAGGACGTTCTGCAGATCTTGTAAGAGGAGCTGCTGTAAGTGGTGTTACTAATGTTGGAACAGGCATTATCAGTGCCATTCCAGGAGTAGCAGCGGGCATAGGATCTGCCGCTGGTGCAGTAGCTGCCATAGGAGCTATTGCCGGTAGTAGTAAATTAGCTGCCGCAGCAGGAAATATTGCTGTTACTGCTAGTGCTGTCGCTGGTGTTGCTTCGGCTGTAGGTGCAATAGGACAATCAATTGGAGCCATTGCAGCAATGCTTCCGGGAGGTGGCGGTGGCGCTACTTCTGCAGGAGGTGGCGGAGGAGGAGGAGGAGGCGGAGGAGGCGCCGGATCAAATCCTCTACATGCCTTTGCATCTTTTACATATTTGTTTAGACTTTCTGCTCTTAGTGATGGAGAGTGTAATGGGGGCGCTAGAGGAATGGGTGTTGGTGTACCAATTATTGATATGCCAAACGGATTTACAGTTGGTGCTCAAACTTATATAGACAATGTAAGAGTTAATGGTGCTGTTGGTTTAGATGAAACTACAGGCAACTCAAACGCAATGAATATTTCATTTACTGTAATAGAACCCTACAGTATGGGAAAATTTTGGGAAACATTGCAAACTGCTGCTATGATGGCCGGACATAAAAATTATGCAGCAGCTCCTTATCAATTAGCTATAAGATTTACAGGACATTTTGGTCATGAGGGAGTATCGCAAACAGTACCAAATACTGATAAGTTTATTCATATGAAGATTTTAGATCTTAATATGCGAGTAACTAAACGAGGTGCAGAATACGAAATAACTGCGTATCCATGGTCCGAAGGCGGCATGAATAAAACATTTGGCGAAATTAAAACTGATCAAGCTATTACATGTAACAAAGGTGGTCCATATAAAGTTAAAGATGTATTAAAGTTTGCTGAAAAAAGTCTTAAAGAAGTTATTAACAAAAAATTTAGAGATGATAGAGATAGGAAAAAAACTGTAACTTATGCTCACGAAATTGAAATTTGTTTTCCTCCTCCTCCGGGAGTAAGTGATTCAGACGGGAATGATATTGGTGAAGCAGAATTAGGACTTAGCCAATTTAATAGAGCAGATAGTCCCTTTGCCCAGGATGGTGCAACATATGAAAACGGAATTTATAAAAGAGGCGAAGTACAGATTGATACAAAAAATGGACAATATCAATTTGCTAAAGGCTCTACAGTTCAAGATATTATAAATCAAATTATTTTGTCAAGTGATTATGCTCGTAAAGCGTTAGACAATCCTGGCGCTTTTGTAAAGTGGTGGCGTATTGAAACTAGGTTTCATAATATTTCAGATGAAGATCCTTTAACAGGAGAAAAAGCAAAAAAAGTTATATTTAGAATTGTGCAATACGATGTAGATGCAGCTAAATTTTATCCTCCAAATACAACTACTGCTCCTCCTCCAATAAAAAGAGATCTTCAATGGTTATATACAGGAAAGAACTACGATATTTTAAATTGGAATATAGATTATAAAGTTGGATTTTATAAAACGTTTAACCATGACGGTGGCGCAAACTCTGAAGATAAAAATTTAGCACAAAGACAGAGTAACGCATCACCAGTACATTCTGGCGGAACTCCTCCTGAAAAGGATGTTGCTGGCGGCCCGGGCCCAGAGAAAAAACGAAGCGATAAAAATCAAACTAGAACAGCTAGATACGGCGGAGCAAGTTTTGATGATGCGCCAACAATTGCTGCTAGACAGTTTCATGATTTAGTTAACACTGGTAATGATATGATAAATTTAGAATTAGATATTCTAGGCGATCCTTATTTTCTTGGCGATAGTGGAATGGGAAATTTTACTCTTACCGATCCAGAATCTATGGAATGGCAAAAAGGAGAAGTTTATATAAGATTAAAATTTAGAATGCCTGAAGATGCAAATACCGGTTCCGGTTTATTTGATTTTGGCGGAGAAGGAAAACCTGTTAGAGAGTTCAGCGGTTATTATAAAGTTTTTCAAGTTGCTAGTTTGTTTAACAGGGGAAAATTTACACAAAAGTTAACATTAGTTAAAAAACTTGGTGTTGTCGATGCAGGCGGCGGATCGTTCCCGCCAAAAGAACCTATGCCCGACGATCCAGGAATTTGGTATCCATAAAGGGGTTATATGCCACAAGAAGAAAGAAGCGGTGCGAATACGATTGCTCCAAGCTCAGGCCCGTTCCTGGCTAAGGTTGTTAGTCATTTGGATCCTGCTTACATGGGAACATTAGAAGTTCAATTAATACACGAGTCGGGAAACGACGAAGATCGTGAGGGACAATTACGAGTAGTAAAACATTTAAATCCTTTTTACGGTACAACAAGTATGGAGTTTGTAGGAGATAGTCCTGATACTCACAACGAAACACAAAAGTCATACGGTATGTGGTTTGTACCGCCAGATGTAGGAACTATAGTTGCTTGTATTTTTATTGCCGGCGACACACGTAAGGGTTATTGGTTTGGTTGTGTGCAAGATGAAGACATGAACTTTGAAGTTCCAGGCTATGCAGCAACAAGCTATGTAGTAGACGATACCCGTAAAACAGACAAAGAAAAAGAACGTGTACCGGTTAGTGAATATAATAAAATTATTCATCCTGAAGTTCAGAGCGATACTACTAAAAAATTAAAACCAGAACATCCTATAGCAAAAGCATTAGAAGATCAGGGTTTGTTAAAAGATGATATTAGAGGCATTACAACATCTAGTGGACGTCGTGAAGTACCGTCTATGTGTTTTGGAATCTCAACTCCTGGTCCTACAGATAAGTCTGGAAAACAGGGTAAAGTTGGCAAGTGGGAACACAAAGTTGCTGCTGCTTTTGTTAGTCGCCTTGGCGGATCTAGTTTTGTAATGGACGACGGTGACGACAAGTGGGAGCGTAAAACTAAACCTACTGATGGTCCTCCAGAATATGTGTCTGTAGAAGGCGGCGAAACTGCACTAAGAGATAGACCTCATAATGAATTAATAAGACTAAGAACTAGAACAGGCCATCAAATTCTTTTACACAATTCAGAAGATTTAATTTATATTGGAAATAGTAGAGGAACCGCATGGATAGAATTAACCAGTGACGGTAAAATAGATATCTTCTCTGCTGATAGCATAAGTGTAAGAACTAAACAAGATTTTAATTTTAGATGCGATAGAGATTTTAATTTAGATGTTGGTCGCAATTTTAATTTAAAAGTTAATAATGAGTTCCATACTAGGGTATGTAAAGACAATGTGTTAATTGTTGATAGAGATCAAAAAATTCATATAAAAAATCGCAAAGACGAAACAGTGGAAGAGCAATACAGACAAACAGTAACTGGACACGTTAAAAAAGTTTACAAAGATGATTATACGCATAATGTTCTTGGACGTATGGATTTGCGTGTTACAAACGGTGTAAGTGCATCATTAGGAACAAGTAGTGCCCCTGAATTTGCACCTTACAGAGGCAGAGCAGATGATCCTGATAGTCCGTGTGCAGATGATCCTGATAATACAAACCCAATAGTAGATGTAAATGGACCTACCCCAGATCGTATAGATATCAAAGTTTTTAAAGATATGCGTGTTGAACATATTGGTGTTAATGTTGATCATACTATTGATGGTTACCTAAAAACGAAGATCAAAGGCGATTTAGATGTAAACGTCAATGGTCATGTTTTTACTACATCGGGCGGCACCAACGAAACACTTGCCGGCGGAAATATCATAGAAACTGCACCAAACATTCATATGAATGGACCTACCGCTGCTACTGCTGCAACTGCTGCCTTACCAGTAGAGGCTAGAATTTCAGCCAAAGCCACATTGCAATTATATTTGGCAGAAAATATATTACCAGATTTGTCAGCTCCAGATGCATGGCAAAGCTTACAAAGTTTAGTTATCCTTCCACGTAGAGCGCCTACATACGAGCCTTATCCGCATCACGAAAATTTAGGACCAAAAGAAGCTAAACCGGATCCGTTAATGCGTGATGTTGAATTTAGGTATGATCCGCCAGACGATAAAGATTTCAAAGCTCCGTTTCCAGGCTGGAGAAAGTACAGCACTGCCACTGATACATTTAGAAAAGGTAGTTAAATACAGTTATGTCTGCACTAGGCCGTCTTTACGATAAAGTTAATATACAGGGATCTAACCAGTCTCAAGTAACACCTAAGTCTAAAACTTATAAGGGTTTTAGCACTGTGTCGCCTTCTGCTGATAGTTTTGCTTTATATGATTTGTTTTTGATTAAACAAGATTTATTGAATCATTTTCATATTCGATTAGGCGAAAAATTAGAAAACCCAGAGTTTGGAACTATAATTTGGGATGTTCTTTTTGATCCTTTAACAGACGATCTAAAAGAAATGATTGCTAAAAATGTTGAAACTATATGTAATTACGATCCTAGAGTTAGAGCTGAACAAATCATAGTTACAGCCTATGAAACAGGTATACAAATAGAGTGTACATTAGTATATTTTCCCTATAATATACAAGAATTTATACAATTTAAATTTGATCAAGCCAACGGTTTAATTGCGTAACATAAACTGACCACTTAATTATATACGCTAAATACTGAATACTTGGGAAGGCGTATGTCAACAACCGATAGACAAAATAGACTGCTAGTAGCAGAAGACTGGAAACGTATCTATCAAAGTTTCCGAAATGCAGATTTTCAAAGCTATGATTTTGAAAATTTACGCAGGGTTATGGTTAGTTATATCCGTGAAAACTATCCAGAAGATTTTAACGATTATATTGAATCTAGTGAATATCTAGCTTTAATTGATTTAATTGCATTTTTAGGCCAAAGTCTTGCCTTCCGCATTGATTTAAATGCTAGAGATAATTTTTTAGAGCTAGCAGAACGTAGAGAAAGTGTGCTTAGATTAGCACAATTATTAAGTTATAACGCAAAAAGAAATATTACTGCTAGCGGTTTATTAAAGTTTGTGACTGTTAGCACTACACAGGTTGTATATGACAGTAACGGTAAAAATTTAGCTGGTCAAACAATACAATGGAATGACCCAAGTAATCCCAATTGGTATGACCAATTTATAAAAGTAATAAATGCTTCCTTGCCAGCCACTAGACAGTTTGGAAACCCGGACGACAAAGGCATAATCTACGGAATTCCCACAGAACAATATAGGTTTCAGGCTAGTAATACTGATGTACCTGTCTATAGTTTTACTAAAGCTGTTGATGGTAGGAATTTACAATTTGAAATAGTTTCAAGCACTTTTAAAGATCAAACTTACATATACGAAGAACCTCCTGCTGTAGGAAATAGGATGGCTTTCTTGTACAGAAACGATGGTAAAGGGAATGGCAGTGCTAATACAGGATTCTTTGTTCACTTTAGACAGGGTATCTTAAACCAAGGAACTTTTACAATTGATCAACCTAGCACTAACGAATTAATTGATGTTAATGCATTCAACATAAACAATGATGATGTATGGCTGTATAAGTTAGATAGTCAAAATTTAGAGTCAGAATATTGGGCAAAGATTTCTGCTTTAGAAGGCAACAATACTATCTATAATAGTTTAAAAAAGAATATAAGAAATATCTATACCGTAGTATCTAGGACTAACGACGCTGTAAGTTTAGGATTTAGTGATGGTGTATTTGGAACTTTACCTAGAGGAACATTTAGAGTCTATTATAGACAAAGTTCTGGTGTTAAGTATATCATAAATCCTAAAGACATCAGAAATGTTACTATAGAAATTCCTTATGTTTCAAATTTAAATCAGTTTGAAACTTTATCAGTTACAGTAACGCTGACTTCGTCAGTGGCAAATTCCGCTGAAACAGAATCTAACGATTCAATTAAAGCTAATGCTCCTGCAACATACTATACTCAAAATAGAATGATTACAGGAGAAGATTATAATATTAGTCCTTTAAATGTAAATCAACAAGTCATTAAAATTAAATCAGTGAACAGAACATCAAGCGGCATAAGTCGTTATTTTGATTTAGTAGATCCAACTGGAAAATACAGTAAAACAAATCTATTTGCAGATGATGGTGTTATTTTCAAAGAAGAATTTACAGATAGCTTTAGATTTAATTACAATACAAAAACAGATATTGAAGCTATAGTTTATAATAATGTAATAGACATTCTTAAATCAAAACAATTAAGAGATTTTTACTATTCAAAATTTACACGAATTGCAACTGAATCATTAAATGTTAAATGGTTTAGTAGAACTAGCGAGACAAATCAATCCACAGGATTTATCGCAGATAATTCTCCAGGCGCACCGCTTACACCTTACAAAACAGGAACATATACAAGCACCTTGTTAAGATTTGTTACTACAGGTGCATTAATACAATTTGAAGTGCCAACTCCTGCAACACAATATTTTGATTTGACCAATAACAATAAAATTGAATCAGTATTACTTAATCAACTAAAGCCTAACAATTCTAGCACTACTCTGTGGTGCAAGGTAGTTTCTGTTTATGGAGACGGTACAAATAATTTAACAGGTATGCTGACAGACGGCACAGGCCCAATAGTGCTTAATGATATTATTCCATCGGGTGCAATAGTAAAACAGATTATTCCAGCATTAAGAGCTACCTTAGATACGAACACAGTGAATACAATGGTAGATCTAGTTTTTGCAAATAAACCATTTGGTCTACGTTATGATGTTGAAGCCAAACAATGGAAAATTATTTTTGAAGTTAATTTAGATACTGCAAATGATTTTAGTTTAGGTAAGCAAGGAGATATTTCTAACCAACAATTAGACTCGAGTTGGTTAGTATTGTTTACAACAGATACGGAATTTTATACAGTCAAATCTCGATTAATGCGATATATTTTTGAAAGTGACAAACAAATTAGATTTTATTTTGATGCAAGTGACAAAATTTATGATACAAGATCAAATGTTGTGGTAAAAGATAAAATTAAAATTTTAAGTATTAACACTGAACCAGATCTAACTATTCCTTTTACTTATGATAAAGAATGGGAAATCACAGAAGAGTTTAGGGGCATTGACGGATATGTTGACACTAAAAAAATACAATTAACTTTTGCAGATTCTGACGACGATAGTGTAGTTGACAATCCAAATTTATTTGAAGAAACAGTAAACCCTGCTATTAACCCAACAACCAAATATATTGTACAAGAATTGTATCAACTCGCTCAAAATCAAGAAGATTATAAATGGATTGATAATTCTGCCGATATTGTAAAAATTAAGACATCACAGTCTGCTGTAAATGTAAGCCTCGAAGCAGACGGGCAATATTTTTATTTTATTGATACAGATACTGTTAAAAAATTAAACAAAACAACTGGAGTTTTTGAGGTAAGTTTAGACTACAAAGTCTATCAAGGTAGAGATAATATTAAATTTCAATATATTCATAATGCTGATTATGAATCTAGAATTGACCCAGGCTTAACTAATATTATAGATATTTTTGTTTTGACAAAAGATTATGATGAATCTTTTAGGCAATGGTTAGACGGTAGTATAGAAGAAGAACCATTACCTCCAAGTACAGATTTTTTATATAATATGTTGTCAACAGAGTTGAATAAAATTAAGTCAGTTTCAGATGAAATCATTTATCATCCTGTAAAATATAAAGTTTTATTTGGTTCTACTGCAAGTATTGATTTACAATCGTCATTTAAAGTTGTAAAAAATCCAGAAGTAGTTATTAGTGATAATGATATTAAAGCCAAAGTTCTTTCTGCCATAAACGAATTCTTTGCCCTGGAAAATTGGGATTTTGGTGATAATTTTTACTTTACTGAATTATCAGCATATGTGATGAATAGGTTAGCACCAAACGTAGCAAAC
>SXGQ01161866.1_pt1 | contig 27238 bp, 22 predicted proteins | sample 3178371 | NCBI WGS metagenome assembly SXGQ01 (sample SAMN11356859, study PRJNA531348) | freshwater metagenome | isolation source: freshwater sample F1-20 | place: China: Fuxian Lake, Yuxi | collected 2017-12-25 | reverse complement strand
TGCAAAAGGCACGCCGTCACGCATTGCGGTTACCCGCCATAGCGCTCCGACCGCTTGTAGGCACATGGTTTCAGGTTCACATTCCTCCCCTAACAGGGGTTCTTCTCATCTTTCGATCGCTCTACTAGTTCACTATCGGTCGTCAGGGAGTATTTAGCCTTACGGGATGGTCCCCGTGGATTCAGTCGAGGTTCCACGTGACTCGACCTACTCAGGGTACCCTCCGCAACGGAGACAGCTCAGTTTTCGCGTACGGGCCTGTCACCCTCTGTGGACGACCTTTCCAGATCGTTCCGCTAACTGGCTGTTTTGTAACTCCTTGGAGGGCCCTACAACCCCGCGGTGGAAACCACTGCGGTTTGGGCTATTTCCCTTTCGCTCGCCACTACTGAGGAAATCGATTTTTCTTTCTATTCCTGCGGATACTGAGATGTTTCAGTTCTCCGCGTTCGCTGCACGTGTCCTATGGATTCAGACACGGCCAGTTCGGGTATCCCGGGATCATCACCTGTTTGACGGTTTCCCCGGGCTTATCGCAGTCTTCCGCGCCCTTCGAAGCCTCCTGACGCCTAGACATCCCCCATGCGCCCTTTGGAGCTTGACCACCCGAATCGAGTGCTCGCCCCAGCGGGACAACCAGTTGCCTGGCCGCCCCCGGGAGGAGCTGGATCGTTCCGAGTTGTGTCACCCCATCCCGGGTCATCGTCGGCAAGCGCGCCGACCCCACCCGGGAAAGTAACGTTTACTCGCTCGCCATGGGCTGTCGCGAGCAGCTGGAAAACCAGCCACCACACGACCCCCACGACATTTTTTTGAGCCTTGGGAGAACGTCGCCGGCTACCGCTCTTGCGAACAGTCGCCGTCGACATTCAATCAAGATGCCAACTACCACAACCGGATTGTCAATGAACAAAGCGAGCCGACGACACTACCAGCGGGAATCCCCGGCTGGCAGCAGCATCGGCTCGTGCTCCCGACCACGGCCAAACCGTGGACAGAGGTTCGCCCCGGAAACGCTCGCGGCAGAGCCGGAACGATCCGAAACGGGCCTCAACCCACGCCGGCAGTGACGGATCCGCGGCGAATGGAGACTCTTCCCCGAGGAACGCCCCTGGGAAGCACCATCCGACGCACATCCGCCCGGTAGCACGAGCGAACAAGCGGGAACCGATCCCGGTTAACGAGGATCGGCCGCACAGCAGAGAAAACTTAGCCGGGCTCTCCGCAGGGGTCAAGTGGCTGCCTGCAAGATGGGCCGCTGCTCCTCCCAAGAGCGGCGGTTTTCTGCCGGAAAACACTGCTTTGGCCCCCCTCAGGAGATTTGACGCGGCCCCGCGGCCATGCCCGGGGGCTGCGTGTCGCGGGCTGGTAGAGTGCCCATTTCCCCAACCCCCCCTGAGGCACACACGATGGCGATGGTGAACGCCCGTCACCCGGCTTGGCGGGCAACCGCCGAGCAGGCAGCGGCCCTGCGAGCGACGACGATCGCGGCCCTGTTTGCCGCTGATTCCAGCCGCGCAGAGCGCCTGAGTGTCAGCGCGGCCGGGCTGGTTTTCGATTACTCGAAGCAGCTTGTCACCACCGCCGCCCTCGACCGGTTGGCCGCCCTTGCGGAGGCGGCCGGCCTCCGCGGGCGGATCGAGGCCATGTTCCACGGGGAGCGGATCAATTCCACCGAAAACCGCCCTGTCCTCCATGTCGCGCTCCGCGCTCCCGCAGGCGAGGTGATCGAGGTCGACGGCCGGAATGTGGTGCCCGAGGTGCATGCCGTCCTCGGCAGAATGGCCGCGTTTGCCCGGGATATCCGCTCCGGGACATGGCGGGGGGCAACCGGGAAGCCGATCCGGGCGGTGGTCAACATCGGCATCGGCGGATCGGACCTGGGGCCTGCGATGGCCTTCGAGGCGCTGCGTTTCCACGCCGACCGGGGGATCGAGTTCCGCTTCGTGTCGAACGTCGACGGCACCGATTTCGCCGAAGCGGTCCTCGACCTCGATCCACGCGAGACGCTGTTCATCGTCTCGTCGAAGACGTTCACGACCGTCGAGACCATGACCAACGCCCGCACGGCGCGCGACTGGATCCTCGCGGCCATGGATGGCGATACCGCGGCCGTCGCCCGGCATTTCGTCGCCGTCTCGACGAACGCGGCCGAAGTCGCCCGCTTCGGGATCGACACCGCGGCGATGTTCGGGTTCTGGGACTGGGTCGGCGGGCGTTATTCGCTCGGGTCGGCGATCGGGCTGTCGACGATGATCGCCCTCGGCCCGGACGCGTTCCAGGAGCTGCTCGGCGGATTCCGCGCCATCGACGAGCACTTCCGCACCGCGCCCCTGCTCGAGAACATCCCCGCCCTCCACGGCCTGCTGACGGTGTTCAACACCAGCCTGCTCGGCCACTCGACGACGGCGGTCCTCCCCTACGACCAGTACCTGAAGCGTTTTCCCGCCTATCTCCAGCAACTGACGATGGAGAGCAACGGTAAGCGAGTGCGCCTCGACGGCACGCCGGTCGACTGCCCGACGGGCCCCGTGGTCTGGGGAGAGCCCGGAACCAACGGCCAGCATTCTTTCTATCAACTCCTCCATCAGGGAACGGTCGTGGTGCCCTGCGATTTCATCGGCTGCCTCCGGCCGCTCAACGCCCTCGGCAACCACCACGCGATCCTCATGGCCAACATGATCGCCCAGGCGGAGGCGCTCGCCTTCGGCAAACCGGCCGAGGCGGTGGCGGCGGAAGGGGTGACGGCCGATCTCGTGCCGCACCGGACGTTCCCCGGCAACCGACCCTCGAACACGATCCTCGTCGACCAGCTCACGCCGCGGGCACTGGGGAGCCTCATCGCCCTCTACGAACACAGCGTGTTCACCCAGGGAGTGGTGTGGGGCATCAACTCGTTCGACCCGTGGGGGGTGGAACTGGGCAAGGTGCTCGCCCAACGGATCGTGCCCGAATTGGAGAGCGCGACCGAGCCGAACCTCGCCCACGATGCCTCGACCAACGCCCTCATCCGCCGCGTCCGGGCGGCACGGCGCGGTCCCGGGGGTATAACCGGGTCATGACGGCTCCGCTTCCCTCCCCGCGCTGGACGGCCCTCGCGACCGCCGCGCGCCGGCCGATGACGAGGGCCGTGCCCGCCGTGTTCGCCGCCCTGCTGGTCGTTGTGCCGGCCGTCGTGCACGCGCAGGCACCCGCGGCACCGGCCGTGCCGGTGGTGGTGGCCGCGGTCGAGGAGCGGCAATTGGCGGCGGGGCAGTCGTTCGTCGGCACGGTCTATCCGGCCCGTGTCAGCGACGTGGGCAGCGCGGTCGATGGCCGGCTGGTGCGGCTGCCGATCGTCGATGGCCAGCGGGTCGAGAAGGGGGATCCGATCGCCGAACTGCTCCGCGGCCTGCTCGAGATCGAGCGCGAGGGGGCGAGTGCCGAGCTGGAGCGGCTCCGGCAGGCGCTCGCCGAGCTGGAGGCGGGGTCGCGCCCCGAGGAACTCGACCAGGCACGGGCGCAGGTCGAGGGTGCGGCAGCGCGGCTCGAATTTGCCCGCAGCCGCTTCGACCGGTTGCGCCGCCTCGCGGAACGGGGCACGAGCACCGTCGAGGAACTCCACGACGCCGAGACCGACCAGCGCCAGGCCGCCGCCCAACTCGCCGCCACCCGCGCCGCGCTGGCCCTGACGGAGGCCGGCCCGCGGAAAGAGCAGATCGCCCAGGCGGCGGCGGCGGCCGCATCGCAGGAGGCGGTCGTCGAACGGATCGACGACCAACTCGGCAAGCACACGATCCGCGCTCCGTTCGCCGGCTGGGTCGTGCAACGCTTCACGGAGGAGGGGCAGTGGCTGGCACGCGGCGGCCTGGTCGCCCGGATTGCCGAGCTCGACGAGGTGGAGGTGGTGGTCCAGGTGCCGGAACTGTCGATCGGCCGGCTGCGCACTGCCGACTCGGTGCGGCTCGAGTTCGATGCCGCCGCCGACCGGACCTGGATCGGGCGGGTGGCGCGGGTCGTGCCCCAGGCCGATCTGCTCGCCCGGAGTTTCCCGGTCCGCGTGCGCTTGGCCAATCAGATCGTCGACGGTGAGCCGGTGCTCCGCGGCGGGATGATCGCCCGGGCGTGGCTCCCGGTCGGCAAGGCCGGTCGGGCCACGGTGGTTCCCAAGGATGCCCTCGTGCTCGGCGGCGCGGTGCCGCTGGTCTACGTCGTCACCCCCGCCGGGAGTTCTGGCACGGGCAGCATGGCCGCGGGCAGCGTGCGGCCGGTGGAGGTCACCCTTGGTGTCACCGTCGAGGGCAGCGTCGAGGTGCGTGGGGGCCTCGCGGCCGGTGACCTGGTGGTGGTCCGGGGCAACGAACGGCTGCGGCCGGGGGCGGCGGTCTCGTTTCCGCCCCTCCAGCCCTGACCATCGCGACGACAGGGTCGGGCCATGAATCTCATCCAGGCCTCCGTCGCCAACCCGGTGAAGGTCGCCGTCGGGGTGCTCCTCGTCACCCTCTTCGGTCTGCTCGCGCTGCTGGCCATGCCGACGCAGCTCACCCCCGAGGTGCAGATCCCGACGATCACGGTCGACACCCGGTGGCGCGGCGCCAGCCCGATGGAGATCGAGCGCGAGATCGTCCAGCCGCTCGAGGAGCAGCTCCGCAGCGTCGAGGGGCTGGTGAAACTCTCCTCGGAGAGCAGCGACTCCTCCGGATCGATCACACTCGAGTTTCCCATCGGCACCGACATGAGCCAGGCGCTGGTGAAGGTCAACACCCGGGTCCAGCAGGTCCGCGACTGGCCGATCAACGCCGACCGGCCGGTGATCCGCACCGCCAGCGGCACCGACAATCCGATCGCCTGGTTCATCCTCAGCCAGGCGGCCCCTGATCGTGCACTGCTCGAGCAGGCGCGCGGCGAACACCCCACCCATGCCGCCGCCATCGAACGGGTGATCAACGCCCGCTCCCCCGACCTGGCGCTCTACCGCCTCCGCACCCTGGCGGCGGCCGAGCCGGCACTGGCCCACCTCATGCCTCCCACCATCGACGTCGAGAGCCTGCGGCGGATGGCGGAGGACGAGGTCGAGAGCCGGCTGGAGCGTGTCGACGGGGTGTCGAGCGCCGACGTCGTCGGTGGCCGCGCCGACGAGCTCCAGGTGATCGTCGATCCGCAGCTGCTCGCCGCCCGCGGCCTCTCCATCGACGACCTGCGGGCGGCCCTCGCCAACCAGAACCAAGACACCTCCGGGGGGGACTTCTGGGAGGGGAAGCGGCGCTACGTCGTCCGCACGATCGGCCAGTTCCACTCCCTGGAACAGGTCGAGGGGGTGATCATCACCCGGCGCGACGGCAAGCCGGTGTATGTGCGCGACGTCGCCCGGGTGCAGCTCGGCAAGAAGAAGGCCGACGGCATCGTGCGCCGTTTCGGCGCCAGCAACCTCGCGATCCGCGTCACCCGCGAGCAGGGGGCCAACGTCCTCGAGACGGTCCGCCGGCTCCGCGAGATCGCCGCCGACGTCGACCGCACCGTGCTCCGCCCCCGCGGCCTCGGCCTGGCGATGGTCTACGACGAGACCACCTACATCGACTCGGCCGTCGGCCTGGTCAAGGACAACATCGTCGTCGGCGGGCTGCTCACGGTGGGCACGCTGCTGCTCTTCCTGCGCAACCTGCGGCTCACCCTCGTGGTCGCCGTGGCGATCCCGGTGAGCGTGATCGGCACCTTCCTGGCGCTGGCGCTCTTCGACCGGTCGATCAACGTGGTCAGCCTGGCGGGGATGGCCTTCGCCGTGGGGATGCTCGTCGACAACGCGGTGGTGGTGCTGGAAAACATCTACACGCGCTGGACCGGGGGCGACGACGGGGCCACGGCCGCCGTGCGCGGGGCGGACGAAGTCTGGGGGGCGGTCCTCGCCAGCACCCTGACGACCGTGGCGGTGTTCCTCCCGGTGCTCTTCGTGCGCGAGGAGGCGGGCCAGCTGTTTGGCGACATCGCCCTGGCGATCAGCGTGTCGATCGGCCTGTCGCTGGTGGTGTCGGTGCTCGTGGTGCCGGTCGCGGCCGCCTGGCTCCTCCGCGGGCGCCGCCCGAAGCCGCCGTCCGGCGGACGGGCCGACATCTTCACACGCTTCGGCCGCGCCTTCAGCAGCGGAATCGTCGCCATCGACCGCTGGCTGCTGGCGGGGGCCGGGCGGTCGGCAGCCGTGTCGGCGGCAATCGTCGCCGCCTCCGCGCTGGCGACGTGGTGGCTGGTGCCGAAGGTGGAATACCTGCCCCAGGGCAACCGTAACCTCGTCTTCGGAATCCTCCTCCCGCCGCCCGGCTACAACCTCGACGAGCTGATCCGCATGGGGGCGACGGTCGAACAGCGGATGCTCCGTTACTGGGACGTCGATCCGGGCACGCCGGAGGCGGCGGCGCTCGACTTCCCGATCCTCGCCGACATGTTCTTCGTGGCCCGCGGCCGGAGCGTGTTTCTCGGGATGCGCGCCCTCGATCCGCTCGAGGCGGGCAAGCTCGTGCCGCTGGTGCGGCAGATGACCGCCGGCATGCCGGGCACGGTGGGGGTGGCGAAGCAATCGAGCCTCTTCGAGCAGGGGCTGTCGGCCGGGCGCACGATCGACATCGAGATCACCGGTCCCGACCTCGAGCGGCTCGTGCAGCTCGGCGGCCGGATCATGGGCCAGCTCCCCGAGGTGACTCCCGGCAGCCAGAACCTCCCGCGCCCGTCGCTCGACCTCTCCAGCCCCGAGGTGCAGCTCCTCCCCCGCCTCGAGCAGTCGGCCGACATGCGGCTCGACGCCCGCCAGCTCGGCTACATGGTCGATTGCCTCGTCGACGGCGGCTATGCCACCGACTACTACCTCGACGCCGACCGGATCGACCTCGTCATCAAGGGGGACGACCGCTTCGTGCAGCGGACGCAGGATCTCCGCAGCCTGCCCGTGGTCACCCCGGGGGGCCAGCTCGTGCCGCTGGAGAGCGTGGCGGAGGTGGAGGAGTATTCCAGCGGTCCCGAGCAGATCCTCCACCGCGAGCGGCAGCGGGCGATCACGATCCAGGTCTCGCCGGCGGCGACGATGCCGCTCGAGGAGGCGCAGGACCGGATCGTCGAACAGATCGTGAAGCCGCTTACAGCCTCGGGCGAGCTCGCCGGCGGCTACGCCATCAATCTCGGCGGCACCGCCGACAAGCTCCGCGCCACCTGGCAGGCGCTGTGGTTCAACCTCGCCCTCGCCGGGATCATCACCTACCTGCTGATGGCGGCGTTGTTCGAGAGCTGGTTCTACCCCGCGGTGATCATCGCCGCGGTGCCGCTCGGCGGGGTCGGGGGGCTGGTCGGGCTGGCGGCGCTGAACGGCTTCGGCCGCAGCTTCGGCATCATCCAGCCGCTCGACGTGTTGACGATGCTCGGCTTCGTGATCCTCATCGGCACCGTGGTCAACAACCCGATCCTGATCGTCGAGCAGGCGCTGTTCCTCGTCCGCACCGAGGGGATGGACGGCACCGAGGCGATCCTCGAGGCGGTCCGCAGCCGCATCCGCCCGATCTTCATGACCACCCTCACCACCGTCCTCGGGCTGCTGCCGCTGGTGCTCTTCCCCGGGGCCGGCAGCGAGCTGTACCGTGGCCTCGGCGCGGTGCTCCTCGGCGGCCTGCTGGTGGCGACGCTGGTGACGCTCGTCCTGGTGCCCCTCCTCCTCGGCCTCTGCTTCCGGGCCTTCGGCCCCCCGCAATCGACCGACCTCACGCGCACGTCCCGCCCGTCCGGTGCCGACCGGTTACCGCTCTCCGCGCCGTCCGCCGGGCCGCTCCCCTCCCCCGGTCCCTCCCCCTCCCCCGGTCCCTCCCCCTCCCCCTGCCCCACACCATGAGCCTGCTCGTCTTCGGTCACCGCAATCCCGACACCGACGCCATCTGCTCGGCGATCGCCTATGCCGACCTGCTGCGCCGCACTGGCCGGCCCGATGCCGTCGCCGCCTGCTGCGGCCCCCCCAACACGCGCACCGAATATGTCCTCGCCGAGGCGGGCCTGCCGCCGCCGCGGATGGTGATGGACGTCCGCCCCGCGGTGGAAAACGTCTGCCGGCGCGGCGTGCCCACCGTGCGCCACGGCGACGTCTTCCACGAGGCCTACCTGCGGATGAAGGCCCACGACCTGCGCGCGATCCCGGTGGTCGACAGCCACGACCGGGTGGTGGGGCTGGTGTCGGTGCTGCAGCTGATGGACCTGTTCTTCCACGACGAGGGGGACCCGGTCCTCTCGCGCACCGTGGCCACGAGCCTCGACAAGATCCGCGACGTGCTCGGGGGGGATTTCCAGATTCCCCTGCGCACCGACGAGCGCACCGAACTGCTCGTGATGGTGGGGGCGATGAGCGCCGAGGGGTTCACCGAGCGGATGCACCGCTTCCCGCCGCAGCGCGTGATCGTGGTCTGCGGCGACCGGCCGTCGATCCAGCTCCCGGCGATCGAGCACGGGGTGCGGGCGCTGGTGATCACGGGCGGCTTCGCCCTTTCACCGGGCCTCGAGCAGCTCGCCCGCGCCAACGGCGTGGCGGTGGTGCGCAGCCCGTTCGACACCGTCAACACCACGATGCGGATCCGCTCCTCGCAATTCATCGATCCCGTCGTCGACGCCGACGTCGTCACCCTGCCGGCGCGGATGGGGGTGGCCGACGCGCGGCCGATCGTCGAGCGCTCGCAGCAGCCGGTGTTTCCCGTGGTCGAGGACGACGGTCGCCTGATCGGCCTCGCCTTCAAGAGCGACGTCATCAATCCCCCCAGGCAGCAGCTCGTGCTCGTCGACCACAACGAATTCGCCCAGGCGGTCGCGGGGGCGGAGGACGCGGAGATCATCGAGGTGCTCGACCACCACCGCCTCGGCGGCGGCCTGAAGAGCAGCCAGCCGATCCGCTTCATCAACGAACCGGTCGGCTCCACCTGCACGCTCGTCGCCCGGCAGTTCCGTGCCGCCGGCCTCGATCCCGAACCGGGGATCGCGCTGTGCATGGCCAGCGGGATCATCTCCGACACCCTCTCGCTCCGCAGCCCGACCACGACCGACGTCGACCGCGAAATCCTCGCCTGGCTGGCCGGCAAGGTGACGGTCGACATCGACCGCTACACGCGCGGGTTCTTCGCGATCGGCTCGGCGCTCCGCTCGAGCAGCCCCGCCGACGTGATCCGTGAGGACTGCAAGGAGTTCACCGAGCACGGGGTACGGTTCTCGATCTCGCAGATCGAGGAGACCGGCTTCGATCTCTTCTGGGACCGCAAGGAGGACCTCCGCGCGGCGCTCGAGGCCCACGCCGCCCGGCAGGGGCTGGCGTTCTCCGCCCTGCTGGTCACCGACGTGGTGAGCAACGGGTCGCTGTTGCTCCTCTCGCGCGAGGACGAGGCCTGGGAGGAGGTCAATTACCCGCGCCTCGACCGCGGCCTCTACGAGCTGAAAAACGTCGTCAGCCGCAAGAAGCAGCTCCTCCCCTTCATCTCCCGGTTGCTGGGGGCGGAAAGCGTGCGGTGATCGGCGTCACGATCCCCGCGCTGACCTCGTGGCAAACCCGGCGGATACGGGGCGGTGATCCGCACCGGGCACCGTCGTGCCCCTCAGCGGTCCGCAGCCGGGGCGGATGGCTCGAGGAAGTCGGGCCGGCCGTTGCCGTTGGTGTCGGCACTCCCCTCGGCGAGGTCGCCGGCGCCGTCGCCGTCGCCGTCGAGCGCGGCCAGCGCCAGGCGCACGAAGGGGCGCTGGTAGGCCTCGCCGTCGGCCCCGGCGTAGCTCACCCAGGCGACGAGATCGGTGGCGTCGAAGACCGCATCGAGCACGTTGCCACCCTTGATCGGGATCGCACAGGCGACCTCGGTGAGCTTCGCCGCATCGAGGCGGCCGTGGTGTGCCTTGAGGAAGGGAAACGCCCCGCGACCCTCGTCTTGGTAGACGAGGTCGGGGAGCACGGCCGGGGCGAGTTCGTCGGTGGAATCATTGGCGTTCCAGATCGTCACGTCGTCGACCCCCGGCCCGGTGTGGGCGCGGATCTTCACGCCGCGCCGGTCGGCCCGGCCGTCGCCGAAGACGAAGTGGTATTTCTTCGTCCGCGGCAGCGACTGGAAGGTGTCGAGGGCCTCGGTGAGCGAGTCGGCGTCGTAGAGCAGCGTGCGGAACCAGGTGGTGAAGTGCGGGGCGTGGAGCTCGTAGGGCATCTCCTTGGCGGGTGAGTCCCCCATCTCCGACAGCGCGATCCCGGCGGCGCTCAAGCCGCAGTTGGCGCCGATGAAACCGGCGAACGTCGGGAGGAGATGCGGGGTGCCCTGCTTCGGCAGGTAGACGACGAGTACCGGGTGATCGTGGGCACCCAGTTCCAGTTCCCAGTCGAGATTGCGCGTCTGGTAGAGGTGGCCGTCGGCGGTGGCGCTGCCCCAGGCGGCGATCGCGGAGCAGGAGTATGGCATCAGCAGCGGCACGCCATGCGCCGCCTGGAGCATCGCCAGCGGCACTCCGGCCCCCTCCGCCATGCCGACCAGTTCCTGTTCGACGCGGTCGTCGATCCACGCCGCCTGGGTGCCCCACGCGGCGGCGAGCTGGGCGTCGTCGGCCCCCATCGCCCCCTTCACCTTGGCAAGCAATTGCGGCACGAAGGCCTGGATCTCCTTGGCCATGAGCCGGCCGAGGTGCCAGCCCATCTGCCGTGGCGTGCCGCCGACCACCACCACCGGGATCGTCGCGCCGCCGCTCGACACGCTCGCGCGGTAGCCACCACCCCCGGGGTTGTCGGCGGCCTGCAGGTCGGAATGGGCCACGATCTGCACGCCGCCGGCGAGCGCCCCGCCGGCGATCGCCCCGGCCTTCTCGGCAACCCGGGCCCTCTCGGCCGGGGCCTGGGCGGAGGCGACGACACCCGACAGCGTCGGGACGGCGACGAGCAGCGCGGCGATGGAGCGGCGGACCATGGCGGTTGCCTCCGGGAAAACGGCTCGCGGACCCCCCGTCCGCGACCGGGCGGAGTATAGCGGCCGGCCGGGTGACGTTCCCATCCCGGCCGTCGGCGGGACGCAGTCATCCGCACCCCGGCGAGCAGTCCTACGCCAGGGCGTAACAGCCCGCCAGCCACACGGCATGCAGGACCACGAACGCCGCCCCCCACCGGAGTTTCAACAGCGCCCGGTCGTCGCGCAGCCAGGGGCGGACCAGCACCAGCGGGATGACCGCCAGGAGGATCGGAAAGACATACTGCCAGACCACCCTCAACACGACCTGAGCTTCTCCGAGGGCCGGAACGAAGGGCGAAGATTCGACGATCGGGCGCCAACCGACGACCAACACGGCCCCGGAACAAAGCGCCGCCACCAGGCCGGCGGCAAATGCCAGCAGGCTCGACCGCCAGACCATCGCCGTGGCAAGGCAGTGGATCCCGCCGAGAAAGCCGGTCACCGCCGCGAACAAAACCCAGCCGATCGGCAACGCCGCCAGCGAGCCGAACCGTTCGTTGGGCAACAGGCCGAGGAGGGCGATCGCGCCGAGGCCGACGACCACCGCGAGCATCGGCAGCGCCCGGGCCGCGAGAACCTTCCATGGGGAAACTCCGCGCTCGGCAGGCCAGGGCACGCGGCCCGACGCCTGATCGCCGCCGATCGCCTGGAGGGCGGCGAGCACGATCGTCACCACCGGGGTGATGAACCCGACGACCGTGAGGGTGGTGTCCCACGCATCCGAACCGTCCGACCGCGGGCCGAGCCGAGCGAGCGCCGCGGCCGTCGCCGCCGTGCTCACGCCGGCCGCCACGCCGAACACCGGCGCCGTCCACGTCAGCTCCAGAGAGTTCCAGGCGAGGGCCCACCATCCGGCGGGTGAGCGCCAGGATCGCCAGCCCTCGGTCCTGTCCTGCATGGCGGCGATGAACGGGACAGCGTCGCCGATCGCCCCGATCGCGACGGCGCTGTCGGCAACCCCGTCACGCTCGTCGGCCCGACACCACGCCCGGCGGAACACACTCGGCAAGGCCGCGATGCCGATCACGAGTGGGCAACCCGCGACCAGCATGACGAGCACGCGGGCATGGCCGGCGGGTGCCCCGCCGGCCAACGGAGACTGCCACCCAGGCAGCGAACGTTCGAGCCAACTGACCACCGTGCCGCACAGCGCGAACCACATGAGATGCCATCCGACGGACGACACCACCGCGAGGAACGGCTCGGCCACGAACAGCCCCGTCAGACAGGTCAAGCACACGAGCGACATCGCCACGATGCTCGCGATCACCGCCTGCTCCGCCGCCGGAAACGGCAGCCAGTCCGCAACACCGGCGCCGTCCGGCAGCCCACCGGCCACCAGGCACACGAGCCACCCACAGGCCGCAGCCCCGAGCCCGGCGGCGACGATCACCGCGAGTTTCACAGCCAGCACGTTCCACCACGCGACCGGCAGCAGCGCGTGCCAACCCCACGTGCCCCGCCGCCGCTCGCCGGCAAACAGCATCGCCGCGGCGAACATCGCGACCCAGAATGCGACCAGGGGGCAGGCGGTCGCCGGGTCAGCGACCCAGGCGAAGTCCTGGACCGTGGTCATGCCGACGGCGATCGACAACCTCCGCGCGATCACCAGAGCCGCATGGCCGGCGACGACGAGGAACACGACGTCGCGGGCGAGGCGCGATTCCTTCCAGGCAAGCGCGAGCGAGGGGGATGGCATGGGCGACTCCTCGTGGGGTGTGATCGGCGCTGGTCAGCGGCCGGCGCCGGTCACGGCACCGGCCCGGCGCGGCGTGCGGTCCCAGGGCAACCCCCCCCACGACTGCGTGAAGGCGACGTACAGGTCTTCAAGAGTGGGGCGCACGGCGCGCACGTCACCGACGGCGGGATCGGCGGCGAGGCCGTCGACGACGCCCGCGCTGAGGGCGGGCACGAGCAGACGCACCGAGCGAGCCTGGCACTCCCCCCAGCGCACGGCGAGGTCGAGCACCGCCGGCGGCGGCGCGGCGAAGGGGTCGTGGAGCGTGAACGAAAGGAGGGTGTGGGCCGCCTTGAGGTCGTCGAGCGGGCCGTCGAGCACGATCCTCCCGTCGTGGATGATCGTCACGTGGTCGGCGACGCGTTCCACCTCCGCGACCTGGTGCGAACTGATCAGCACGCTCCGCCCCGCGGCGGCGATGTCGACCATGCTCTGGAGAAACTCGCGGCGGACCACCGGGTCGAGACCCGACGTCGGCTCGTCGAGGAGGAGCAGGCGGGGCTCGGCGGCGAGCACGCTGGCCAGCGCCGTCTTGGCGCGCATCCCCTTGGAGAGGGCACGGACGCGTGTCGCAGGGGGGAGATGGAAATCCTCGGCCCACCGGACGAACGCCTGCGGGTATCCCGGGCCGTGGAACGCCGAGCAGAACCACCCCACCTGCTGCACCGTCATCCAGTCGTAGAGCGCAGGCGCGTCGGCGAGGTAGCCGACACGGCGGCGCAGGGCGAACGGCTCGCGTGCCGGCTCGATCCCGAGCACACGGATCGCGCCGCCGTCGGGGTGGAGGAAGCCCACGAGCAGGCGCATCAGCGTGGTCTTGCCGGCGCCGGTCTCGCCGAGCAGTGCGTGCACGCTGCCCGGCCGCACCGTGAGATCGACACCGCAGAGCACTTCCTTGCGGCCGAACCGCTTGGTCACGCCGCGCACCTCGACCGGGTTGCCGGGATCCGTTGCCATGGCGAGACCTCCACCGGGCTGGTTGCCGACGTTCCCCTTACCCCGCTTCCGCCGTGCCGCCGCGCATCACTTTGCGCACCGACCGCTCGAAGAGCGTGCGCAGGTCGTCGGGGGCCACCCCCCCCTGCACCGCCTCGGCGACCACCTGCTCGAGCCGTTCGAGGACGAGTGCCTGCCGCTCCGCCACGCAGGCGCGCACCGCCGTGCGGCAGACCGCCAGCCCACGGCCACGCACCGGCTCGAGCACCCCGTCGGCCTGGAGCTGCTGGTAGGCGCGCTGGATCGTGTTGGGGTTCACCGTGAGCTGCCGGGCCAGCTCGCGCACGCTCGGGATCCACTCGCCGGGGGCGAGTGTGCCGGAGGCGACGGCGTATTTGACCTGGCGCACGATCTGGTCGTAGATCGCCAGGCCGTCGTCGGCGTCGATGCGGAAGATCATGGCCCACCCCCGACACGCCCACAGGCGTGTACTAGTGTGATAGTACAGCCATTTCCAGCGGCGTCAAGCCCCGTTCCGTCGCGCAGGCGCGATCAACGCGGCCGCCCCGTAAGGCGGTTGGTTTTTTCCGCGATCGGGAGCAGAATCGCGCCCGAAGAGCATCGCTTGCTCCGCAGCCATCCCGAGTCGCACCACATGCCCGCGAGCGCACCGACCGAAGCCGCCCTGAAGGCCGCCTACTCGGCCGCCTGCGAGCGCTACGCGGCGCTCGGGGTCGACGCCCCCGCGGCCTGTGCGGCGCTGACGACGATCCCCGTCTCGCTCCACTGCTGGCAGGGGGACGACGTGCGCGGCTTCGAGGGGGTCACTGGGGCGCTCGGCGGCGGCCTCGCCGTGACGGGCGACCATCCCGGCCGGGCGCGCACCCCGGCGGAGCTGCGCGACGACCTCGACATGGCCCTCGCCCTGATCCCCGGCCGGCACCGGCTCAACCTCCACGCGATCTACGGCGAGTTCGGCGGGAAGCAGGTCGATCGCGACGAGATCGACGCCACCCACTTCGCCGACTGGGTCGCCTGGGCGAAGAGCCGCGGCGTCGGGCTCGACTTCAATCCGACCTGCTTCTCGCACCCGAAGGCCGCCGACGGCTTCACGCTCGCGCACCCCGAAGCGGGGATCCGCCGGTTCTGGATCGAGCACTGCCGCCGGTCGCGGGAGATCGGGGCGGCGCTCGGGGCGGCCCTCGGCACCCCCTGCGTGACCAACATCTGGGTGCCCGACGGCTTCAAAGACACCCCGGCCGACCGGTTCTCCCCGCGCGCCCGGCTGGCCGAATCGCTCGACGCCGTCTTCGAGACACCGTTCCCCGCGGAGCACCTCCGCGACGCCGTCGAGCCGAAGCTGTTCGGCATCGGCAGCGAGAGCTGCACCGTCGGTTCGAGCGAGTTTTATCTCGGCTACTGCATCACCCGGCGGAAGCTGCTCTGCCTCGACGCCGGCCACTACCACCCCACCGAGACGATCAGCGACAAGATCTCGAGCGTGCTGCTCTACCTGCCGGAGATCCTCCTCCACGTGAGCCGCGGCGTCCGCTGGGACTCCGACCACGTCGTCACGCTCACCGACGACCTGCTGGCGATCGCGCGGGAGGTGGTCGCGTGCGGCGACCCGGCCCGGGTCCACGTCGGGCTCGACTATTTCGACGCCAGCATCAACCGGGTCGCCGCCTGGGTGATCGGCACGCGCGCCATGCTCCGCGCCCTGCTCGTGGCGCTGCTCGAGCCGCCGGCGATCCGCGCGGCAGAGCGCGCGGGGGATCGGACGGCGCGGCTGGCGCTGCAGGAGGAGGCGAAGGGGCTGCCGTGCGGGGCGGTCTGGGACCACCATTGCCTCGCCAGCGGCGTGCCGGTCGGTCCGGCCTGGCTCGACGCCGTCCGCGCCCACGAACGCGCCGTCACGGGGAAACGGGCATGAGCCACGAGACACACGACGGCGCCGAGGCCGTGGCGGGCGACGTCGACAGCAGCTTCGAGAGCGGCACGGGGGAATACGAGCGTCAGCGTGTGCCGGACCACGCCCTCAAGGGACCGAGCGCCTTCTGGGGCATGTACGCCGGCGAGCACACCGCCGGCACCGAGTTCATGATCGGGCCGCTGTTCGTCAAGTGGGGCGCCGACGCCTTCGGCCTGATCGTCGGCCTCCTCGTCGGCAACCTGCTGGCGGTGCTCACCTGGCGGTTTCTCACCGCGACGATCGCCTGCGAGGAGCGGCTCACCCTCTACTACAAGATGGAGAAGATCGCCGGCCGCGGCCTCGTCGTCCTCTACAACCTCGCCAACGGCCTGCTGTTCTGCTTCCTCGCCGGCTCGATGATCACCGTGTCGGCGACCGCCGTCGGCCCGTTCTTCCCGCCGGGCACGATCGAGATGCCGACGTTCCGATCGACGCTGCCGACGGGGCCGGCGTGGATCGTGTCGTGCATCGCGATCGGCGCGGCGATGACGCTCGTCGCCCTCCGCGGCTACGGCGTGGTCGCCCAGGTGGGGCACTATGCGGCGCCGTGGATGATGCTCGTGTTCGTGGCCTGCGCGCTGGTGACGCTCGGCCGGCTCGGCACCGCCGACCTCTGGAGCCTGCTCACCCCCGCCCCGGGCACGCCGCGGACGATCTCGTTCCTCGGGATCGTCTGCTTCTCCTGGTTCTGCAACGCCGCCATGCACCTCGGCATGGCCGATCTCTCCGTGCTCCGGTTCGCGAAGCGGCCGAGCGCCGGCTGGGCGAGCGCCGCGGGGATGTTCCTTGGCCACTACGTCGCCTGGATCTGCGCGGCGTTGCTGCTCATCTACTGGGTCCGCCGGCACGGCGTCGACCCGCAGGTCGGCATGGATCCGGGCACGATGGTCAACGACGCCGTCGGCTGGGCCGGGCTGCTGTGCGTGATCATCGCCGGCTGGACCACCGCCAACCCGACGATCTACCGGGCGGGGCTCGCCTTCCAGGGGATGCTCCCGGGGATGAGCCGCACGGCCGCCACGCTGCTCGCCGGCGCGGTCTGCATCGCGGCCGGCATCTTCCCCGCCTTCGCGATGAACCTGCTCGACTTCGTCGGCATCTACGGCACGATTCTCGCCCCGATCGGCGGCATCATCGTGGTCGACCACTTCCTCGCCGACGCGGTGGGAATCCCCCGCGATCCCGCCGCGCGGAGCGGGTCGGCATTCAACATGGTGGTGTTCGTCTCGTGGCTGGTGCCGGTGGCCGTGGCGATGTGGCTCTACCAGGCGCAGGGGGTGTTTGCCTCCTACCTGCCACTGCCGAGCGCCATCGCCTGCGGGCTGCTCTACATCGTCCTGTCGCGATTCACCGGCCCGGCGACGATCGCGGGCGCGGTTCGAAACCCAGCCGGCCGAAACCTGACCGGAGACCCGGCATGAAGACCATCGCCATGGTCGTCGGCATCCTCGCCCTCGCGGGCACGATCGTGCCGGCGGCTCTGTTTTTCTTCGAGTCGCTCTGGGGGCCGCTGTTCGGTGCGGCCGGCACCGCGCCGACGGTGTCGCTCACCGTGGTGAAGACGGTGATGCTCGGGTCGGCGATCGCCTGGTTCGCCGCCGCCCCCTTCTGGATGAAGGTGGAGTGACGTCCCGGGGATCGCGCCGGCGTGCGGCCGGCGCTCCCGGACCCGATCGGACCGACGTCGCGAACCGGTCAGACCGCCTTGGCGAACACGGCAGCATCGACGGTGGCGACCGTCTCGCGGACCTCGGCGACGCCGGCCGGTTCGACTGTCTGCTCACCGGCCGGCGTGGCGGCGGTCAGCGGGCACTCGCAGCCGGTCTCGGCATGGAAGTCGGTGTGCTCGAGGGCCGGCTCACCGTACAGATCCTGCATCCCGGCCACTGCACCCATGTACTCGTGGAAATGTGCGTCCATGACTCCAGCCTCCTTGCGTGGTCAACCGAACCAGCCCCTGGAACGTAACCACCGCGACCATTGTTCACGGGCGGTCAAGCAATTCGTTTTCTTTTTTTTCCGAGCCTCCGCGCCGCGGCGAAAAACCTGTCACGGTGCGTCGGCGGGGCAAGACAGGCAAGCCGTTTCCCGCCTGCAAGCATGCTGGCACAGCAGGGCGACAGTCGGTGCGCCGGCACTGCAGGCACGGCGCGGCCCGCCCGGGGCAGCCGGGCGTGGGCGGCCGAACCGCCGGCCCTTGCTCCACCGCCCTTCTCTGGAAACACTCACGGCGACACCGATGGAGACCTGCGATGCCGCTCTATGAATACCGCTGCGACGCCTGTGGCCGGACCTGCGAACTCCTCATCCGCGGCAGCGAGAAGCCGGTCTGCCCCCACTGCGACAGCCCGCGGCTGGCGAAGCTGTTGAGCGTGGTCGCCGGCCCGGTGGTGAAGGGGGGCGGTGCCGCATCGTCCGCCCCGCCCGACGGTGGCTGTGGCCGCCCGCAGTGCGGCATGGGTGGCTGCGCGGGGCTGGACTGAGCGGGCGCTCACCCCCTCGATTCAATACCGGAAGAAGATCGTCCGGCAGGCGGGGCAGCGCAGGCAGGGGATGTGCGTGCCCGCGGAATCGAAGCGCTGCGCCACCTGTTCGCCGGCGCCGAACCAGCCGGTGAGGAAGTTGTCCCACCAGGTGGCGGGCCCGGGGCGGTAGAGCAGCGACGAGCCGTCCCTGGCGTAGATCGTGCCCAGTTCCGCCGCGCCGCCGCAGTGCGGGCACTGGTGCTCCGCCACCTGCCGTGGCGTGAGGGTGGCCCCGTTCTTCGGACTCTCCTCCGCGAAGATCGGATCGATCTTCCCGTCCTTACCGGCGCCGCACTGCCAGCAGATGGAGAGGATGTCGTCGACCTGCGACAGGCACTTCCGGCAGATCCACATCGCGGTCGCCCTTGGGGTCGGGGAATCGCCCCGATTCCCCGCCGCGCGAGTGTAACAAGCCGCCGGCGCGTGGCGCGCGGCTCGGCACCTGCCGGCTCACGCCGCGCCGCCGCTGCGCGCGTGGAACCGGTCGAGGGCGTCGCGCCCCGCGCCGAGGAGCGGCGAATCGCCGAGGTAGCGTTCCGCCATCTCGCGGCGGCCGCGGGCGAGGAGCGTGGCGTAGACATGGAGCTCGAAGTGCAGCCGGAGGCGCTCTTCCGCCGCCGTCTCCCCCACCGCCCCGAGCACCCCCATCAGCGCCTCGGCGCTCGAGAGGTGCGTCGGCCCCGGCTGGTCGCGCAGCCAATACCGCCCCGGCCGGCCCCCCGGATCGGCGAGGCACACCCGGCGGCCGAGCCCGTCGAGCGACCGGGTCATCTCCCCCGCCTCGCGCCAGGTGCCGTCGACGATCACCACGGCCGGCCGGTGGGCCGAGCCGGTCGCCGCCGCTCCCGCAGGCAACGGCTCGCCGGCGGGATCGAGGATCCAGGGTTCACCCCCCGCGTTCACCGCCTCCCGCGCGAGTCCCAGCGCCGGATGGTGGCGCGTGGCACGCTGGAAGAGATGGCTCGTGCAGCCGTTGACGGTGCGGGCGACGAGGGCACCGGTGCTCGAAGGCTTGTTGCGTTCGTGGCGATGGATGAGGAGGTGGACCGCGATCGCGGTCTCGACCGGCGGCAGCAGGTCGCACACGCACAGGCGCGGCGGCTGGCTGCACCCTGGGCAGCGGGCGGCACCGGCGCGGACGACGCTTCTTCCCATCGGCAGGCCGGTTTTCCCCAACGGGTCAAGGCAGCGCCGTCTGCGCGGGGGGCGGAAACACCCCGGCGGCCTGCGCGTCGATCGCCGTGCCCTCGAACGTGATCCGCGGGTCGTTGACGTCCACGAGCTCGTCGAGCTCGTAGACATCGTGGTAGCCGTAGCCGTGGAGGGCGATGAACGTGGGGATGTTGAGCGCCATCATCAGCGGCCTGGCCTCGGCGGCGAACTGGCTGGCCGCCTTCCTGCCCGGTCGCGGCCGTGCCGGGGCGACCTTCGAGGCGAAGTCGCGTTCGTTGCCGGCGAAGTTGTTGTTGCAATAGATGAGGATCTTCGTCTCGAAGCTGGGGATCACCTGGGCCAGGTTCTTCTCCGTGAACTCGGTGAACGCCAGGTGCCGCGCCCCTTTGAGATGGATCCGCTCGAAGCGGAAGTCGGACCGGCAGTCGAGGATCACGACCCCCGCCTCGCGGCTCATGGCGAGGAACGTGTCGAGATCGACGAGGCGGCCGGCCCGGTGGCTCTCGACCTCGGCGACGAGGGTCTTGTAGTCGTCGAAGCTGACCTTCGCCTTCGGATAGGGCTTCTCCGCGGCACTCGCCGCACCGCCCCACAGGGCGACTGCCACGAGTGCGAAGGGCGTTACGACTGCCGGGCCAATGGTTCGCATCCCACACCTCGGTTTCACGGAGCATCGGGGCTCGGTCCCGTGACCCCGAGTGTATCCCCTGCCCCGCTTTTCCCGCCGGGTGCCGGCCCCGCCGGCCGGCCGTGGTCCTTGAAAAACCGCCACACACGCTCGGCGCCGCGGAAGCTGCCGATCGGCTCGTTCCCGTCGCGTCGCGCCGCCGTGCCCGGCCAGCCATGGCCGCCAGCGCTGTCCACGACCGACTCGGTGACCGCGCCACCGGGTCCGGCGGGGTGGGTCGTCGTCGTCACCGTGCCGTCGACGACCGTCGCGCCGTCGGGGAGCGATTTGTTCGCCCGGACCCAGAACGCGACCACCTCGTCCACCGGCTTGAACGGCACCGCCTGGGCACCGCGCACGAGCGGATTGCGGCTCATCCCTCCCTCGAGCGGCACCTCGTCGTCGCGGGCGCCGTTGATGACGAGGATCGGCAGCGGCACCGCGGGGACCGGGTCGAAGGCGAACATCGTCGCCACGACCGGTGCGATGGCGGCGAGCTTTTCCGGGCGGTGGACGCCATAGACAAACGTCATCATCCCGCCGTTGGAACCGCCGGTCATGAAGATCCGCTCGGGGTCGGCCCCGTGGTCGCGCACCAGCACCGCGATGAGCGCGTCGAAAAATGCGATGTCGTCGGCATCGCGGACCTGCCGGCGGAGAAGATACCCGGTGTTCCAGGCACGGCGGCCGGCGCCGAACTCGGTGCCGTCGGGATACACGGCGATGAATCCCTCGCGGGCGGCGAGGATGTCGAACCCCGAGCTCGCGCGCATCCGCGCGGCGCTACCCATGCCGCCGTGGAGCACGATCACCACCGGACGCCGTGGCCCGTCGGCGACCGCGTTGACCACGATGGCGTGCCGGTCACTCCCCTCCACGTCGACGACGACATCGATGGACCGCGGTGGCTGGGCGTCGGCGCTGCCGATCCCGGGAGCCCCGATGGCGATGGCCAAGGCGACCATTCCCCACCCTGCCCACCGCGCCCCGGGCCACCGGCGGGGGCAAAGCCCGCTGCCGGTCACGTCGGCGTCTGCCCGCCGTCGCCGCCGGCATGATGCCAGACCGTGTCGATGCATCATCTGCTCCCTTCCGGGTGCCGGACGGCCTGGAGATACTCGCGGAGCAATTCACCCCGCGCGCCACGGGGCGAGTCGCGGCCGAGGACCGTGGCCCCGGCGGCGACGTGCGCCGCCATCTCGTACACGCCGTCGTCCTGCACGCCGATCTCCTCCAGGGTGAACGCCACGACGATCCCGTGCCACCGGCCCGCCGAGCGCTCGACGACGGCGCGGCGCACGACGAGCGACTCCCGCTCGATCTCGATGTCGACGCGGCCATATGCCGTCACGGCACCGGCCCGTGGAGTCGCCCGCACGAGGTCGTGGCCGTCGCCGCGGTCGAGCCGCTGCAGGTCGAAGTCGGCCAGCAGCTTTTCGAGGAGCGTCGGCAGGTCGAGCGAGCGCAGGTCGCAGACCTCCGCCAGCGCCTCCGGCAATTCCGCGGCGTCGAACAGCGCCGCGGTGTCCCGCGACGGCGCGAACCACACCGCTCCCGTGCCGTCGCGCCCCCACGCCACCGGCCGCCCCGAGACGTCGGCGATCTGGACGAACCGGGAGCCGCGGACCCACAACGTCGACGCCGGCACGGCGCTGCGGCGCGCGGCGGAAAACCGCCACTGCCGCGCCGCGCCGACGGAGACAGAATACCGGCGATCCCCCGCGGGGCGGCTGGCCACCAGGGCACGCTGCACCGCATCGATGGCGCCGGCGTCGGCCGTCGGCGGCAGCGTCAGCCACAGCCCCGCTCCGCCGGCCACCAGTGCCGCACCGCCCCACGCGAGCTTCCGGCCGAACACGCGCCGCGACCCGACGGGGGCCGGCGGCGGTTCGCCCCAGCCGCCGGTGTCGCGGAGGAGGGCATGGAGTCGCGCGCGGTCGGCGAGGAGCGCGATGGCGGCGGGATCGGCGCCGAGGGCCCGAGAGAGCGTCTGCTCGTCGTCGGCCGACGGGGCGCCGTCGACCCAGGCATCGATTGCGCGCCTCACGTCGTCGTCGATCATTCTCCCGCTCCCGCAGCGAGCCGCCGACCGATGCAGTCGGCGAGGGCTTCCCGGATCCGAAACAGGGCCACACGGACCGATCCGGGTGTCGACCGGACGGCTGTGGCGATCGAGGTGATCGCCAGGCCGTCGTGGTACCGCATCCGCACCAGCGCCCGGGAGCGTTCGGTGAGCGTCGCCAGGCACTCGTCGAGCGCTTCGCGGCGCGGCGACAGGTCGTCGTGGGTCTCCGTGAGCGACTCGGCGAGCCGCTCGAGCACGTCGTCGGCGAGGACGAGCCGTTGCCGCTGGCTGCTGCGGTAGTGATCGATGATCCGCGATTTGGCGAGCCACAGCACCCAGCCCACGAACGGGCGCTGGCCGTCGTATTCCTCGAAACGCCGCGCCACGGTCAACGCCACCTGCTGGAGCACGTCCTCACGGTCGGCCGTCGACTTGATCGCGGCGGCCACGTAGGCGCGCACGGCCGGTTCGGCGGCCAACCACGAGCGGGTCAGCTTCTCGCGGATCTCGATCTCGTGGGGGGAACTCATGCCGCACCGTTGCCGACCGACGGTATCACTTGTCCTCGGGCGGACGGCGGAAGCCCTGGTCGGGGCCGCGTTCGCCACGGTCGGGAAAGCCCGGCCGACCGCCCCCCTGCTGCATGTATTGACGCATGCGCGCCATTCCCTCCTCGAACTCCTCGCGCGACAGCGACCCGTTGCCGTCGCGGTCGAGCCGACCGAAGGCCGCGTCGCCAAGACCGGCCGCGCCCGGCCGCTGGCCCTCGGGGCGCTGCGCTTGCTCGGCGCCGGGGCGCTGCGGCCGCTGCCCCTCCGGGCGGCGGAATCCCCCGCGACCGGCACCGGCCATCGAACGCATCTGCTCCGCGGCGGCCGCGACCTCCTTTTCGTCGAGCATGCCGTCGCCGTCGGTGTCCATCCGGGCGAAATACTGCTCGATCATCGCCGTGCGCGCCTTGACGAACTCCGCGAGGCTCAAGCGGCCGTTGCCGTCTGTGTCGGCCCGCTTCACCATCTCGGCAGGCGACGGCTCCCCGGCGGGTTGGGCAGTCGCTTCCGGCGCGAGCAGGCCGACGACGAGGAGGAACGAAGACAGGCGAACGACGGGATTCATGGCGGGACTCCGGGAAACGGTCGGGGTGGAAGGCGCACACAAACGAACGGGCGAGGCGGGGAGCGCTCCGCCCCGGTCAGGCGAGGATCTCCCGATGGACGGTGCCGTGCACGTCGGTGAGCCGGAAGTCGCGGCCCGCGTAGGGATAGGTGAGCCGCTCGTGGTCGAGGCCGAGGAGGTGGAGCAGCGTCGCGTGCCAGTCGTGGATGTGCATCCGCTTGTCGACGGCCTCGTAGCCATGGTCGTCGGTGGCGCCGTGGACCATGCCCCCCTTCACGCCGCCGCCGGCCATCCACAGCGTGAACCCCTTGTTGTTGTGATCACGGCCGTCGGCTCCCTGGCTGTGCGGCGTGCGGCCGAACTCGCCCCCCCAGATCACGAGCGTGTCGTCGAGCAGGCCGCGGTCGGCAAGGTCGCCGAGCAACCCCGCGATCGGGCGGTCCACTTGCCGGGCGGTGTTCGCCAGCGCCGTGCCGAGGTTGAAATGGTGGTCCCAATTGCCGTGCGTCACCTGCACGAACCGCACGCCGGCCTCCGCCAGCCGCCGCGCCATGAGGCACTGCCGGCCGAAGGTGTCGGTGTCGTCGGCGCCCACCCCGTAGCGATCGAGCGTGGCCTGGGTCTCGCCGGCGATATCCATCACCTTCGGGACCTCGTCCTGCATCCGGAAGGCGAGCTCGTACGACTCGATCACCCCCTCGGTGTCGGGGCTCGCGCCGCCGTCGAGCGCGAGCCGCGAAGCATTGAGCCGCTGGATGAAGTCCACCTGGTCGCGCTGCGCCGCGCGGTCGAGGAGCGGGCTCTCGATGTTCGGGACCGACGTCGGCGCGCCACCGCCGCGGGGGCCGGCGAAGCCGGGCCCACGCCCGCCGCCGACCCGCGTCGCCTGGTAGACGGCCGGGAGGAAGGCACTGCCGAACGCCCGCGCGGCGGCCACGGGCGGATTGATGACGATGAATCCCGGCAGGTTCCGGTTTTCGGTGCCGAGGCCGTACAGCGTCCAGGCGCCCAGCGACGGCCGCACGAACTGTGCCGTGCCGGTGTGGAGCTGCGCGAAGGCCTGCGGATGGGCCGGCAGATCGGTGGCCATCGAGTTGATCACGCACAGCGAGTCGGCGTGCCGCGCGACTTCGTCGAACAGGCTCGACACCCAGAGGCCGCTCGCGCCGCGCCGGCTGAAGTCCCAGCGCGGCGCCATCAGCGTCGCGCGCCCGCCGCGGCCGGCGGCCGCCGGCGCGGCATTGCCGGCGTCGGCGACGAGCTTCGGCTTGTGGTCGAACGTGTCCACGTGCGACGGCCCGCCCTGCATGCAGAGGAAGATCACCCGCTTGGCGCGGGGTGGGAAGTGCGGGGCCTTCGGAGCCAGCGGGCCGGCGACGACCGCCTGCTCGTCCGCCTCGGCGGCCAGCGCCGAGAAGGCGAGGAGGCCGAAGCCGTTGGCGGAGTGGCGCAGCCACTGGCGCCGCGATCCCTGGCTCGCGCTGGAGCGGCAGACGGTCGAAGACGGGCGCGGCATGATCGGTGCATCCCGGGGGGATCGGCGTCGTCAATTCACGTGGCGGAATTCCGCCGTGGCAAACAGGGCCTGGCAGTAGGCCACCAGCGCGAGCGACTCGGCCTCCGCCGCGCCGCCCCGCGGCCCCGCCCCGGTCGCGCGCCGGGCGTGGCGGACGGAGAAATCGGTCCAGAAGTCGGCGATCGCCCGCGTCTCGGCAGGAGTCGGACGGCGCCCGAGCGCCATCCCGAACGCCGCCGCGAGGCGCTCGGGCAGCGGGCCCGGCAGGCCGGCGACGCGTGCGGCGAACGACCGCGCCAGCGACACCACCTCCTCGTTGTTGAGGAGGAACAGCGCCTGCGAGGGCACGTTCGACTCCTCGCGCTGGCCGCTGACGAGCGATGCGTCGGGGAAGTCGAAGACGGCGAGCGCCTCGGGCACCTGGTCGCGGACGATCGGCAGGAAGATCGAGCGGCAATCGTCGGACCGCGTCCGCGACCGGGTCAGCATCTCGATCATTCCCCGTCGGTCTTCCCGAATCCGGGCGATCGGAGAGCCGGCCGTGGGCTCGAGGTCGAGCCGGCCCGCGACGGCGCGCATCGCGTCGCGGATCACCTCGGCGTCGAGCCGCCGTTGATCCATGCGCCAGCGGAGTCGATTGTCGGGATCGACGGCATGATTCGCGGCGTCGTGCACGGCGGCGAGCCCGTAGCCGCGGGACAGCACGATCCGCCGGATCAGCTTCTTCACCGACCAGCCGTCCTCCATGAAGGCGACGGCGAGGTGGTCGAGGAGCTCGGGGTGGCTCGGCTCCATCCCCATGATCCCGAAATTGTCGGGGGTGGCGACGATGCCCTGCCCCATGAGCTTGAGCCACACCCGGTTGGCCATCACCCGGGCCGCGAGCGGGTTGTCGCGCGACGCGATCCAAAACGCGAGGTCGAGCCGGCCGCTTCCTGCGGCGATCTTCCGGGGCTCGTCCTCGGCGCACAGCACCTCCACGAGCCCGCGCGGCACCGTCTCCCCCGGCTGATCGACGTCGCCGCGGGCCAAGAGCGGGCTGTCGACGGCGTCGGGACGGTCGAGGACCCCCATCGCCAGCGACCGCGGGCTGCCGTCGGCACGGAATTGATCGAGATCCGACCGGGCCCCCGCGGCGCGGTCGCGCGCCACGCGCACCCGGAGGAACGCCGCGGCCCCGTCGCGGTCACGGCCCGCGCGACGCGCCTCGGCTGCCTCGCGGGCGAGGGCGTCGGCGCTGGCGGTCAATTCGCCCACCTCGCGCTCGAGCCGCTCCAGGTCGCCGGCAGGGAGGGGCGCTACCGCGGCCGGCAGGCCGGCCTCCGGCGGCAGCTCGACGAGCGACGACGGATGGGCGTTTTGCAGTTGCGCTCCGGTGCCGAACAGCGTCTCGCTGCTGAGGAAGATGCCGGCCAGGCCGTAGTAGTCGCGCTGCGAGACGGGGTCGGTCTTGTGGTCGTGGCAGCGCGCGCAGGCCAGCGTCAGGCCGAGCATCGACTGCGACACCACATCGATCTGCTCGTCGACCATGTCCATCTGGAATTGCCGCCGGTCGCGCTCGTTGAGCGCCTTCGGCCCGAGGGCGAGAAAGCCGGTGGCGATGATCTTCCGCGCCTGGTCGGCCGGCCCCGAGTGCCGCAGCAGGTCGCCGGCGAGCTGCTCGCGGAGAAACCGGTCGTAGGGCTTGTCGTCGTTGAACGCCGCGATCACCCAGTCGCGGTAGCGCCACGCATGGGGATAGGGAAGGTTCGTTTCCTTGCCGCTGGAATCCGCATACCGGGCGACGTCGAGCCAGTGCCGCGCCCAGCGCTCGCCGAACCGTGGCGACGCGAGGAGGCGGTCGACCACCCGCTCGACCGCGGTCGCCGACGTGTCGGCGAGGAAATCGTCGATCTCGGCCGGTGTCGGGGGCAGCCCGATCAGGTCGAACGACAGCCGGCGGAGCAGCGCCGTGCGGTCGGCATCGGCCACCGGACCGACGCCGGCCTCCTCCATGGCGGCGAGCAGGAACCGATCGATGTCGGACCGGGGCCAATCGGCATTCCGCACGTCCGGCAGCGCCGGGGCGACAGGCTTCTGAAACGCCCAGTGGCGCCGCCCGACGGCGACTTCTTCCTGCCAGGAATCGGTCGCCGATTCGGCGGCCTCGATCGCACCGGCCGCGAGCCACACCGCGACCGCGGCCAACAGCCCGCCAGCGAACGAACGGCTCATGGGGTGCACCATCGGATGATTCCTGGAACGAACCGTCCCCGACTTGTAACGGCCGTCTGTCGGGATGGTTTCGCAGGGCCTGCCCGACGGCTGCCCGACCAATCCCGTCGGTCGTATGCCGCCGGAGGCATCAAAACGTTAGCAGCCCGTGGCCAAAGTCCATCCCTGGCCTTTGGCCACTCGAAAAGCTGCGCTTTTCACGGGAGCTGCGCTCCCGGCACCTCATCCCTGAGGTGCGGCAGGCTGTTTGGCTACAGCCTGTTAGCAGCCCGTGGCCAAAGTCCATCCCTGGCCTTTGGCCACTCGAAAAGCTGCGCTTTTCACGGGAGCTGCGCTCCCGGCACCTCATCCCTGAGGT
>SXGQ01242476.1_pt1 | contig 27239 bp, 23 predicted proteins | sample 3178371 | NCBI WGS metagenome assembly SXGQ01 (sample SAMN11356859, study PRJNA531348) | freshwater metagenome | isolation source: freshwater sample F1-20 | place: China: Fuxian Lake, Yuxi | collected 2017-12-25 | reverse complement strand
TGTGTACCGAAATCCCTCGCACCGCCGGAGGGAAAATCTTGCGCCGACAACTAGTCCCGCACCCAAATCCGCACGATCTATGATTCCGGCGTGACTGAGCCGACCGACGAACGCTTCTCGCCTCTAGGTCAACCGACTGCTAGTCCGCGGTCAGTTAGATGAGCCAACCCGCGACCTCTAGTTACTCTCTCGTTAGCGAGCTCCCCACGCCCGCGCTCGTGGTTGACTCCGTTCGCCTCGACCACAACTTGGCCGCACTAGCCGCAGCCCGTCCGGGACGCACCGCTCGTCCCCACGTCAAGGCGCACAAGTGCACCGCTCTAGCCCAGCGCCAACTCGCCGTCGGTCACGACTCTTTCACCTGCGCGACCCCTAGAGAGATGATGGGTATGGCTCGAGCCGGACTCGGCGCCGACTTGCTCTTAGCTAACGAGGTGATCGACCCGTTCCGACTCGAGGCTTTGGCCGCACTCGACGCGCGCGTCACCATCGCGGTTGACTCTCCCGCCACGATTGCCGCCGCCGCCGCGGCGGGTTTGCGCGAATGCTTAGTGGACATAAATGTCGGACTTCCCCGCGCGGGTTGTTCTCCCGCCGACGCCGGTCGACTCGCCGACGACGCGCGCAATGCGGGCCTGAGCGTGCGCGGAGTAATGGGATACGAGGGTCACACCGTCGGAATCGTTGATCGCGTCGAGCGAACCGAAAAGACTGCTACTGCGATGGCCATTCTTGCTCAAGCCCACTCGGAAGTAGGAGGAGAAATCGTCTCGGCCGGCGCTACGGGCACCTTCGACATCAACTCGGTGGCCACCGAAATTCAAGCCGGTTCTTACGCCCTCATGGATAGCGCCTACGACGATCTTGGTCTCCCGTTCGTTACCGCGTTAGAAATCATCGCCACCGTGATCTCGGTCTCGCCGAGCGAGGGCTATGCGGTAGCCGACGCGGGACTAAAAGCGCTGGGTATGGACCACGGCAACCCCCGCTTGAGTGGTTACCAGGTGTGGTTTTGTTCCGACGAACACATCACCTTTGGCCCCGATGAAGCCTCCCTCCCCGCGGTCGGCGATCGAATAGCTATCACTCCCGCCCATGTCGACCCCACCGTGGCCTACCACGAAACCCTCTTCGTCACCGAAGGCGAACGAGTCGTTGAAGCCTGGGCCGTCGACCTACGGGGCTGGTAGTTTTTCGTTATGACGGACGAACTGGCTTTTCTCGACGCCGTAGCCCAAAGAGAACTGGTCACTAAAGGCGAGATGACCGCGCTCGAACTTGTCGACGCCGCTATCTCCCGAGCCGAATCACTTAACTACGAACTAAACGCAATCATTCATCCTCGCTACGAAAAAGCGCGGGCCGAAACTGCTAGCGCCACCGGACCATTTGCGGGGGTACCGATAGTCCTGAAAGATCTTGACGGTGCTCTGGCGGGCGAATCGTGTCACTTGGGTAACAAGTTGCTCAAAGAAATGAACTACATTGACACCGAAGACAATTATCTCTTCGCCAAACTGCGAGCCGCGGGATTTATCCCTATAGGAAAAACCAATACCCCCGAATTTGGTTTGATGCCCACCACCGAACCCGAGGCTTACGGCCCTAGTCGCAATCCTTGGAACACCGCCTACAGCACCGGCGGGTCAAGCGGTGGCACCGCCGGGGCGGTAGCTTCCGGCATCGTTCCTCTCGGGCACGCGGGTGACGGGGGCGGGTCAATTCGCATTCCGGCTAGCGCGTGTGGTCTTTTTGGACTCAAGCCCAGCCGAGGCAGAATCTCAATGGGTCCCGAACTGGGTGAGGCCTGGGGAGGGCTAGTAGTCCGCCACGTCTTGACTCGTTCTGTGCGCGACAGTGCGGCCGTGCTCGACCTGCTTGCGGGCTCTATGCCCGGAGACCCTTATACCGCAACGCCTCCCGCCCGGCCCTACGCCCGCGAATTGGGAGTCGACCCCGGGCGACTCCGTATTGGCCTACGCACCCACGCCCCGAGCGCCCTCGCCGAAACTGACCCCGAGTGTGTGGCCGCCGGAGAAGACGCCGCTCGTCTGCTCGAATCGCTGGGTCATACCGTCGAAATTGCCTCCCCCGCCGCGCTAGAAGAAACCAGTTTGATGAGTGACTTCACTGTGGTGCTCTCCACCGGCGTGGTGTCAGAGATAGAACACCTAGCCGAATTAGTGGGACGCGAAATTGGCCCAGATGACGTCGAACCCCTCACTTGGGCGCAATACGAAATGGGTCGCAACTATTCGGCGGGTGATTACCTCCGCGCCATCACCAGCGCGCACGCTTGGACTCGACGCGTTATCCAATGGTTTACCCCTGAGGTAGACGGCGGGCAAGGCTTTGACCTTTTGCTCACTCCGACTATGGCCGAACCTCCGGCGTTACTGGGCGACTTGGTGGGCACCGCCGACGATCCGTGGCGCGCGCTCGGGCGGGCCACTCCGTTTGCCGCTTACACCGCTCCGTTCAATGTGACCGGCCAACCGGCAATGTCGGTTCCGCTCTACTGGGAAGCCAGTCGCGATCTCCCCATCGGAGTTCAGTTCGTCGCTAACCAATACCGCGAAGATTTACTAATCCAAGTCGCGAGCCAACTCGAAACCGCTCGGCCGTGGGCCGACCGGCGACCCCCAGTTCGCGCTTAGATTATTTAGCCGCCAGAAATATCTTGCGGCCGAGCCTTGCCCGCGCCGATCCACGGCATCATCGACCGCAACTGCTCGCCCACTTCCTCGATCGGGTGCTCAGCCCCTTTGCGCTGCAAAGCGTTGAACACCGGACGGCCGGCTTTGTTTTCCAAGATCCACTCGTTGGCAAACTTGCCCGTCTGAATCTCGTCCAGCACCCGCCTCATTTCGGCCCGAGTTTCCTCAGTGATAATGCGCGGCCCTCGAGTCATGTCACCGTATTCCGCAGTGTCAGAAATCGAGTAGCGCATATTGGTAATGCCCCCCTCGTAGATAAGGTCCACGATGAGTTTCACTTCGTGCAGAGTCTCAAAGTAAGCCGACTCAGGCTGGTAGCCCGCGTCCACCAAAGTGTCGAAGCCCGCCTTGATGAGTTCGACCACTCCACCGCATAACACGGTCTGCTCGCCGAAGAGATCGGTTTCAGTTTCTTCTTGAAAAGTAGTGTCCAGCACTCCGGCCCGAGTGGCACCAATCGCGCGGGCGTAAGCCAAGGCCGTACCTTTAGCTTTACCCGACTCATCCGCCGAAACCGCCACCAGCGCAGGAACGCCGCCGCCTTCTTCAAAGGTTCGGCGCACTAAATGACCCGGGCCTTTAGGGGCGATCATCCACACATCAACGCCCTTAGGGGGGCGAATCTGGCCAAAGTGAATATTGAATCCGTGCGCAAACGCCAACGAGTCACGCGCTTCGAGGTTGGGCTTGATGTCACTTTCGTACACACTGGCTTGTTCGGTGTCGGGTAAGAGCACCATAATTACGTTGGCCTCTTTACACGCGTCCGCAATAGTCAGCACCCGCAGCCCCGCAGCCTCGGCTTTACTCCACGAACTCGAACCGGCCCGAAGGCCAACTCGCACATCAACGCCCGACTCCAACATGTTGAGGGCGTGCGCGTGCCCCTGTGATCCGTAACCCAATACTGCCACCCGGCGACCCTCTAATAAACCGAGGTCGGCGTCAGCGTCGTAATAAATAGTTGCGGCCATGAAACTTTTCCTTTCGACCCGGCCAGCAAAGGACGGGTCTAGTCAATAGTTGGATTAGTGATTATGAGGGCTGATCTTTTACCGCCCGCAGGCGAGCGGGTCTGCGACCAAGTTTAGGCAGTGCGATGAGACCCGTCCTCTGGATCTCAACGATGCCAAAGGGGGCGAGTAAATCACTCATCGCGTCAAGCTTTTCCGGCCTTCCCGCGGCCAAGATGGTAATGGCGTCATAGCCCACATCTTCAATACGAGCCTCGAAGATGGCCGCCAGTTCAGTGATCTGGGAGCGAACCTCCGACGACGATTTCACCGTCACCAACATCAACTCGCGCTCAACCGCTTGGTCCGAAGAGAGTTCTTGAATTTTTATGACCGGGATCAACTTGTTGAGTTGCTTGGTCACCTGCTCGAGCGGAGCCGAATCGGCATCAACCACGATGGTCATGCGGCTGTAGTTTTCGTCTTCGGTGGGGCTGACCGCTAAGGACACGATGTTAAAGCCGCGCCGAGCAAATAAACCCGAAACGCGCGTGAGCACACCAAATTTATTCTCCACCAGCACCGCCAAAATATGGTGCTTGGGGGCAAACTCACTGTTCATCACTTACCCCGCAGTCGTTCGGTATCCGGATCAATTATGACATCGCTATTAGATGTACCCGCGGCCACCATCGGGAAAACTTTCTCCCGATAGTCGGTACGAAAATCAATAACCACTGGCCGGTCATCAATCTCGTTGGCTTTTTCAATCGTCGGACCCACGTCTTCGGGCGAATCCACGCGGAAGCCCACGCAACCCATCGCCTCAGACCACTTCACGTAGTCGGGAAGATCCGGAGACAGATAAACCTCGCTGTAGCGCTCTTCGTAAAACATCTCTTGCCACTGGCGCACCATTCCGAGATAGGCGTTGTTGAGGATCGCGATCTTGACCGGGATCCGTTCGGCCGAAGCCGTAACCAACTCTTGCGCGGTCATCTGAAAACAACCGTCGCCGTCGACCGCCCAAACCGTGCGCTCGGGCATGCCCACCTTGGCCCCGATGGCTGCGGGCACCGCAAAGCCCATCGTGCCCAAACCGCCCGAATTAATCCAGGTGTAAGGGTGATTAAAGGTCCAGCGCTGACTGGCCCACATCTGGTGCTGCCCCACCCCTGAGGCCACGATGGTGTCGTCGGGGCTGAGCGCCCCCAGTTGGTCAATACAAAACTGGGGCTTGAGCGGGCCGTCATCAAACTGCTCGTAGACCAACGGGTAGCGCGCTTGATAGTCGCGCAAATGCTTGCGCCACTTCTCAATTGACGGCCAACGCGAACCACTTTTCTTACCCTTTTTGTCTTGGTCGGCTCGCACCGCTTTGATCATCTCTTCGATAACTAAACGACAATCACCCAGAAGTGCGACATCGGGGCGTCGCACTTTCCCCAACTCCGCTGGGTCAATATCAACATGGATAATCTTGGCCTCCGGAGCAAACCCGTCTAGTTTGCCGGTAACGCGATCATCAAAGCGCGAACCCAACGCAATCAGCAGATCAGATTCTTGCATGGCGGTAACCGCGGTGTAGTTGCCGTGCATTCCCGGCATCCCTAAACACAATTCGTGGTCGTCGGGAAACGCGCCGCGAGCCATAAGCGTGGTCACCACCGGGAAGCCAGTCATTTCGGCCAACTCGCGTAGAGCCGATGCTGCTCGGGCTTTTAAGATTCCTCCCCCCGCATAAATAATCGGACGCTTGGCCTCGCCCATCAGGCGCGCCGCTTCCTTGATCTGCTTGGGCTGGCCCTCGGTGGTGGGCTGGTAACCCGGCAGGTCGATAGCCTCGGGCCAATACCAATCCATTTCCTGCATGGCGATGTCTTTGGGCACATCGACGACCACTGGACCGGGTCGCCCCGTCGTGGCCACATGAAACGCCTCGGCGACAACTCGAGGAATGTCTTGGGCGTCGGTGATGAGCCAGTTGTGCTTGGTAATGGGCATAGTGATTCCCACCGTGTCGCACTCCTGAAAGGCGTCGGTGCCAATAACCGAATAGGGAACTTGACCGGTGATCACCACCAGCGGGATCGAATCCATATAGGCATCGCAAAGCGGGGTGACGATATTGGTGGCCGCGGGGCCGCTCGTGACCATGGCCACACCCGGGCGACCCGTGGCGTGGGCGTAACCCTCGGCCATATGGCCCGCCCCTTGTTCGTGACGCACCAAAATGTGGCGGATCGAAGAATCAATGAGTGGGTCGTAGACCGGCAAAATCGCCCCCCCGGGCAGGCCAAACATAACCTCGGTATTTTCCATTTCGAGGCTCTTGATGAGGGCTTGGGCTCCAGTAAGTTTCATTTTATTCTCGCTTCAGGGTTGGTTTGCGGGACGGATGGCCACTAAAAAACCCCCCGCTAAGGCGAGGGGCGAAGCGCACGCGCGTAGAGACGGCGTGCGCTACGTAACTAGTACTACTACGGCAAAATTACGGGTGTTGTTCACGACTCCTATTGTGCCTCAAATGGGCTCACCTACGCAACATCTAATCGGCGAGGAATGCGAACGACTAAATCTGGTGCTGAGGACAGAAATAAGTGGTGCGACCGCCTACCTTTTGGCGGCGCAAAGGCGCCCCGTCGAGCGGGCACGCCCCGCCGGGCAGCCGAGCGACCATGAGATCGCCAGTATGCGATCCGCCCCGGCGACCCAAGGTGCGCAAGGTAGTGCGAATAGCTCGGTGCAGGCGAGCGAGTTCGCTGGCGTCAAGCGAGTTCGCCGGTCGAGTGGGGTCAAAAGCACCCCGCCACAAAGCCTCGTCGGTGAGCAAGTTCCCGAGTCCGGCAATGCGCTTTTGGTCCATTAGTACCGCCTTGAGCGGAGCTCGCGACTTACTCACCGCAGCGCGTAAGTCAACGAGACTGAGACTCAAAGCGTCGGGGCCGAGACGATCCTCGTCGGCGTCAAACACCACCGCCCCCAAGCGTCGGGGGTCACGCAAAGCCAACCGTCCGCCGTCAGCAAACACGACCGCAAAGCGGTACCACTCTTTCGCGTCCCGATTCGAAGCGTAAAGCAGTGGGTCGCCCGCCGCTTTTCGATCCACCACCACTCGCCCGCTCATGCCGAGATGCAAACCCACCACCGGACCGGAAAGGTTGGTGTCAAGGAAAAGTTGCTTACCTCTTCGGCGCGCGCGGATGAATTTATGACCGGGCAAGGTCGCGCGCGCCGCGCGCAAAGTCAGACCCCCTTTCAGGTACCACGCGTCGGTGGCCTCCACCGAAACAATTTTGCGCTTAAGCGCGCTCGCTTCAAGAACCAATCGTGCGGCTTCGGCTTCAAGTATCTCCGGCACCGTTACCTAAAAGTTAGTTACGGCGCCCTTCTCGGCTCCTTGGGCCAAGCGGGCGTACTTAGCGAGAAAACCGCTGGTGTAACGCGGTTCGATCGGCTTCCAATTTTTACGCCGAGCGGCCAAAGTGGCTTCGTCGACCAACAGGTCGAGGGTGTGGGTGTCGGCGTCAATGACGATCTGGTCACCGTCTTGAACTAACGCAATCGGCCCGCCGTCGAGCGCCTCGGGAGAAACGTGACCCACACAAAACCCGTGGGTACCGCCCGAAAATCGCCCGTCGGTAATAAGCGCCGCGTCGCCCCCGCGCCCCGCGCCCTTCATCGCCCCAGTAACCGCCAGCATTTCTCGCATACCAGGCCCGCCCTTGGGTCCTTCGTAGCGAATCACCACAATGTCGCCCGCGTTGATTTTCCCGGCCAAGATTTCTTCCATAGCCAACTCTTCACCGTCGAACACTCGGGCCACGCCCTCAAAACGAGACCGGTCGAGCCCGGCAACTTTCACCACGCTGCCCTGCGGCGCCAGCGAGCCGCGCAAAATCGCAATCCCCCCTTGAGCGTTAATCGGATCGGAAAGCGGGTGGACCACGGTTCCGTCGGGCGCGGGCGGATCAATGAGATCAAGGTTCTAGGCGATCGTCCGGACAGTGACGTTCATAGCGTCACCGTGCAAAAGGTCGGCGTCGAGGAGCATGCGCATCACTAACCCCACCCCACCCACTCGATCGAGATCGACCATGTGAAAACGCCCGTGCGGTTTCATGTCGGCTACGTGGGGAACTTTGGCCCCAATGCGATTGAAGTCGTCAAGCTCAAGGTCTACTCCCGCTTCAAACGCAATCGCCAATAGATGCAAAACCGCGTTAGTCGAGCCCCCCAGCGCCATCGTTACCGCAATAGCGTTTTCGAAAGCCTCACGAATCATGATTTGGCGAGGCCGCAAACCGGTACGCAACATCTCGACTACGGCTCGACCGCTCTCAAAAGCGAAATCGTCTCGACGCGAGTCGGGGGCGGGAGCGCACGAGCTACCCGGCAGCGACATACCCAACGCTTCCGCGATTGAAGCCATGGTATTGGCAGTAAACATTCCCGCACACGAACCTTCGCTCGGACACGCGCGGCGCTCGATCTCACCCAATTCGTTTTCGGTTATCGTGCCCGCCGCGCACGCCCCCACAGCCTCAAATACGCTTACGATGTCAAGGGTTTGGTCCCCGTAGTGACCGGGCAAAATCGATCCCCCGTATAGAAAGACCGAGGGCAAATTGAGCCGAGCCGCGGCCATGAGCATCCCCGGCAAACTCTTGTCACAACCCGCCAGCGTGACCATGGCGTCAAAGCGTTCACTGTGCATCACGCACTCCACCGAATCGGTAATAATCTCGCGCGACACCAAAGACCCCCGCATACCTTCATGACCCATTGAGATCCCGTCGCTAACGGCAATCGTCACAAACTCAAGTGGGAATCCCCCGGCGGCCCGCACGCCCTCTTTGGCTCGTTTCGCCAAACGATCGAGCGGCAGATTGCACGGGGTTACTTCGTTCCAACTTGAGGCCACCGCAACTTGAGGTTTATCCCAATCGTCATCGGTCATGCCCACCGCGCGCAGCATCGCCCGCGCCGGCGCTCGCTCCATACCGTCGGTTACATCACGACTGCGGGGTTTCATGTCGGCCATAGGTTCAGACTAACCGCTCATCTAGAAGTTGATTCAATAGTTGCGGGTTGCCTTTCCCCTTCGACGCTTTCATCGCTTCCCCCATCAAAAAGCCCCGCTTCTTTTTCCGCTCTTTGTCGTCGCCCGCGTGATATTGGGCAACGGCATCAGCGTTAGCGGCTATTACCGCATCGAGAATTGCGGCTAACTCACCCGTATCGCTTACCTGGGCCAACCCCTTTTTGGCTACCACCGCTCGGGGCGACGAGCCATCGGTCACACACGCCGCAAAAACTTCTTGGGCCAAACTGCGCGACAGCGTGCCGTCACCAATTAGGTCGGCCAACTCGGCCAGCCCTGCGGGGTCGAGAGCAATCGCTGCCGGAGTGCGGCCAGTTTCGTTTAAATAAGCCAGAAGATCGCCAGTACAAAGGTTGACCACATCTCGGGCCGCGCCGCCGGCCACCGCCGCCACCGCCGCCTCGGCGTAATCAGCCAACCCCGGGACATCAACCAAAATGCGAGCATCGGGAAGGGCGATCCCCCACGCTTCGATTAGTCGTTCCCGGCGCCGAGCCGGCAACTCGGGTAACGAGTCCCGCACTGCGGCTCGCTGTTCCGCGGTCGGAGCCACCGGCACCAAATCGGGTTCGGGGAAGTAGCGATAATCACTCGACCCTTCTTTCGAACGCATGCCCGCAGTGCGATTTTCGTTTTCGTCCCAGTGGCGGGTCTCTTGGATAATCGTCTCCCCCGTCTCGAGCGCTTCAGCCTGCCGATCTATTTCATGATCAATAGCCCGACCCAGCGAGCGCAGCGAGTTCATATTTTTTATTTCCACTTTGGTACCAAACTCATCGGCCTCTGACGCGCGCAAAGAAATGTTGGCATCAACTCGCATTGATCCCTCTTCCATTTTTACGTCCGATACACCAATAGCCAGCAGCACCGCTCGCAGTTCACTGACATAACCGCGCGCCTGTTCCGCCGAACGGATGTCGGGACGACTGACGATTTCTAAAAGCGGAACTCCGGCGCGGTTGTAGTCGACGAGCGAATACTCCGCGTCGTGGATCCGCCCCCCACCCCCCATATGGGAAGACTTCCCGGTGTCTTCTTCAAGATGGGCTCGCTCAATACCGATCGTCACCCCATCAACATCGATAACTCCGGCTTGCAAAATCGGCAACTCAAACTGGGTGACCTGGTAGTCCTTGGGCATATCGGGGTAAAAGTAATTTTTGCGGGCAAACACCGACTTATCGGGCACGGTGAAGTTGAGCGCCTCGGCCAGTCGGAGGGAAAACTCCACCGCCTGGGCGTTGAGCACCGGCAGCGACCCGGGCAAACCTAGGCACACGGGGCAAATATTGGTATTAGGCGGGGCACCAAAAGCGTTAGCGCACGAACAGAACAACTTGGTGTTGGTGGCCAACTCGCAATGCACCTCTAGGCCGATCACCGGCATCCATTGGGTCTTAGTGCTCATGGGGCCGCATCCTCAACCACGCGGGCAACCCTAAACATTGTCGCCTCAGCCAATGCGGGAGCCAAAATCTGTACCCCAACCGGCATCGAGTCGGCGCCGGTACCCCAAGGCACGCTCATCGCAGGATGTCCAGCCAAATTGGTCGGGATCGTGCACACGTCTGACTGATACATCGTCATCGGGTCCGCAGTTCGGTCGCCAAGCTTAAACGCCGTGGTCGGTGAAGTGGGCGACAACAAAACATCGCAGCCTTCGTACACCCGATTAAAGTCACGGGTAATAAGTGTGCGAACGCGTTGCTCACGACCGTAGTACGCGTCGTAGTAACCCGCCGATAAAGCGTAAGTACCGAGCATGATGCGTCGTTTTACTTCTGGCCCGAACCCCGCGTCGCGCGTACGTTCGTTCATGGCCGCCAAGTTTTCACCCTCAACTCGCAGCCCGTAGCGGACACCGTCGTAGCGAGCCAAGTTTGACGATGCTTCCGCCGGCGCAATCATGTAATACGCCGATAGTCCAAACTGAGTACTGGGGAGTGAGACTGACTCGATAGTCGCCCCCGCGGCTTCGAGCGCAGCGGCCGCCGCAAGCACCGCTGCCCGCACTTCAAGAGCCACGCCGTCGCCGTTGGTCAATTCATCAATCACCCCAACCCGCAACTTAGCCACTCCGTTTTCGAGAGTCGGAGAAACCGGAGTAAGGGTTTCGGGAATGCTCGTCGAGTCGCGTCGGTCGTGGCCTGAGATCACGTCGAGCAACAACGCTGCGTCCGTCACTGAGGCGCCAAAGGGTCCGATTTGGTCGAGACTGCTGGCAAAGGCCACCAGCCCATAGCGGGAAACCCTTCCGTAGGTTGGTTTTACTCCCACCACCCCGCACAGGGCCGCGGGCTGACGAATCGATCCCCCCGTGTCCGAACCCAACGCTAACGGAGCGAACTTCGCCGCCACGCAGGCGGCCGAACCCCCGCTCGAGCCACCGGGCACTCGAGTTGGATCATGAGGGTTGCGGGTGGGTCCAAAGGCCGAGTTCTCGGTCGATGACCCCATAGCGAACTCATCAAGATTGGCTTTCCCAAGCGGAACGCCTCCCGCGCGCGTTACCGCATCGACCACGGTGGCGGTATAGGGCGGTCGCCAGCCTTCGAGAATACGCGAACCGCAAGTAGTCACTACCCCACGCTGACAAAGATTGTCTTTGAGCACCACCGGCACCCCGGCCAGCGGACCCGGATCGTTTCCGGCGGCCACCACCGCATCAACTTCGTCGGCCGCGGCGCGCGCCGCTTGTTCTCCGACTAACAGCAGCGCGTTTAGTTCACCGTTGCCAGCATCAATGGTAGCAAGGTAGCCCTCAACCACTTCCCGGGCGCTAACTTCGCCCGCTCGCACCGAGGCCGCGATCTCGATGGCGTTCACGGGGCCTCCAAAATACGCGGCACCCGAAATTGATTGTCCTGTACCGCCGGCGCGGCGGCTAAAACTTCATCGCGGTCCAACGACGGAGAAACTTCATCAGGGCGGACCACATTCACCAACGGCAAGGGATGGGCCGTCGGCTCAACTCCCGATAAATCGAGTTCGCCCATATCCCGAGCGTGAATAAGAATACCCGCCAACTCGCGGGTCAACCGATCAACTTCCTCGGCACTCAGCCCCAGTCGGGCCAATCCGGCCACGTGCTCTACTTCAGCCCGAGTGATCGCGGTCGGATTTTTGTCAGCCATAGGCAAGAGTCTACGAAATCGCTCACCTCCGAGCCTAAGACTTCCGCTCGCTCTATCCGGCTCGGCCGACTAATCTGCTCTTAAATATCCCACTGGAGGTAATTGTGGCCAAGCACGCATTTCTATCCGACGACTGGTTCGCCATTATTGATCAACTCATTGAGGAGCACGGAGCGGACATACCCAACCACATCCCCATACTCATTAATGTCACCGTGAGCGACACTCCTTTTGGCAGTGAAAGAGAAATGCACATGGGAGCCGACTCGGGGCAAGCTCACTGGGGGATTGGTCACAAAGAAGGAGCGGACCTCACTCTTACCACCGACTACGAAACTGCCCGTGAAGTATTCATCACCGGCGACCCCCAAGCGGGTATGCAGGCGTTCATGTCGGGCAAAGTAAAAATTCAGGGCGACCTCGCTAAATTGATGGCCGCCCAAGCGGCCGGAGTAGGACCAGGCGCCAACAACGCGTTAGCCGAAGCGATCCAAGGGGTCACCGAGTAGAACTTGTCGTCGCAATCGAGTTTAAGAACGCAAGGTGGTGCCCACTAGCGCACCGGTGTGTTCGCCGTGTTCCATAAACACTGCGCCGTTGACAATGGTGGCCTCGTAGCCGGTGGCGTGCTGGATGTAGCGACTCGCACCTCGCGGAAAATCTTGCGCCGCAGTAGGCAAGTGCAGCGTCAAAGAGTCGAGATCAATAACATTTATGTCCGCGTAAGCGTCCACGGCCAAGCGTCCCCGATTAGCAATGCCAAACAAATCGGCTGTATCCGAAGTTAACCGGCGCACTGCCTCTTCGAGAGTAAAAGTTTTGGTGTCCCGCACCCAGTGAGACAAGAACCATGTCGGCTGGCCGGCGTCCATAATCTGACCTACGTGAGCACCCGCGTCGCCTAGCCCCAAAACGCAATAGTCCTTTTCGAGCATCCACGCAATCGCGTCATGGTTTTGATTGATGAACGGAAAACTAAATATCGCCGCCCCGCGAGTCTCACGCGAAATATCCACGAAGGCCTCCACCGCGTCCACGCCCCGACGCTGCGCGTGAGCGGCCAAAGAATCTTCCGCAGTGAAGCGATAGTTGGGGGGCTCAGAGTCGAGGACATAAACCATCTCCCAAGGCAAACGTTGATGAGCCCGCCCCGATTCAATAAGCGCCGCTCGCTGGTCCACATCGTCGAGGGCCGCCAGCCGTACGTCCACTCCCTTATCGACCAACGCATCCCAGCCGGGAGCCCGATCAAACAAGGTGCGCATACAAAGACCAAAGAGCAGCGCAATACCCCGCGGGGTGGTCTGAGGGCGAATATCGCCGCCGGTCTCTGCTTCGGCTTCCACGCAAGTGAAGACCTTGTCGTGAAGTCGGGGTGAAAAATCAGTCTGACCAACACCAAAAGTAACTGGCCGCCCGGTGCGCCGGCGGATCTCGCTCATCCAGTGGATCTCGCTCTCCACTTTTTCTAAATCGGGACCGGCTTCTTCAAACTGGGGCGCAACTTCAAACACTCCGCGCTGATGGCGACCCAAAACATCACCAAGGGCGTAAAGCTCGCGGGTGTCGGCCCAAGTTCCGGGCACCGGACGCCCATCGGGAACTCGGTGTAACAAAGTTCGACTGGTGGCAAACCCCAGCGCCCCCGCGCTTATTGCTTCGTCAACTATTGCGCACATCGCAACAATGTCTTCGTCGGGTACCGGGTCTTGGGTCATCGCGCGCTCGCCCATTACGTGGTGGCGAACCGCACAGTGGCCGACCATTCCGCCGATATTTATTCCCTTAGGAAGTCGATCGACAGATTCGAGGTATTCGCCGTAACTCGTCCAGTCCCACGCCAAACCCGCCATGATGGAGTCGCGAGGAATATCTTCCACCGACTCCATCAACTCGGCGAGATACTCCCTATCGTCGGGCGCACAGGGCGCGAAAGTCACTCCGCAATTACCCATCACCGCGCTAGTCACTCCGTGCCAACAACTGCTCGAACCCAACGGGTCCCACGCGATCTGAGCGTCAAGATGAGTGTGAATGTCAACAAATCCCGGGGTTACCACCTTGTCGGTGGCATCAATTTCTCGAGTCCCCCGCTCGGCCACTTCACCCACGAGCGTTATTCGGTCGCCGTCTACGGCGACGTCGGCCGTTCGAGGCGAAGCACCGGTGCCGTCAACAACAAACCCGTTTCGGATAACTAAGTCGTGAGCCATCGACGAAGTCTGACCCAGTATCTAGGGACTGTCTAGTAGGGCTACTTATTGCCGCGGGGCAACCAGTACCACGCCCGGAAGAACACTACGACCGAGGTAAAGGTCAAAGCGGCGTAAGAAATCACATCGATCACCGCCCGCTGGCGACCAATGCTTTCGTTGGTGGCGTTGGCAAAAGTCGACGGGAAAAGCAACTCGAAAAAGTCGTAGACCCCTCGACTAGCCGCGGCGATGAAGGTAATCGCAGCGATAAAACAAATCCCGTAGACCGTCACCTTGACCACCGCTCCGCTTGCTCCCGACACTGAACCCCGAGCGGGGAACATCGCTTTAGCCCGAATCAGGTGATAGAAAAATACCGCGCCCGAGGCGAGACCGATAACGAGATTCTCCAGCCCGTAACGCAAATTGTGATCGTTAGAAATACCGAGAGCATTAGGAGTGGCGTACGCACTGCCTCCACTCGACGTTTGGTCGCCACCCAAACCAGGAATCTGGTTGAGCAAATCATCTAAGCCCACCATTCCTCCCGAGGCGGCGATTTTGGGCTTCTCGACGATGAGATCGAGGAATGCATGGAGTGCTCCGAACAGGGAGTAAATCATCAAGAACAGAGAAAACACCAAAATCGCGCCCAAGTAACGCGTAAAAGAGCGGTTGCGGTTCGCGTCGTTGTCAGTGCGGCCCGCCACCAAAATCAAAATGATCGCCACCACAAAGGCAATGCCGATTATGTTTTGCCAAAAACCTAGGTCTGCTATTGGACACATACCGTCCCCCCCTTACGGTTTTTTAACCGTCGGTTATTAAAAAGAATAACCTGCCTAACGACTAACCGGTGGCACTCGTTGGGTTTTTAACCCAATGCTCGCCCCATTTCGGCCCCTCCGCCGCGACGCTCACCCGCAGGCGCAAGGCTCGGCCCCGCAGCAATGAGTTGAGCCACCGTCCAGCGCTCTTTATTGTTACTGATCTTTTCGGCGATTGAATACGGCTGGTAGCGCGCCACTACATCGCCCTGAACGAAGAACGTCTCCCCACTAAAGGGGCACTCGGCGGTGGCGAGATAGCCCATCAAGGGGGAAATATTTTCCGGAGCGTACATATCGAATACGGACGGGTCAGTCGGCGCCTTGATGACATCTTCGAGCCCCGGGGTTTGCTCAGTTAAGCGAGTGCGAGCGATCGGAGTAATGGCGTTCGAACGAACCCCGTAGCGACCTAATTCGAGCGCACAGATATTAGAAAATGCCGCGATTCCCGCTTTGGCCGCTCCGTAGTTAGTCTGACCGACATTACCCAAGACCCCCGAAGTCGATGAAGTATTAATAATAGACGCATTGACTTCATTGCCGGCTTTAACTTGTTCCCGCCAGTAAGCCGCTGCGTGGCGAGTTGGACAAAAGTGTCCCTTCAAGTGAACTGCGATCACTGAGTCCCAATCACCTTCGGTCATGTTGACCAGCATGCTGTCGCGCAAAATTCCCGCGTTGTTGACCAGCACATGGAGATCACCGAAAACTTCAATCGCTTGATCGATCAGGCGCTTGGCTCCTTCAAAGTCGGCCACGCTGTCGGTATTCGCCACCGCTTCGCCTCCCATAGCCAAAATCTCGTCGACTACTTGTTGGGCGGGAGCGCGATCGCCTCCTTCACCGTGGATGTCACCGCCGAGGTCGTTAACGACAACCTTGGCTCCTTCGCTCGCGAAAAATAACGCGTGTTGGCGACCAATACCGCGCCCGGCTCCGGTGATAACTGTGACCCGACCATCGAGCGAACCCATAACTAAACCTCCGTAGTGATAGAACTTGTCGAAAACCGAGACTAGACCCATAGAGACACCGCGAGCTCAGTCGCCGCCGGTCAGATATTTCCTTATAAAAACAAGGTTATTTTGGCTCCCCGTCGCACTTTGGTGCCCGCTGCGGGGTCTTGGGCTCGCACCTTTCGCTGCGCCCCAAAATTTTCTACTCCGGCAATCAAGCCCAACCGCTCTAGGGCCGCGCTGGCCGCTTCGACGCTCTGGCCGACCAAATTGGGAACGGTGATTATTTCTGGCCCCTTACTTACCACCACCACCACCACAGAGTCTCGGGGGGCGAGCGCGGCGGCGGCCGGTTCGGTGCCGACTACTACCCCCGTCGCTACGGTGTCGTTGAAGTCGTCACGGCGAGTAGCGCTGAAACGTTTTTCCTTCAGTACCGCAGCCGCTTCGTCGTAAGTTTTACCCGCCACCTCCGGAACTGCTATTGGCGCCGGCCCATCGCTCACTAGTAAACGAATCGTCGACTCTCGGGGGGCGCGCTTGTTCACTCGGGGACGAGTAGCCAAAGCAATGTCTTGGACTACTACCTCATCGGTGCGGCGTTCAACGGTAACTATGAAACCCGCGGCTTCGAGTTTGCTCTGGGCCGCAGCCACTAAGTCACCTTTAACTTTAGGAATCAAAACTTTAGGAGGCCCACGCGAAACCGTGACTTCAATCTCGTCACCTTCACTGAGAAATTCTCCCGGAGCTGGGCGTTGGGAAATTATTAGTCCGGCGGGATCGTCAACCGTGCGCCGGTCACTAACCGTCATCAATAAACCCTCTTTGGTGGCACGCGCCGCTGCGGCCTTGGAGTCAAGCCCGACCAGACTCGGAGCCGCAGCACTCGTACCCCCGCCAAAAACCCCCGCTCCGAGTTGCCCCCCGCCCAAGATCAACGCGAAAGCTGTGCCCAAAATACCCGTAACCGCCACCAACACGACTAGCGGCACCAAACTGCGCCGCATTCGATTAGGGGCAGGCTGATCAATCTCCCCCGACTCAAAATCGGCAGGAAACCCTTCACCAGAAAAGGTCTTGGGCGACTTGGGCGCGCGGGTGTCAATCGGTATCGGCGGAACCGCAATCTGGGTTACATCAGGGTCAACCGGCCCAGAAGGGCGAGCAGTCGAAGTGCGGTCCTCACCCCCGAGACGGGTGTGGTCTCCCGTCTCGGCCAACGAACCAATCCCAGGTAACACCAGCGCAGCTGGGGCAGGTAACGAGCGAGCCGCGGTAGTGAGGTCGACGCCCATCGCCGCGGCGTCGACAAAGCGATCGTTAGGGTCGGGCTGGCCCGCTCGCGCCACCACCGGTGCCAACGGACCCAACTCCGAAAGTTCCGCGATTCCTTGACCGGAGCGCAGAGCAAGAGTACTGACTGCGGTTTCGCCCGTAAGCGGAACTACTCCGGTACCCGCTTCGGCTAAAACTACTGCGAGCGAATAAATATCCGCCCGACCGTCAAGAGGTTGACCGAGAGATTGCTCGGGAGCGGAGTAGCGCGCGGTGCCCACTACTGTCCCCGCCGGTTCAGTCCACGACGCTTCGGCTAATGCTCGGGCTAAACCAAAATCTGCTACCCGCACAATTCCGTGTTCGTCAAAAAGAAGATTGGCGGGTTTTATGTCCCGATGGACGATGCCCCGACCGTGGGCGTAAGCCAAAGCGGCCGCCACTTGGCGCCCGATATGAGCGCACTGGGCGGGACTCAAGCGCACTCCGGAGTCAAGAATCGCGCGCAGCGATCCTCCGGTCAGCAACTCAAAAACCATAAAGGCAACGCCGCGGTCTTCGCCCCAATCGTAAACCGCCATGATGTGTGGGTGCGAAAGCGCAGCCGCCACTCGAGCTTCGGAGCGAAACCGCCGCAAGAATTCCGCGTCGTCAGCCAAATTTCCGTGCAGCACCTTGACCGCCACTCGCCGACGCAGCCGAAGGTCTTCGCCCACATAAACTCGACCGCTGGCCCCCGAACCCACGGCCGCCAGCAATCGGTATCGGTCCGCCAATACGTAACCTACGAGGTCAGTGGGGGGTGAGGGGCTCATGTTGTATCTAGGCTACGAGTACTTATGGGGTATTTGGGGTCATGCGAGTCCTGGACTCGCATCTCGGTACCGTTGAGGCCATGAACGTTCCGGCGTTGAATAAAACCGTTTCCACCCAACCCCCGTCCCGTCGGTTCGCTCACCCGGGGCGGATCGCCGTAGTGGCAGTAACCGTTATTGCCGTCGCGAACCTTGCGGTGTGGGGCTTGTCTCAGTCCGACACCTCAACCAACGGAACTACGCTGCCGGCAACAATAGAGTCCATCACCCCTGAATCCGGACAACTCATTCGTCTCCAAGACACCCTCTCAGTCGACTTGCGCGACGATCTAACCGGAGTTCTCGTAATCGATGGAGCCGAAGTACCCGAAGACCAACTCGAGCGAGTAGTCCCGCTCGCGCAAGTAAGTTTTCGCCCCAGTCCTAAATCTGACTTAACCAAATTTGAACCGGGTGATCACACCGTAGCAATAGAATACTGGCAACAAGGAAAGCCGCGTCCCACCAACCCCAATAGTTTTTCGTGGCGCTTCCGAGCGGGAGCATAAATTACCCCTCGCACACAACAATGCGCCTAAGAGTCGCCGAGAAGAGCGCCGAAACTTTGGCCGTCTAAAATTTCCACCCCCAGACTTTCCGCTTTAGCCAACTTGGACCCGGGGCTCTCCCCGACCACCACGTACGAAGTACGCGCCGAGACGCTACTGGTCACTTTCCCTCCTCGAGATTCGATTTCCCCTTGAGCTTGTTCCCGAGTCCAATGGGCGAGAGTTCCCGTCAACACAAAAGTCTTACCGTCTAGAGAACCCCCCGCTCCCGAAGTCGCTTTCGGAGCCGTAAGATCAAGTTTTGCCGCTCGCAACTTATCCAGAACTTTTTGATTAGCCGGTAAGGCAAGGAACCCCGCCACACTTTGAGCGATCACCGGCCCCACACCATCAATACCCGTAAGGGTTTCTTGGTCAGCCGCCACCAAGGCGGCGAGCGAACCAAAGGTGCGGGCCACCGCCATAGCCGCAGTGGGCCCGAGGTGACGAACACCTAGACCAACCAACACCCGAGCCAACCCCCGAGTCTTGGATTGGGCAATAGCGGCCAACAAATTGTCGACCGACTTCTCCGCCATGCGCTCTAGGGGCAAGAGCCGTTTTTTATCGAGCGCGTAAATATCCCCTACATCAACCAATAACCCCGCATCAACGAATTGTCGCACCCTTTCCTCCCCTAAACCTTCGATATCAAGCGCAGGGCGACTGGCAAAATAAGAAATGCGCTGAACTCTTTGTTCGGGACACTCAATATTGATGCAGTGATGGTCTGACTCACCGTCAAGACGCACCAATTTTGTTCCGCACGAGGGGCAGTGCTCAGGAAACTTCCACTGGCGCGCGTTTTTAGGTCGCTGAGAAAGTATCGGCCCCACTACTTCGGGGATTACATCGCCCGCCTTGCGCACCGTTACTGTGTCGCCTACTCGAACATCTTTACGAGCTACTTCATCTTCATTGTGCAGCGTGGCCACCGCCACGGTTGATCCCCCGACCAACACCGGATCAAAACGCGCGAACGGAGTGGCGCGACCCGTGCGACCAATACTCACGGTGATCTCTAAAACTTTCGAAGTTTTTTCTTCCGGCGGAAACTTAAACGCAATCGCCCACCGAGGCGCTTTACTAGTAGTCCCCATCTCCACTCGCTGGGCTAGATCATCAACTTTTATTACCGCCCCATCGATTTCGTAGCCCAAAGCGTGGCGTTGTTCGAGCACGCGGGCACAAAACTCCGTCACCGCAGTGATGCTGGTCAATTGCTCGATATGAGAGTTCACCGGAAAACCTAGTTTTTGTAACCATTCCAGCGTGGCGTGATGCGAAGCCAGCTCCGGACCCCCGGTTCTTGCTCCCAGTTGATAAGCGTAGAAATCGAGCTCTCGAGTGGCGGTAACCGTGGAGTCCTTTTGCCGCAGGCTGCCCGCAGCGGCGTTTCTAGGATTGGCAAACGGTCGTTCCCCCAGTTCACCTTGGCGATAATTGAGTGCTGCGAAAGCATCGAGCGGCATAAAAACCTCACCCCGCACTTCAAACCGAGTGGGCAAATTTTTACCCACCAATTTTGCCGGAATTGACTTAATCGTGGCGACATTAGCGGTTACATCTTCTCCCGTTGCCCCATCGCCGCGAGTAGCCGCCCGAGCCAGCCGACCATTTTCGTAAAGCAACGAAATCGCGAGGCCGTCAAGCTTGGGTTCACCAACATAAGCGATCGGCTCGGCCACCAACTTAGAGATTCGCACTCCCCACGCGGCGAGTTCCTCATTACTAAACGCATTGTCAAGCGACAACATCACTGCATCGTGAGTAACTGAAGCAAAAGTAGATGACGCCGACCCGCCGACCCGCAAAGTGGGGGAATCGGGCGTGATCAACTCAGGATGCGCCCTTTCCAACTCCCGTAATTCAACCAGATAGGCGTCAAACTCAGCGTCAGAAATCTCCGGGTCGTCTTGTTGGTAATAAAGTTCGCTGTGGCGGTTGATCAGTGCGCGCAACTGTGCGGCCCGCTTCTTACTCACGGGCCTACCGGTGCGGGGGCAGTAGTGGGAGTCGGAGTAACCGGCACCGGCTCATCAACAAACACGAACGAAGCCAGCGCCACTGCGGTCACGGCGATAACCGCGCTTATCACCACCGCCACCGTTTTCGCTGCGCCCGTCCACGCCCTCCCCCCGCCTGGGTCAAAGGGGGGGTCAACGGGCGAGGCAGACGCAGGAATGCTCATTACGGCTAATTCTACGGTCCCCAGCGCCACCTGCCCTTCCGCGAGACTGTTGACTATGAGCAATTGGTTACGATCGCCGCGAGTACGGCTCAACCAGTTGCGCGTCTTTTGGGTGGCGGTACCGGTTCTAGTCGGTCCGTTGTTCAACTCTGCCCTCGACTCCCAAACCTCGGCCGGCAAGTTGGTGGGACTGGTTTTTCTCTGGATCGCATGGGGTATTGGTTTGGTGGGGGTGCTGACTCCCCGCCCCGCCGGGCTCACCGCCCTGCGCATTATCGCCCCCGCTTTACTGGTCGTAGCCATCATCAGCGCGGCTTCTTGCCCCGCCCCGGCCGACTGGAAAATTATCATCGGACTCATCGGGGCTTTGGCCGTGGTCGGTCTCATCACCGACCCCACTTTCGCCCGCACCGCGGTCAACGGAGTCGCTTACGGCGATGAATCGCGCTATCCGCTACGAACTCCCCCGGGATTATTTTTCGGGCCCGTCCCTCTTGCGCGCGCCGTAGCAGTAATCGGTCTCGTAAGTGGACCGTGGGCACTGGCGGCCGATAATTATGCTCTCGCGGTTATTGGTTTTGTCGTCGGAATACCGTTAGCCCTCGGAGCGGCCCGTATCTTGCACACTTTGTCGCGGCGCTGGTTGGTTTTGGTTCCCGCCGGAGTAGTTTTAGTTGACTCCCTGACGATTGCCGACCCCGTGTTGATGGTTCGCCGCCATATTCGCGTCGTGCGCAAAGTCCCCGGCACCGCTACCGTCAGCGCCGGCACCCTCGATCTGCGTTTAGGCGCATCGTGGGGAACCATCCGGGTCGAACTCGACGGCGAAACCGACCTCGTACGCACCCGTCGAGGTGAAAGCAAAACTTTGCGACCCCACTCGCTAGTAGTAGCGATTAATGACCGCCGCGCTTTACTGACCGACTTACCCCACCGCCGCATTACGGTCGCCTAAGCGACGATCCCGCCACCTACTAACTCGTCACCCCGATACAACGCCACTACTTGACCCGAGGCCACCCGAGCTAGCGGTTGGCAAAGCAACACCTCGGCCGAACCCAACTCACCCATCTCGATTCGACCCCGCCCCAAACTACCGTGCGCTCTCGTTTGCACCGACAATTCTTCGGAACGAGAAGGAGCCTCTTCGGCCACAAAAGTCATGTCTCGTAAAGCCAGCGTGGGAGTGAGCAGATCGACCTGCGTGCCAATAGTCACCGTCGCGCTCGGTCCGTCAACGGCAATCACGTAACGGGGCTCGCCTTGGGCCACTCCCAATCCTTTTCGCTGACCCACAGTGAACCCCGCCAGCGCTTCGTGGCGAGCCACCACCGTACCGTCAATCTCTTGCACTACCCCCGGGCGGGCGGGGGCGCGCGCGGCCAGAAAATCGCCCCGGTCCTCACGCCGTACAAAACACACATCCATACTTTCGGGCTTAGTGGCGGTTCGTAGCCCCAACCGAGTGGCCTCAGAGCGCACCTCGGCTTTAGTCATCTCGCCCACCGGCAAAAGTGTACGAGCGAGATGGGTTTGGTCGAGCATGTAGAGCACGTACGACTGATCTTTAGCGTCATCGACCCCTCGAAGCAGTTGCCACTCGCCGTTAGGGCTCTGACTAACGCGGGCATGGTGACCAGTAGCGAGGGCAGAAAACCCCATCGTCACCGCCCGTTCGAACAAGACGCCAAACTTGATCGAACGATTACATTCAACGCACGGATTAGGGGTATTCCCCATCGAGTGCGCGGCCACGTAAGGATCAACCACTGATTCCATAAAAGTATCGGCCAAATTAAACACGTAATGAGAAATACCCAGTTGTGCCGCCACCCGGCGCGCGTCTTCCACATCGCTCACGCTGCAACAACCCGAGTCGGTCTCTCCTCCCCACAACCGCAGTGTCACCCCAGTCACAGTGTGGCCCGCGTCAAGCAAGAGTGCGGCGGCCACCGAAGAGTCAACCCCTCCACTCATCGCCACTAATACTTCGCTCACGCGGCACCCACTTGGGTTCGCAACTGAGCCACCACCGCGGGGATGCGTTCGAGAGCGCCATCAACGTCGGCTTTCGTAGAAGCAAAGCCCAAACTGAGCCGGATCGACGAGCGGGCCGCCGATTCGCTCATACCCATAGCCGCCAACACGTGCGAGGGTTCAGTAGCCCCCGACGAACACGATGAACCCGCCGCGGCGCAAACCCCCACTCGGTCAAGAGCCATCAACAGCACCTCGGCTTCAAGGTTGGCAATAGCCACGTGGGCATTACCCGCAACCTTTATTTCTCGGTCCCCGTTCTCAACCAAACCTTCAATTCGACTCGACAGGCCGGCCAGCAAAGAGTTGCGTAACGCACCGACCGCGGCCACTTCGGCCGCCCGATTATTGACCGTGATGGTGAGCGCAGTCGCCATCGCCACCACTCCGGCCACATTGACCGTACCCGCTCGCCAACCGCGCTCTTGCCCTCCACCTTCAATCAGTGGTTCGAGGGCCACCCCTCGGCGAGCGATCAACGCTCCCACTCCCTTGGGCCCACCAAATTTGTGCGCCGAAATAGAGATCAAATCCGCCCCCGCGCCCGCCCCCGCTACATCGATCCACGGAACCGCCTGCACCGCGTCGGTATGTAGTCGCGCTTTGGGGGCGTGCTCAGCAATAATCCGTTCAACTTGATCAAGTGGTTGGATGGTGCCTATTTCATTATTTACCATCATCACCGAAACTAAAACCGTATTTGCGTCCAGCGCGCGCGCTAAAGAATCGAGATCAATAACCCCCGCGCTAGTAGCCCCAATACGACTAACCCGAAAACCTTCGGCCCCCAACCGGTCGGCGGCGGCCAATACCGCTTTATGTTCAAATGCCCCCACCACCACTCCATCACCGACTCCGGCCGCACGAGCAGCACGAGCGGCACCCTCTACCGCTAGGTTGTCCGACTCGGTTCCTCCGCCAGTAAAAATAACTTCACTCGGATCGGCCCCTAAGGCACTCGCCACTTGTTCGCGCGCTTCTTCGAGCGCCGTCTTGGCTGACCGCGCCGCGGCGTGACTTCCGGACGGATTGGCAAACGATTCCCTAAGAAATGGCAACATCGCGTCTACCGCTTCGGCCCGCATAGGCGTGCTGGCGGCATAATCCATATACAAAATATCTAAATCCTTCAACATTGCTTTCGCCCGTAGATATCGCCCTGACCGGTAACCCCGGCGGGCCAAGAGGTATCATTCATAATGAAACATCTTCCCACTTCCTGGCGATTAAAGTTCATGCGGACATTTTCCTCAACGCCTATTTCGCGCCCGCGCGCCCTGCGGCCCCGTTTCGTTACCGCCGTTATCTTATTGGCCCTCCTCGGAGCCGCCTGCCTGCCCGTAGCCCCGCAACCCCCGACCGTGATTGTCTACGGTGATTCCTTCTCGAGTGAGGCCAGCGGGCAACTTGATAGCCAACTCCAAACCGCTTTCCCCGGCTGGCGAGTCATAGTGAGATCTCAAGGAGGTGCGGCGCTTTGTGACTTTAAGCCCTCGATGCAAGATGACGCCAACCTTGAAGCCGACTTAGTAATCATTCAATTTAGCGGCAACTTTCTCACTCCCTGTATAACAAAACCGGGCTTCGGAAATTACTTTTGGGATGCCGCGTGGGCGATAAATCTATGGCACGAACGCAACACTCCGGTTTTATTTGTAGGTGGACTTTCTCGTGTCGGGCAGCCCGCGGGTATAGGGACGACCGGGGAAACATTTAAATGGTGGGCCGAACGCACCTCCGCTTGGGGTACCCGTTTCGTTGACGCCAGCACCTTCTTAGTTGAAGACGGAATTTATAAACAAACTCTTCCGTGTTACGCCTCCGAAGAAGAAAGTTGTACTGCGGATAACGATCGCATCAACGTGCGTAATACCGACGGTGGTCATTTATGTAATGCTCTCGGACCAGGAGGGCTAGGAAATATTCCTTGCCCCGACTACGCGTCGGGGGCCTACCGGTTTTCGTTGGCCATAGTGCGCGCCGCCGCGGCCATGATACCGGGAGCAATTATTCCCGGCGTTCCTAGCCCAGTCGCTCCGCGAGTGGTGATCCCTGATTTCACTATTCTCCCCACCGCCTACGCTGCGGCCGAAAGCACTCTGCTCGGTCTCGGCCTCGTACCTAGCCAAACCGGTGAAGCCAGCGACACCGTGGCCGTGGGAGATGTAGTGCGAACTAATCCGGCTGCGGGGCAAAAACTGCGCCCCGGCAAACCCATCACGGTCTATGTAAGCACCGGCCGCTCTGTCACCACCAGCACCACTAGCACTACTAGCACCACCACTACCACCCTTGGGTGACTAATTGTTGATCTCAATTAAGCCGAGATGGACTTTGGGTAGCAAAAGCGGAAAAAAATAATAACTTGCCGGAATAAATGTCACACCCGCAAGCGATACTCCTTATATGACCAAACAGCTGCGCCTCGTAGAAACCAGCCTCGCCATGACCCGGCCGGAAAACGCTAAAACGAAAAAGCGCTCACCCGCCAAACGCCGAACAACGCGCGTCTACACCCCTTGGTACTTAAACGACCACACCCGCCAAGTAGGACAACTCGGAGTGGCCGCGGCTCGACGAGCACTGGCCCAAAGCGAAGCCAAGCCGCAAAGTTCTGATCCTCAGCGTCGCGCCAGTTAAGCGCGCAACTAAATACCGCGCTTAGCTGGCGACGGTAGTAGTAGTTACTGCGGCCAGTGCAGTGGTGGTGGCAATAGTGGTAGTGGTAGTGGTAGTAGTAGTGGTAGGTGGAATGACAATCCCCGATTGCACCTGGCTGCGGATTGAATCAAGTTGCGGATAAAACGCATTACCGGGACACGCAGTGGTATCAACGTCTCGATGACCCAATATCGCGCTGGCAAATGAGACTACGGTCCCTGGCCCCCAGCGCACACAATTACACGACGAACCTTGGGCGGTAGTCGAAAATCCGAGCGCGGGGTCAATTCGGGCCACCGACAATCGCCACCGCAGTAAGTGCACCAAAGAGTTCCACTGGGCTGCGGGAGGCTGAATACTGGTGTAGTTACCGAACATCGCCACTCCCACCGAAGCGGTATTAAACCCGCCTGCGTGCGCCGCATTGACCGCTCGGTCAATTCCGCCGGCTCGCCCCTCAAAAATCTGTCCGTATTTGTCAATCAAAAAGTTATAAGCAATATCGCAGTACCCGAGAGCATTCATATGATAATTCTGAATTCCGCGCATAATCGCGGGGCTATCTCCGGGGTTGTAGTTATTGCTGCCCGCAGTGTGGTGGATCACCGCAAATTTAAGCGCCGGAGCATAGTCAACCGAGCCACAAGCAAAGCCGCGCGCCCCCCAACCCGACCGCCCAGTGATAGCGGGCTGTACTGATCCGTCTAGCGGAGTTGGTGCGGGCGGTATGCAAGCGGCAAACAACAATGCACTAATAGCGGTAAGGACAAAAATTTGCACTCGGTTTCGCCGGGGTGACCAGCCCAACGCCATTGCTACTAACACCCCGGCAATCAACAACAGCGCTCCTCCAAACGCGTACCGCTCGGTACCGCTCGGTAACGACAAAGCCGAAGCTAACGCTCCCGCCGCTCCACTTGGAGCACCGGCAACTTCCGAAGTCACTGCGTTGATTTTTATGTCACTTACTTCGCCCGCTTCCACCACTACGCGTACTGCCGTAGCGTCACTACCAATCCAAACTGGTTCGGTGCCTTGGTCGCCCACGGCCTCCACTCGGGCGGCCTCGGCCGTACCCGCATCAGCCCCAATGTCGTTAATGAGGCCGTCCGCGATCGTCCAGTTGCCATCAGAATCTTGAACTTCAACTTTAAAACTGGCGGCGGGGTCACCTTCCCACGCAACCCCAACCAAAGTGGCGTCAGTCGTCGTGATCGGTGATTCCCAACCCGGCCCCACTTCAACTCCGGGGGTCGCAACCGGAACTTCTTCACTCGTCACCGGCGGGGGGGGCGTATTTTCGAGCGCGAGCACCGGCGTGCCGATAAGCACGAGCGCTAGAGCGGGGACGAGAAGTAAGCGGCGCAAGGTGTCCTCTAATTCATCAAGGCAACGGGTCATAAGGCCGCTTTCGCGACCGTTCCTCCACCGGTCAACAGTCTCTCACGCCCCATTAGCCCCACGCAAGGCCAAATCTGAGCCTATGGGCGCTGGGGTCTAGCGTTTAGGTATGGCTAATAAACGAAAGTCAGGCCCCGACCTCGCGGGCTGGCGCGCGCGCGCGGAAAAAGAACTCAAAGGCGACGACCCCGATCGACTCACCTGGACCACTCCCGAAGGAATAGCCGTGGCCCCTATTTACAGTTCGGCCGACCTCGAAGGGCTCGAGGCCATCAACTCCATGCCCGGCGAAGCACCTTACCTGCGCGGCGTGCGCTCCACTATGTACACCAACCGACCGTGGACAATTCGTCAGTACGCCGGATTTTCTACCGCCGAAG
>SXGQ01217015.1_pt1 | contig 27240 bp, 25 predicted proteins | sample 3178371 | NCBI WGS metagenome assembly SXGQ01 (sample SAMN11356859, study PRJNA531348) | freshwater metagenome | isolation source: freshwater sample F1-20 | place: China: Fuxian Lake, Yuxi | collected 2017-12-25 | reverse complement strand
GCAACAAAAGCTAAAGCTGCGCAAGGAATGTTCCGTCGCGCTGAGAAATTACTTTCAAACCTTGAGGATGAGCGTAAGAATGATCGTGTAGCTAGATTACGTTTTCCAACGCCTTCACCGTGTGGAAAGACTCCAATTTCAGCTACTGGACTCAGTAAATCTTATGGCTCTTTAGAAATCTTTACTGATGTTGATTTAGCGATCGATAAAGGTTCGCGGGTAGTAATCCTCGGACTAAATGGAGCAGGTAAAACAACTTTGCTTCGGATTTTAGCGGGGGAGTTGGAGTCCGATACCGGAGAGGTCGTCGAAGGGCATGGTTTGAAAATCGGATACTACGCCCAGGAACACGAATCTTTGGATTATGAGAGAACAGTTCTTGAAAATATGTTGAGTTCTGGAGTTGATATCCGAGAACCAGAAGCACGAAATGTTTTAGGGTCATTCCTATTCTCTGGTGATGATGTGAAGAAGCCCGTTAAGGTATTAAGTGGTGGAGAGAGAACAAGGTTAGCTTTGGCGATGTTAGTAGTCAGTGCGGCTAATGTGCTCTTGTTGGATGAACCAACCAACAACTTGGATCCGGCATCTCGTGATGAGATTCTAGGGGCGCTAAGCGAATATCAAGGTTCGGTGATTTTGGTATCACACGATGAAGGTGCTGTTGTGTCATTAAAGCCGGAGAGAGTTCTTTTGTTGCCTGATGGGGAAGAAGATTTATGGAATGACCAGTATTTAGATTTAATCATGTTGGAATAAAACTAAAACTGAAAAACTGCGTCAATCCGGTGTTTTGGATGTTTACTTAATACTTTTTTGCGACCGTCCAGAAAAGAGATCTCTCCCAAAACGACAGAACCCAAGATCTCGGCGCCAGTTAAACCCACCAAAGAAATTCCCGCACTAAGAGTTCCACCAGTTGCTAAAACATCATCAACTATGACCACTTTATTATTAGCATCTAACTGATCTTTGTGTAACTCAAGTGAATCAAAGCCATACTCTAAGGCATATTCAACTTTGTGAATCTCTCGTGGAAGTTTCCCAGGTTTTCGAAGTAATACAAATCCCAAATTATGTCGCGCTGCAATTGCTGCTGCGAAGACAAAGCCACGAGCTTCGAGTCCTGCAACGTGCGTAGCGCCCCTTAAAGATTTTGCCATTTCATCGACACATATCGTGAATGCATCAGCATTAGCAACAAGGGGAGTGATGTCTTTAAAAATTACTCCAGGTTTTGGATAGTCAGGAACATTCTTAATTAAAGCTTGAGCTTTTTCAAGAGAGTTAATAATTCTAGGATTTTCCAATAGTTTAATCTTCACGTAAAGGTTTCGGTGGCGCCGATCTGACCCAACGCCAAACCGCAAGTATTGAACAGGTTATTCCGATCAATCCTAATACCGTCGCACCAGTGCTTGTGTTCGAAAGAATTAAAGGACCACTTATTGAGGAAGCCATGATTGAGACCGGGAGAATCAAGAAGATATGCCAACGCTGGCGCTTCATGAAAGTTAAGCCCAAAGCAAGTGGCGCCAGGATTGCAGGGAAAAACAGAATCATGGCAACCAATAGTGCTAAATCTTCCATCGGAACCACCACCCTTCCTGTCTTTAATTAAATCCTATTCTGTCGTGAAGGCCAATTTACCGCCAGCCATGCCACTTTCAAGCAGACGATGCGCTTGGGCTGCTTCCTCAAAAGTAAAGGTTTGAATTGCGGTGAGTTCTAAAGCCCCAGAAAGAAGTGCGCTCACAAGATCATTAATTCGTTCTTTCTTCTCTGCAAAGGTCGGTACGAAATCCGAAAGTGTTGGACGAGAAAGGTAGATCGAGTTTCTGGTCAAAGTTAGAGGATTAACTGGATCAACGGGTCCACTAGCAGCACCATAGAGAACCATGTCTCCTCTTCGTCCTACGAGCTCTATTGTTTGATTAAATGTTTCTCTTCCAACGCTGTCATAGACAACATTTACTCCTAAGCCTTTGGTTAAGTTCGATACCCGTTCTTTCATCTCTGTATAGGTGCAGGCATGCTCGAAATCCAATTTCTTCAGGCGCTCTACTTTTTCATGACTGGAGGTCACTGGAATTACGCGAGCGCCGGCACGTCTTAAAAGCTGAATTAATACAGAGCCAACACCGCCAGAGGCTGCTGTGACTAAAGCGGTCGTTTTTGATGAAGCTACGTGTGAGGATGTGGCGAGGAAGTGAGCCGTTAAACCTTGCGAGAGTAGAGGTAGCAACTTCGCTGAAGAGATACTTACTGGTAATGGGATCAATTGATCTTCGTTTAGGGTTAAAAATTCTGCATAAGATTTTGTACCGCCAGCCCATCCGACGCGATCGCCAACTTTAAAATTTTGAAGTGGGACTGAACTTTCCAAAATCGTACCGATGCCCTCGACGCCAAGAATCCCAGGGAAGTTCATGGGTCTTTCTCCACGGCGTTGATAAATGTCAAAGAAATTGATTCCAGCAAGTTCAACGCGAATTAAGAGTTGTTCACCAGAGGTATTTGAAGAGACCGGGCGTAGAAACTCTTCGACTTTAAGTTGATCCGCTGATCCAACTGCCGATATGGAAATTGCCCGCACAAAGACCCCATCCTGGATATGTTGTTTTCTGGTCAACTCTGGTGACCGAACGGGGACTTGAACCCCGAATCCCTTGCGAGAACTAGCACCTCCAGCTAGCGCGTCTGCCAATTCCGCCACCCGGTCAGGTGATGTCCAGCGATCTTCGCCGATCTGTAGAGATAGCCTACCAAAATCACTCTTTAAAGTTCAAAGTGGGGGAGAATAGCCAAATGCGAAGCACTGACTACGAGCAACTTGAGAAAGATGTTGTAAACATCTGTCAAAACTTGATCCAAATCCCAAGCGTCAACTTTGGTGAAGGAAATGGGAATGAAAAAGAAATTGCGATTTATGTCAGTGAGTTCCTTACTGGATGCGGAATAGAAAACCAAATTATTGATAGTGCGCCAAATCGCTCCAATGTAATAGCGCGAATAAATGGTGCAGATCGCAATCGTCCCGCTCTAGTTCTGCATGGACATTTAGATACGGTGCCAGCTAACGCCGAAGATTGGAAACACGATCCTTGGTCCGGTGAAATTATTGACGGAGAAATTTGGGGTCGTGGAGCGGTTGACATGAAAGACATGGACGCAATGATCTTGGCTGTCGTTACTGATTGGAAACGATCTGGATTCATACCTCCGCGAGATATTGTCTTGGCATTTTTTGCAGATGAGGAAGCAGGTTCACTTTTTGGATCAAGGTGGTTAGTGAAAAATAGGCCTGAACTTTTCGAGAATTGCTCAGAAGCTATTTCAGAAGTTGGTGGTTTTTCCGCAACATTGCCAAATGGAAAACGGTTTTACCTTATAGAAAATGCTGAAAAAGGTTTTCATTGGATGCGCTTGATTTCTGAAGGAACTGCTGGTCATGGATCGATGATTAATTTAGAGAATGCGATCACTGCTCTTAGTGAGAGTGTGGCCAGAATTGGTACATATGAATGGCCGATTCGACAGACTAATACGGTTAACTTTTTCTTAGGTAAAGTCGCAGAAGCTTGCAATCTACAATACGACCCTAAACATCCAGAAAAGATCGTCGCCCAACTTGGTTCGATGGCGAGAATGATTGGCGCTACGACAAGAAATACAGCGAATCCAACAATGTTTCAATCCGGTTACAAAGCAAATGTAATCCCACAAACCGCATCTGCGGTTATTGATGGAAGATTTTTGCCAGGGTATGAGGATGAATTCATGTCAACGATGCATTCACTATTAAATGAAGGCGTAAGAATTGAAACAATCGCAACTGATGCAGCGCTCGAATTTCCTTTTGAAGGGAAATTAGTAGACGCTATGTGTGCCGCAATTATTTCTGAGGATCCAGAGGGAATACCGGTTCCCTATTGCATGAGCGGTGGAACCGATAACAAAGCCTTGGCACTTTTGGGTATCACCGGTTTTGGTTTTTCCCCATTAAAACTTCCCCCAGATTTGGATTTTATGTCTTTATTCCATGGGATTGATGAGCGAGTTCCAGTCAGTTCTCTCAAATTCGGTGTTCGAGTCTTAGATAAGTTCTTGCAAAACTGTTAGTGCTTAATTCGCCAACGAAAGTTGAGGCTTAATAACCCGGCGCCGCAGAGTCACCAAATGTCTGCCATCTGGGTAAATTCGAACTCGATCTAAAACCCAACTTCCTAATTCAGCACGCTCCACCAGCATCGAGCGAACCACATTGATTTTCATGCCTTTTGGAATTTGTATCGTTTGGTATTCATAGGAGTTTGTTGGATGAATTTCAATCGCCTGCCTCAGAAATGTCATTTAAAGCTGAGCGAACAAGATCTGGCAAAACCAAATCGTTTGATCGCAGAGCCCCGCGTAGTTGCGCAGAGGTACGAGCCCCAATGATCGCACTTGATATTCCCGGTGCGTCTCTGACCCAACTTAAAGCAATCTCAAGCGGTGCTGCTCCTAAACCATCTGCAGCAGCAGTAACCGCAGTAACGATCTGTTTAGAGCGAGCGTCAAGATAATTTGCAACAAAAGGACCAAGGTGGGGACTTGCTCCTCGCGAATCAGCCGGTATTCCATTTTGATATTTGCCAGTAAGAACTCCACGTCCCAGTGGGGACCAAGCCAAAACACCCACTCCAAGGTTTTGAGAGCATGGAAGTACTTCTTTTTCGATTTTTCGATTTAGTAATGAGTATTCATTGTGAGTTGCACAGATTTCAGCTCGCCCGGCTCCGGTTGCCGCGCTTTGCAATGTTATTGCGCGAGCACTCTGCCATCCTGATAAATTTGAAATTCCAACGTATCTGACTCGACCGGAATTAACGGCAATATCCATGGCTGAAAGTGTTTCTTCTAGCCGTACTGTCGGATCCCAAGCATGTATCTGCCATAAATCTACATAAGTGGTCCGCAATCTTTTTAATGATTCATCAAGGTCTCGCAAGAGAGCCCCCCGAGAATTGTCAATTTCTCGACCTACAATTCCGGCTTTAGTTGCAATAACTACTTCTTCACGCGGAATCATGGTCCCAATTAGTCCACCGATAACTCTTTCACTATCTCCGTCACAGTAACTTGCAGCTGTATCTATAAAGGTGCCACCGGATTCAGAAAAAATCCTAAGTTGTTCAGCTGCTTCATGTTCATCGGTGTCGCGTCCCCAAGTCATGGTGCCAAGTCCAATAGCAGAGACGCGTAATCCACTATTGCCTAGTTGTCTTTGTTCCACTTGCTGACACCTCTTTTAATTGTTCTAATTACGACTACCACTTTATTGAGGTTCGGCCATTTGGGAAATTTTCGGCTAACCTCTCCGGAGGGTATCTAAGGGAGGCTAGTTGGCAAGCATTATTTTGGTCCGACACTCAAGAAGTACTGCAAATACTGCAGGAGTTCTTGCTGGCCAAGCCCCAGGCATCTCTCTCGATGAAACTGGCTTTGCTCAAGCAGAAGGGTTAATTGATCGCATCGGGGATGTCCTCATCAGCCGCGTAATCTCGAGCCCGTTACAAAGATGTATTGAAACTATCTCTCCTTGGCAAAAAAAATATGGGAAATCCAAAATTGAAATTGATGAGAGTTTTATTGAATCAGATTATGGAAGTTGGACGGGGCAGAAGTTAAGCGAATTGGCGAAAGATCCTTTGTGGAAAGAAGTTCAAAAAGAACCATCATCAGTAACTTTTCCCGAAGGTGAAAGTTTTAAAGCAATGTTTGCCAGAGTTTCAAATGGTTTAGATTCAATCATTAAGACATTAGCGGAGAACGACAATGTAATCGTTGTTAGCCATGGAGATATCATCAAGTTGGCGATAGCCAAGATCTTAGATTTACCGATCGACAATTTTCAAAAACTAGTGATCGATCCAGCGTCAATCTCTATTGTGAAGGTTGAGAATTCAGAGGATACAGAGCACTCCAGAAGAACTGCGTTAATTTCAATGAATGAATCTGGAACTCCATTAAGCAAGTTGCTAGAAAATAAGGAGTTGGCGGGACTTGGCGGCGGTAAAGGTGATGGGGGCGGGGCATGACCAGAAATATCTTTGATTTCGAAAAACCTGAACGGTTTGTCGCTGGCACAGTAGGCATGCCGGGAGAGCGCACCTTCTATTTACAGGCAAAAGAAGGAAATAGAATTTCTTCGGTAAGTCTTGAGAAAAGCCAAGTTGCCTTGCTCGCGGAAAGAATTTTAAATTTGTTGAAAGAGATGAATTTGCCACCAAAATCAGTTGTTCTAAAAATCGATGATGCACCCCTTGAACTTCCTTTGATGGATGATTTTCGGGTTGGTGTTATAGCCATAGCCTGGGACCCACAAACCCAGCACTTAGTTATTGAAGCACAGGCCGGGGACGCTGAAGAAGTAATTGATCATCAAATTGCAGACGGTCCAGATTTGTTTAGAGTGACTCTAACGGCAAGCATGGCAAAAAGTTTTGCGCTTCGCTCAAATGCTTTAGTCAAAGCCGGCCGTCCTCCTTGTCAGTTTTGTGGAAATCCCTTGGATCCAAATGCACACCTATGTCCGAGAGCCAATGGCTATCGACGTTAAAGAAGCGATAAGTAAAAAGCCCATCGAAATACTGGGTCGATTAGTCGACGCATCTAACGCGACTCTTTTTGGGATTTTGGAAGATACCGAAATTAATGTTATTTACAAACCCATCTCTGGCGAGCGACCACTCTGGGATTTCGAAGAGGGTTCACTAGCTGGCCGCGAAGTCGCTGCTTATTTAACAAGTGAATTCATGAATTTCAACCTCGTTCCATTTACAACATTACGGGAAGGCCCATTTGGTCTTGGAATGGTTCAATATTGGGTCGACGTGGATGAATCCTTCGAAATCATCGAATTTTCGCAAAGCAATGATGAACGGCTGCGAAGTATGGCGCTTTTTGACGCAATTATTAATAACACGGATCGGAAGATTGGCCATCTGTTGCCAACTAAAGATGGAGAAATTTTTGGATGTGACCATGGAGTAACTTTTCACGTGGAAGACAAATTGCGAACAGTCCTCTGGCAATGGAGAGGACACGCCTTTAACGAGGAAGAAAGTGCGCAACTAACAAGATTCATAGTTGAATTTGAAAATTGGAGTGATCTTATTGGCGAACTTCTGACTGAAGAGGAGAAAGAGATAACTAAACAACGAGTTCTAGAACTTCTCGTTTTGGGCAAATTTCCTTTTCCATCTGAGGACTGGCCTGCCATTCCTTGGCCTCCGGTTTAGGTACTCTGTACCAATGCAAACTTGGACATCTTTATCGATACCGGATTACAAATTAGCGTCCCACGGTGTAAAGATAACTTCCAAGCCGCAAATATGGAATACCAAAACTCAGGCTATAGATGAGATTACTGAAAATGAGATAAAGCTTTATGTTTGCGGAATCACTCCCTACGACGCCACACATATGGGTCACGCGGCGACTTATTTAACTTTTGATCTGTTGCAACGACTGTTATTAATCCAAGGCAGAAAAGTTTCATATGTTCAAAACATTACAGATGTTGATGATCCGTTACTAGAGCGAGCAATTCGTGACAATATAGATTGGCGAGATCTCGCGACGAAGGAAATAGATCTGTTCAAAGATGACATGAGTGCGCTGCGAGTAATTCCACCTCAACATTACATCGGCGCAGTTGAAGCCATTCCACTGGTGATTAAAGCTATTGAGAAATTGATTGCTAAGAATGCGGTCTACAAAATAGAAAATGATCTTTATTTTGATATTTCTTCAGATCCTGAGTTCGGAAGTCGATCACATTTGCCGCTAGAGCAAATGATCGAAATTTTTGCACAACGTGGAGGCGATCCAGCTCTGGCCGGCAAGCGCAATAAATTGGATTGTTTGCTTTGGAGGGCACATCGTGAGGGGGAGCCAAGTTGGGATTCACCTTTTGGTGCGGGTAGACCAGGATGGCATATTGAGTGCACCGCAATAGCTCTTGAATATCTGGGAAGTTCAATCACTATTCAAGGTGGTGGTTCGGATTTAATTTTCCCACATCACGAAATGTGCGCAGCGCAAGGCGAAGTTATGAATGATCTTTCTTTTGCTAAGTATTTTGTTCACACCGGAATGATTGGTTATCAAGGCGAGAAGATGAGCAAGTCGAAGGGCAATTTGGTTTTTGTATCAAAACTTCGTGAGGCTGGAATTGATCCAATGGCAATCAGATTGGCACTTCTTGCTGATAATTATAGAAGCGACCGTGAATGGGATGATTTACTTCTCCAAAATGCAACAAATCGTTTGGAAAAATGGAGAAAAGGTTTTGCTAAGCCAGAGGGACCAGAAATTACAGAGACAATTACGCATGTAACCGATGCATTAAATAATGATCTTGATACTTCTAAGGCACTTGCGCAGGTTGATGCTTGGGTAGAAACCGCGATTATTGACTCGAGTTCAGATAAAAACTCAAAACTTGCAAACACTGGCACATTAGCAAGATTCATTGATGCAGTTTTGGGTGTTGCGATCTAAATTTGTGGGTTGTCCTCCCCGCGTCTGCGTAAATATCTTTCAAATTCGCGAGCGATAGCTTCGCCAGTTGCTTCCGGCAAGTCAGCCTCGTCCTTACTTTCCTCTAAAGATTTCACATAATCAGCAATCTCGGAATCCTCTTGTGAAAGTTGATCAACACCAATTTCCCAAGCTTTTGCATCTTCAGGCAACTCACCTAAATCAATTGAGAGTTCTAACAAATCTTCTAAATGATTTAGCAGGGACAAAGTTGCTTTTGGACAAGGGGGAGAGGAAACGTAATGGGGTATTGCAGCCCAAATGGAAAGCGCATCGATCTCTCTTTGATTGCAGGCATCTTGGATTGCTCCAAGAATTCCGGTAGGTCCTTCGTAGCGACTCATTTCCAATCCGAGACGTTCGCCAAACTCTGGTCTGGCCGCAGTGGCAGTAACTGGTATCGGGCGAGTATGCGGAACATCAGCGAGTAAAGAGCCAAGACAGACGACCATCGAAATGTCCAGATCTTCTCCAAGATCGAGTAATTGACCTACGAAAGTTCGCCATTTCAATGAAGGCTCAACACCGGAAACTAAAATTAGATCACGATCATAATTTGGCAGCGAAACCCCACGCACCGTTGTGGTTGGCCAGGTAAGCGATCGATTGAATGATTCATCCACCGAAACAATCGGGCGATTATTTTGATAATCGTAAAACTCCTCAGTATCGAATTCACCAATCGTCTGAACTGGCCAAATGCTTGCTAAATGTTGAATCGCTGCTGAAGCTGCTTCTCCCGCGTCATTCCAGCCAGAAAAAGCCAAAATCATTATTGGCGATCTGAGTTGCGGTATGCCCAAAATCTCCATGACCTAACACTAGAGCAGATGGCTTAACCGGTACTCTTTGCACAATGATCAGCCTGCGTGAAAGCCTAGAGAGCCGCGTTTTAGTGGCCGATGGCGCCATGGGAACAATGCTTCAGGCTCAAAATCCAACCATGGAGGAGTTTCAGGGTTTGGAAGGTTGCAACGAGATACTGAATGTAACCAGACCAGACATGGTCGCCGCAGTTCACAATGCTTATTTAGAAGTTGGCGTCGATGCGATCGAAACAAATACGTTTGGTGCTAATTGGGCGAATTTGGCAGAGTATGAAGCAGAAGATCGGATTTATGAATTAGCGCTAGCCGGTGCAAAAATCGCACGAGAGTGCGCAGATAAATATTCGACATCCGAGCGTCCAAGATATGTTTTAGGCTCACTTGGGCCGGGCACTAAATTGCCAACTTTAGGTCATACCACTTACGAGCATTTGAAAAATGCATACGAGCTTGCCGCGCAGGGATTAATAGATGGTGGGTGCGATGGTTTACTGATTGAAACTGCACAAGATCTCTTACAGGCGAAAGCGGCAGTAAATGGATCGAGAGCAGCAATCTCTAAATCAGAGAAAGATATTTATTTAATGGCGCAAGTTACTGTTGAAGCAACCGGAACCATGTTGCTCGGTAGTGAGATTGGCGCTGCACTTACCGCTTTGGAACCACTTGGAATTGATTCGATCGGTCTGAACTGTGCTACAGGACCAACAGAGATGAGTGAACATCTTCGACAACTATCGCAACAAACAGAAATAGCGATCACATGTATGCCTAATGCTGGCTTGCCAGTACTAGGACCAAATGGTGCGCACTATCCACTCTCTCCAGTTGATCTGGCTAAAGCCCTAAAAGTTTTTATCGAAGATTATGGTTTGAATTTTATCGGTGGTTGTTGTGGAACAACTCCAGAACACCTTAAAGAGGTAGTTGCTGTCTCTCAGATGGTGAAGCCGGTTGTACGTGAAATACCAGTTGAGGCCTCTGTTTCATCTCTTTACCAACAGGTACAACTACGTCAGGACAAAACATATTTAGCAATGGGTGAAAAGACTAATGCAAATGGATCGCGCGCTTTCAAAGAAGCAATGTTGTCGCAAAATTGGGAACAATGTTTAGAGATCGCTCGTGATCAAATTCGCGATGGCGCCCATATGTTGGATCTCTGCGTTGATTATGTAGGTCGCGATGGAGCTGTTGATATGAGTATTTTGGCTGAGAAAATAGCAACTTCGTCGACTTTACCCATAGTTCTCGACTCTACTGAACCAAAAGTTATCAAAGCTGGTCTTGAAAGATTAGGCGGAAGAGCAGTAATCAACTCCGTTAACTATGAAGACGGCGATGGTGCGGATTCACGTTTTGCCAAGATGATGGAGTTAGTTAGCGAGCATGGATGCGCTGTCATTGCATTAACCATCGATGAAGAAGGTCAAGCTCGAACTGCTGATTTGAAAGTTGCAATCGCTACACGACTAATTGAAGATTTGAAGAAAAAATGGGGGATGAGAGTCGAAGACATAATTATCGACACGCTGACTTTCCCAGTCGCAACTGGACAAGAAGAAACTAGACGTGATGGTTTAGAAACGATTAATGCAATCCGCGAAATACGTCGGATTTACCCTGAGGTTCAAACCATACTTGGTGTTAGCAACATATCTTTCGGCTTGAATCCTGCTGCAAGAATAGTTTTAAACTCAGTATTTTTACATGAAGCGGTGAATGCTGGGCTGACGTCAGCGATTGTGCATCCTTCCAAGATCACTCCTTTTGCTCGCATTTCTGATGAGGTAAAAGAAGTTGCGCTTGATTTAATTTACGACCGACGCAAATATGAAAATGAGATCGTCACTTATGATCCATTAACAAGATTTCTGGATCTCTTTGAGGGCGTGGAAGCCGCCTCCGGACGCGCAAGTAGGGCTGAAGAGTTATTGCTTTTGCCATTACAAGAGAGATTGCAACGACGAATTATTGATGGAGAACGTGCAGGATTGGAAGCAGATCTAGATTTAGCGATGGCTGAGGGAATTAAACCATTAGCCATCATTAATGATCACCTCCTTGAAGGCATGAAAACTGTTGGTGAGTTGTTCGGAAAAGGCGAAATGCAACTTCCCTTTGTTCTTTCCTCCGCTGAAGTTATGAAACTTGCGGTCGCTCACTTAGAGCCAAGTATGGAAAAAACTGATGACGAAGGTCGCGGACGAATTCTGCTTGCCACTGTGTAGGGAGATGTACACGATATTGGGAAAAATCTTGTAGATATCATCTTGTCGAACAATGGCTATGAGGTTGTAAATATCGGAATCAAGCAACCGATCAACGCGATCATTGAGGCTGCCGAGAAAGATAACGTTGATGTGATTGGTTTGAGTGGATTATTAGTCAAATCTACGGTAATCATGAAAGAAAATTTAGAAGAGATCACTGCCAGAAACCTTGATCAAAAATGGCCGATCATTTTGGGTGGCGCCGCTCTTACGAGGTCCTATGTCGAGCAAGATCTTGCCGAAAAATTCCCTGGAACCGTGCGATACGCCAGAGATGCATTTGAAGGTTTACGTTTGATGGATACTTTGATGGGAATTAAACGTGGTGTCGAAGGCGCAGAACTGCCGGAGTTAAAGAAACGTCGAACCAAGGTAACCACTCAAGAAGTGATGGAGATAGACACCGTAAGAAGTGATGTTTCAGATACCAATGAAATACCAAAGCCACCTTTCTGGGGTTCAAGAGTTGTTAAAGGTGTGCCGCTTGCGGATTACGCAGGAATGCTTGATGAGCGAGCATTATTTGTAGGTCAATGGGGCTTGAAGGGTGCGCGAGGTGAGTACGAGGCGATGGTTGAAAGTGAAGGTCGTCCTCGACTTCGTAATCTACTAAATGAAGTTCAAACAAATGCTTGGTTAGAGGCTGCGGTTGTTTATGGATATTTCCCTTGCTATAGCGAAGGCAATGATCTAATTATTTTAGAAGAGGATCAAAAAACTGAGCGAACTCGTTTTTCATTTCCACGGCAAAGACGAGATCGTCGCTTATGTTTAGCAGATTTCTTTGTATCTAAAGAAAGTGGCAAGATCGATGTCGTCTCTTTTCACGTTGTAACGATGGGAGAGGCAATTAGTAAAGCAACTGCAAAGTTATTTGAGGCCGGTTCGTTCCGCGAATATTTAGAGTTGCATGGATTATCAGTTCAACTTACTGAAAGCTTGGCTGAGTTTTGGCACGCCAGAATTAGATCTGAGATCGGTTTTGCAAAAGAAGATAGTACTGAGCTTTCCGATCTGCTAGATCAGGGGTATCGCGGCTCGCGTTACTCATTTGGGTATCCGGCCTGTCCAGATATCGAACAGCAAGTTGCATTATGTCAGTTGTTAGAACCGGAAAGAATCGGCGTTGAACTTTCTGAAGAGTTCCAATTACATCCTGAACAATCAACTTCAGCGATCATCGTTCATCATCCTGAGGCGAAATATTTCAACGCAACGTGATTTTTCCGCAAGCGTTTTTCTTCGATATGGACGGGCTTTCTGTAGACACCGAACCTATGTGGCTGCAAACAGAGGTTGAATTAGCAAAGGAATACGGTGCAGATTGGTCGCTAGCAGATCAAGCACATTGCCTAGGTGGACCAATGTCCAAAGTGGGTATTCATCTGGCAGAAAAAAGTAACCGACCAGATCTCGCTGAATGGTTTTCAGATGAGATGGTTCGCCGCATGGCACAACGTTGTTCTCAGGGTGTTGGATTTATGCCAGGTGTCGAAGTTTTGTTGAATGAAATTTTAGAACTAGGAATTCCAGTTGGTTTGGTATCGGCAAGTCCCCGCCCAATAGTTGATGCAGTATTGAACGGATTAGGTAAGAGTTATTACCAGTTCTCGATATCTGCCTCAGATGTAAGTAGAAGCAAACCATTTCCTGATCCTTATTTATTGGCTGCGGATAAACTCAATGTAGAAATTAGCGAGTGCATTGTTTTAGAAGATTCAGCGACTGGTGTTGCATCTGCATCTGCAACTGGAGCCTACGTTGTTGCGGTTCCACATTTAGTACCAATCGATGCAGCACCACGTCGGATCGTCTTGAAAACTTTGGAAAATGTTTCAGTCGCTCTTTTGAAAGAGAAATTCAGTCGCTAGCGGTCACCGGTAACGGTGGGGGAGTTCCACCAAACTCAGGACAGATAGATTTATAATTGCACCAATCACATAATTTATTTTTCTTCGGTTTCCATAGACCTGTTTCATGCGAGAGTTGAATATCAGACCAGATTGAAAGAATTTTTCCTTCAGTCTTGACCAACTCTGCCTCAGTGGGCTCACTCATTAGCCGATTTTTGTCACCCAAGTAAAGTAGTTGCAATCTTTTTGGAATTTTACCAAGAGTGCGCCAAATGATCAGAGCATAGAAGCGCATCTGAAAAAGTGATTTTTCTTCATACCCAGCTCTAGGTGATTTTCCGGTTTTGTAATCCACAACTCGAATCTCACCTGTTGGAGCGATATCGAGACGGTCGATGTACCCATGGATCATTGGACCATCTTCCATTTGGTACTCAACAAATTTTTCTAATTCTGTTGGATCGAAAGATTTAGGATCTTCTAATTCGAAATATCTATCTATTAGGGAATGGGCACTGATTAACCATTGATCTAAATCGACATTCAAAAACAATTCGTCGACACCGGGTGTTTTTTCTTTTAACTGTTCCCAAATTGAAGGGAGAGATTCGTGGGCTTGAGTAGGAGTCCGATCTTGGCGTTCTAACCCAAATAGATCTTCCAAGACTGAATGCACCAATGTTCCCTTTAATGCATCCGCACTCGGAGGTTCTGGCAATTTGTCTATGACTTTAAAGCGATAAAGCAAAGGACAATTCATGAAGTCATTCGCACGGCTAGGAGAGAGAGTATTCCGTCTTGAAGGTGTAGTCATTTGAACCTCCTAAACAATTGCGATCTCCAATAAGCCTAGAATAGGCACATGAGTGAAAACGGGTTTGCAGAGAGCAGTAGAAGTGGTCCGCTGAGAGTTGGCGAGCGGATTCAATTGACCGATGCCAAAGGAAAATTGCATACGATCACTTTAACCGCCGGAGCGACATGGCAAGGGCATAAAGGTCACATTTCACATGATGAAATTATTGGATCAAGCGAAGGTTCGATTTTGCTCTCAACTTTGGGTGCGCCCTATTTTTATCAAAGACCTTTGTTGGAAGACTTTGTACTTTCAATGCCTCGCGGAGCAACAATTGTCTATCCGAAAGACGCTGCCGAGATTATTGCTTTTGGAGATATTCACTCCGGAGACCATGTCCTAGAAGCAGGTGTGGGCAGTGGGGCCCTAACAATTTCATTACTTAGAGCAGTTGGAACTTCTGGACGTGTATTAAGTATTGAGCGTCGCGAAGATTTTGGAACAATCGCTGCTCAAAACATTTCACTCTTCTTTGGATCTGCTCATCCTGCTTGGGAGTTGCAAATAAACTCTTTCCAAGATGCAGTTCTAGATGAGAAGTTTGATCGTGTAGTGCTTGACATGTTGGCTCCCTGGGATTGCATTGAGATTACTGCTCAAATATTGCGACCAGGTGGTGTTTTTATTGGGTACGTAACCACTACTACGCAACTGTCCCGATTGGTGGAAGCGCTGCGAGCAAATACGTTATTCACTGAACCAGAGTCTTGGGAGAGTTTGCATAGACCTTGGCATGTTGAGTCTTTGTCGGTACGCCCGGAGCATCGCATGATTAGCCATACCGGCTTTTTGGTTAGAAGCCGAAGAGTTGCTGACGGAGTTAGTGCAATGCGCAAAAGAAGAAGACCTTCTAAGCCAGACGAAGATGATTTACTAGATCAAGAGTAGGAAAGATTCAAACTCTTGATCTAGTAGTTATACATTTGATTATTTAACGCTGGCGTTAATAATTTCTACGGTTGCTTTTGGCGCTCCGTCGCCACTTCCATCGGCTGTGCCGTACTCAGCGATTGATTTAACAATATCTAGGCCTTTGGTGATCTTTCCCCAGAGTGTGTAATTCGCACCCAAGGTTGTGTCAGCGTAAACCAAGAAGAATTGACTTCCGTTTGTATTTGGACCGGAATTTGCCATCGCGACAGAGCCGGCTGGGTAGTTGTTATCTGCCTGTGCTGGTAAATTCTCGTCTTTGAATGTGAAATTGGGTCCGCCACCACCAGTTGCAGTTGGATCTCCACATTGCAAGACATATAAACCTTGGGTTGTTAGACGATGACAAATCGTTCCGTTGTAAAAACCACCTTTAGCGAGAAAGGCTAAGGTCGATACCGTGATCGGCGCCTTAACTCCATCTGCTGTGATCTCAATATCTCCACAATTTGTCTTTAAATTAAAGGTATAACTCTTAGCAGGCAAGACATCATTAGGAGCGCCCACATCTTTGGCTGGTGAACCGACAGCTGTGGTTGGCTTGCAAGGATTCGATGATGCGGGATTTGCCGATGCTGCCGGAGCAGCAGATTCACTCGGCGCTGGCGTGCTTGCAGAAGCAGACTCCGAAGGTGCCGGTGATGAAGCCTGTTCCTCGCTTACTCCAGTTGTCGAGCATGCAGAAATCAAGAGACCAGAAATAAATAGAGCTGCTATAGCAGCCTGAGATTTTGCGTGAATTCTATTTTTCATCTGCGTATTCTACCCAATTTCTGAGGAGTCGGTAACATACTTAACATGAACCCGGCCCGGAAAGATAAAGCCGAGCGACTCATTAATCTAACTATGGCGTTGTTGGAAACTCGGCGCCCGTTAGGCAAGGAAGAAATTTTCGCAAATGTCGCTGGATATTCTGGAACATCTGAGGCTATGGAGCGAATGTTTGAGCGAGATAAAGATGATCTACGGGATTTAAATATTGAGATACTCGTCGAGGCGAAAGATAAGTATTTTGACGATGAGGTCGGTTATCGAATTGCAAAAGTTAACTTCGAAATGCCAATGACCGATTTTACTTCTTCAGAAATCTACTGGCTTTCGGTGGCTGCAAATATTTGGCGAGGTGCAGCTTTAGAAAATTTAGCCCAAGATGCGCTTTTTAAAATTCAGAGCACGAATGCCGAGTACTTACCATTGGAACCTCTTGCTTCTATGCCGATAATTCAAACTTCTGAGCCAATATTTTTTGCACTCTGGAGTTCGATTAATCAGAAGGAGTTCATCTCTTTTCAATATAAAGGTATTGATGGGGTAATAGCCAACCGCGAAGTTGCTCCTTATTCCCTCGTTTCAAGAAGAGGGCACTGGTATTTGATAGCTAAGGAGATATCCTCCAACGAATTCAAACGATTTAGATTAAGTAGGTTCCAATCCCAACCTGAGATTGTTTCAGCTGAAAACGCTTTTGAAATTTCGGTCGATTATGATGTTAATGACTACATAAAAGATATTTCAGAGCACTTGATTGAAAAAGCCGAAATTTTGATGAAGCCGGGCGCCGGAGGTGCTATTCGACAACTTGGTAAATTTAAAATCTTGGATTCAGGTGATACCGAATGGGAAAGAATTCAACTAGAAAATGTTGATTTTGATCTACTAGTTTACAACATTCTTTGGTGTGGTCCAGATGTGAAAGTTATCAGGCCAGAAACTCTAGTTAAATCTGTCATCCAAGGCCTTTCCGAGGTTCTCAGTAAGCATGGTGAACAGTGAAAAGAAATGAAAGTAGATTTGCTCGGATCTTAAAAATGGTTCCTTTCTTGAGTACGCATCAAGGTATTTCAATCAAAGAAGCTTGCGACATATTTAATGTGAGTGAACGAGATTTGATCGCAGATTTAAATCTGCTTTGGGTTTGCGGGTTACCTGGTTACAGCCACTTAGAACTAATTGATGTTCAATTTGACGGCGGATACATTTCAATATCAAATGCTGATCCGCTGTCCAGACCCCGCAAATTAACTTACGAAGAAAGTTCTGCATTAATCGTTGCTCTTAACTCTCTTTTACTCAATGTAGATACTCAAAGTCGGGAGCAGATTGTTGACTTGATATCTAAGTTGGTGAAGATCTCCGAACGAGTAGATCCAATCGTAAGCATCGATGTATCAACATTGGCGAAGCTGCCAGAAATTCACTTGATCGACAAAGCAATCATCGAAAATTTACAGATATCAATTAATTATTACTCGCCAACTACCGATACCTTAACCTCGAGAATGATTGCTCCACTTGAGTACATCGAAGACTCATCGGGTAGGCGATATCTTTATGCCTGGTGCTACGCGGCAGAAGATTTTAGACAATTCAAATTAGAACGTATTCGAGCTGTGAGAAAAACAAATGAAAAAGCTGAAAAATTTGATATGCCTTCGAAAACGGTACGAAGTCAAAGGAATTTCATCGAACTGGAACTCAACGAAAAAGCTTTGTGGTTTGCTGAAGAATGGGGAATACAGAATTTGGAGCGGAATTTAGCCGACCAAGGCTTTATCGGAACGGTAAATCTGCACAATCATGAATGGGCTATTCGGGCTGTTTTGGCTTTGGGAGGCGACTTGAGAATTCCAAAGGATGCGCTTTTGAAGCAAGAGATAGCCGCTAGGGCAGCGGCCGCACTCGCAAATTACTCCTCTTGAACCTATACTTAGAACCAGACGCCAAACTCTTTTAATCGATCCAGGAGGATCTATGTTTCTCAGAGAACCTAGCCACATATTAATCCTCGTAATAGTTCTCGTACTTCTATTTGGCGCTAAGCGCTTGCCTGACTCTGCTCGCGCACTAGGCAAATCCATGAAAATTTTCAAAAATGAAGTTAAAGAATTGAATGCTGAAAAACCAAAAGAAGAAGATAGTGATGGAGACAAAAAAAGTACTGGAGCTTAAGCAACTCTCAACTTCTTTAATTTCACTCGCAACTAATTGAAAGCGAGCCCGCTTTGAGCACCGATCGTATGTCGATAATTTCTCATTTGCAGGAGTTTCGCAAGCGAATCGTTTTGTCTGCGGGTGGAATCGTTCTTGGATCTGTCGGTGGATGGTTTACTTACGGAACTTTAATCAAAACTCTATCCAAACCGGTCTGTGGAGTTTCGACCCAAATCGCTGATTGTGATGCTTTATACGTATCTGGTGTTTTAGGACCTTTGAACCTGCATATAAAAATTGCTTTGTTAGTAGGAGTGATGCTCTCTGCTCCATTTTGGTTATACCAACTTTGGGCTTTTGTGGCACCAGGTTTACACAAGAGAGAGAAAAAGTGGTCAGTACTTTTTATTATTGCTGCCACTCCATTTTTTGCAACTGGAGTAACTCTTGGATATCTCATCCTTCCCCTAGCAATAAAGGTATTACTGGGATTTACTCCGACATCACTTGATAACTTAATAAAGTTCGATGATTATCTGGATTTTGTCGTACGTATCATGTTGATTTTCGGATTAGCTTTTGAGTTGCCGGTATTTTTAGTTGCATTAAATATAGCCGGCGCGCTTACCGGTAAAGCGATTTTGAAACCTTGGCGGGGGAGTGTATTTGGAATATTTTTATTTACGGCAGCTTTCACTCCTACAGGAGATCCCATCACAATGCTGGCGTTAGCCCTCCCACTTTGCGCTCTCTATTTTCTCGCCGGTGGTATTTCGATATTAAATGATCGTCGACGTCTTCGTAAGCAAAATAATTCCGAGGAAGAATAATCATCTTCGAATTGTCATATGGTAAGGGAATGAAGGTATTGCGCTAATGGACAGTTCACCATCAGCAAGATTTGCTGCGAGCAAAAAAAGAACCTCGCATCCGGAGTTTCAAAACTTCGTTTCCAATCTCTCGTTCACTCCCGATGATTTTCAGATTGAAGCCTGTCATGCGCTGGAAGATGGCTTTGGGGTTTTAGTAGCAGCCCCAACGGGTGCTGGGAAAACAGTTGTTGGTGAATTTGCGACATATCTGGCTTACGAACGTGGGAAGAAAGTTTTTTACACCACTCCCATTAAGGCGCTTTCCAATCAAAAGTATTCTGAGTTCGTAGAACGATACGGATCTGATCATGTTGGACTTTTAACAGGAGATGTCTCGGTAAATGGAGAAGCGCCTATTGTCGTAATGACAACCGAAGTGCTGAGAAATATGATTTACGCAGGTTCCAATACTTTAGAGAATCTAGGTTTTGTGGTCTTAGATGAGGTTCACTTCTTGGGAGATAAATTCAGAGGAGCGGTCTGGGAAGAGATTTTAATTCACCTTCCTCAAGAGATCCCAGTTATTTCACTCTCTGCCACTGTTTCAAACGTTGAAGAATTTGGAGAGTGGCTGTCAACCGTTAGGGGTGAAATTCGAGTAATCCTTAGTGAAACTAGGCCGGTCCCATTGCATCAATATGTCTTGCAAGGGAATGATTTTTTTCCGCTTTTGTCTGAAGGAAGTTCGCCAAATAAGGATTTAGTTCGAATTTCGCAAAATTATCAACGAATTTATCGCAACAGAGATATGCGAAACGAATATCGTCAACTCCCTAGAAGTGAGATAGTCAATAAATTGGCGGAAAGAAATATGCTTCCTGCCATATTTTTCATTTTCAGTAGAGCAGCATGTGATGCGGCTGTTCGATCATGCGCGAAACTTGATTTAACTTCGAGTGAAGAGAAATCAATCATTCGTTCGAGAATTGAAGCCTTGGCTAACGTGATAGCGCCAGAAGATTTAAGTGCTTTGAATTTTGGAGAGTGGTCAAAAGCTCTAGAACGCGGAATCGCATCCCACCATGCTGGATTAATTCCACCGTTTAAAGAGTTAACTGAGGAATTATTCCAAGCTGGTTATATCCGTGTTGTCTTTGCAACTGAAACCTTAGCCTTGGGTATCAATATGCCGGCTAAAACAGTTGTGCTTGAGAAATTGACCAAGTGGAACGGCGAGGCCCATGTAGAAATTTCTCCAGGGGAGTTCACTCAATTAACTGGACGAGCCGGAAGGCGTGGAATCGATATAGAAGGCAACGCGGTAATCGTATGGGGTCCGGAGGTGGATATTCCGAGTTTGGCTGGTTTAGCTACAACAAGAACCTACCCATTGCGATCTTCTTTCTATCCCACTTACAACATGGCCGTAAATCTCTTGTCAACTTCAGGGAAAAATACTGCCCGCGAATTATTAGCCTCATCATTTGCGCAATTCCAAGCCGATAGATCTGTTGTTGGAATTGCCAGACAAATTTCAAAAAATGAAAATGCCATACTTGAGATAAATAAGGAAATTGAATGCCATCTTGGAGATTTCAAAACATATGCAGCGATCCGCAGGCAGATTAAGGATTACGAGAAAAATGAACGTAATAAGAAAGCCTCATTACCTCAAGTGATTGACACCCTTGGAACAGTTAATAGAGGTGCAATTTTGGCTATAGGTGGTGGCCGGCGAAACGGAATTGCATTAGTCATCGAGCGCGGTCATGAGTATGCCAGACCACTTGTGATGACTTTAGATAAACGAGTACATCGCTTAACTCCAAATGACTGTCAATATGGCGTGAATATTGTGGGCCAATTAAAAATCCCCGGAGGATTAAGCCACAAAAATGCAAAAGACAAATCAGTTTGGTTGGATCTTTTCAGGCAAAGCGGTGTCAAGCGAAACGCTGCAGCTGAGGAAGAGGACGCCGTTTTGATTGAGATGAGATCAACCATGAGGGCTCATCCATGCCATGCGTGCAATGACCGTGAAGAGCATGCGCGAGTAGCAGAACGTGCAGATCGTTTAGAGCGGGAAATAATCGACTTACAAAAACGTGTTGAAAACCGGACGCATGTGATCCCAAGAACATTTGATCAGATCTGTTCGATTTTGTCTGAATTGAATTACATAAATGGCGAAGACATTGCACCGGAGGGTGAGATGCTTTCAAGCATTTATTCAGAGTTCGATTTATTGGTTTCTGAATCTATTCGTCAGAAAATTTGGAATGAGTTGACTCCTGCAGAACTTGCATCAGTGCTTTCAGCGATAATTTTCCAAGCACGCAATGATGACGAAGCGAAAATGAAAACACCCAAAGGCGCAATACTTGAAGCCACTAAATCAATGGAACGTATTTGGTTTGCCATTCACACTCTGGAATCAAAAAATAGGTTAGACACGATGCGTCAACTAGACATGGGCTTAACTTGGGCAACGTATCGCTGGGCTAGTGGTGCGACCCTAAGCGAAGTACTTGAAAATACTGATTTAACAGCAGGAGATTTTGTAAGACAGATGAATCAACTCTTGGATTTGTTAACTCAAATTTCCGCTCTCTCAAACCCCTTGTCTTTCGCTGCTGGTGAGGCGACAAAACTACTAAAACGTGGAGTTATCGCTTACTCCAATCAAGTCGCATGACACTTTTACTGTTAGACAGCGCTTCGCTCTGGTATCGGGCTTTTTATGGCCTTCCTCTATCAATGGTTTCTCCATCCGGACAGCCAGTCAACGCGATTCGAGGCTATCTGGATTCAATTGCAAGAATGGCCGTAACCTATCAACCTGATGGAATCGTTGCTTGTTTGGATGGTGATTGGCGGCCATCGTGGCGGACAGATTTAATTCCGGAGTACAAGGCTAATCGGATTGAAGAAGAATCTGATGACGGTTCTTTGAGTGATGCTGCTGAAGAGTTAGAGATACTAGAAGCCCAAGTTCCGGTAATCATGGAAGTTTTAGATGCAATAGGTATCCCATTAATTGGAATCGATGATTACGAAGCCGACGATGTGATCGCAACGCTGTCAGTTAGAGAACCAGGTCCAACATTTATCGTTACTGGCGATCGGGATCTTTTCCAACTGGTTGACGACAAGAGAAAAGTAAAAGTCGCTTATATTGCTAAGGGAATTTCACAACATGAGTTAGTTGATTTGAAGTGGATAAAGAATAGATATGAAATTCCCGGTGATAGATACGCGTTATTTGCCACTTTCCGTGGAGATCCATCTGATGGTCTACCAGGTGCACGGGGAATTGGTCCAAAAGGTGCTGCGACAATAGCAAATAGTTTTGCAACTATCGCGGAAGTCATAGAGGCTGCGAATAACTCAAATTCAAAACTATCTGCGTCTTTGCAAAAAAAAATTCTGGAAAGTGAAGAATACTTACGCAAAGCCGAAATTGTTGTTAATTGTGTTGATAATCTTCGACTACCGAAAGGACCTTTCGACTTACCGAAGAAGGTAGTGAATTCTAGTGCGTTGGAAACCCTTGCCAAAAGTTATGGGATTAACTCTTCAGTGAAACGCCTCCTAAGCGCTTTAGAGCTCTAATTATGTTTGCTTTTATTTATGGTTCTGTAGCCCAACTTGCTTTCGAGCCTGTAGGTATTTGGATTTTCTTTCCGATAGCAATCGCGCTGATTATCAGACGCATTCATAAGAGATCCTTCAAAAGTCGAACTGTGGAAGGCTTGCTGTTTTCACTGGGCTTTACGTTGCCCTTGCTGCATTGGTCCAGCACATATGTCGGTATCTGGCCTTGGTTAATTTTGGGAGTCGGCCAAGCCCTCTTAATTGCACCGTTTGCATGGGTAGCAAATCAGAGAGGTTTGTTACTACTTGTGACTTTGCCATCCTTCTGGGTTGTGTTGGAGTGGTTCCGCAGCAATTATCCATTTGGTGGTTTTGGATGGGGGAGAGCCGGATTCATCGCGGTTGATACACCTTTTTCTCGAATGCTTTCACTTGGTGGGGTTCCGCTAGCTTCATTCACTGTCATTTTTATAGGCGTTCTAATCTATTTAGTAGTGCTCAAGTTTAATTACCGATATTTTCCACTTCTATTAATTGTTTTTGCAAACCTTTTTATCCCAAACGGTGCTTCTACTGTGAGCAATCTTTTGAAAGTAGCGGCTGTTCAGGGTTCAGTTCCAGATTTAGGTTTGGATTTCAATTCGCAACGAAAAGCCGTATTAAATAATCATCTTCAATTAACAAAGAATTGGGGAACTCAAGCTAATCGACCGGCAAATTTCGAACCTGATCTCTTTGTTTGGCCAGAAAATGCATCTGATGTGAATCCATTGACCGAGGCAAAAAGGCAAATTAATGATTTAGTGAATTTTCTTGATAAACCATTAGTTGTTGGTGGAGTAGGAAGTAATGATTCCCGTCCAACAAATCTCTCCATACTTTGGCAGCCAAACGAAACAGGAAATGGCACAACTGTCATCTATCAAAAACGAGAATTGGCTCCATTTGGGGAATTTATGCCGTTGCGATCTTTGGCAGAATCTATCTCGCCCCTCGCTAAAAATGTTACAGATTTTGAACCGGGAAACATGACTCAGATTTTTTCAGTGGGAAATGCAAAGATTCTTCCAGTGATTTGTTTCGAAATTCTAAGTGATCGATTACTTCAACAAGATATTAGCAAATCAAATTTAATAATCGCACAAACAAATAATGCAACATTTGGTAAATCTGCCGAAAGCGACCAACAGTTGCAAATCACACGTGCGAGAGCAATAGAATCTGGTCGTAACATCGTCGTAGTCTCAACTGTTGGAAATACGGCATACATAGATCACTCTGGAAAGATTATTTCCATTTTGCCAAAGTATGCAGCCGGAATTCTCTATGGTGAAGTGAATTTAACGAATGAGAATACATCTGCCCTCTGGTTTTCCTCTTGGGTAATGCGGGGCTCAGTTACTGCTATTTTTGTTTTATTGATATTTTCGGTAAGGCGTAGTTTTTTTCGTGTTGCTTGACAATCCACTGATCTGTACCAGAATTGCGTTATAACGTTTCTAGAGTCGAACTCATTATTTTGACGAGAAACCCGTGTGCGTGGAGGTGGTTTAAGTGATTGTTACCGAAATTTCATTCACTCCTTATACATATCAAATGAATCGACTTATCGGGGATGTCAATCTTCCCGATGGAGCCAGCGAGGGAATGGAGCTAGCGGTCTTCATACGCACAGACGAGGGAGTCACTGGTTGCTGTGTTGGAGTAGGTAGTGCGGTGGACACAATTCCTGGTCTCGCAGATCTTGTGATCGGAACAGATCCTCGCTCTGTTCGTAGCAGTTGGAATCGGATGACTGCACGGGCCTTCAAAGCCGGACTTCACGGGCCTATGGCAGCAGGCATTTCTGCGATCGACCGTGCACTGTGGGACTTGCGTGCAAAACTCCACGGAGTTCCGCTTTGGAAAGAACTTGGCGGAAACGGAAAACCAGTTCGCGCTTACGCAAGTGGATTGGACTTTCCACTCAGCGATGAAGATCTGTATAAGTTCTACGCGGGACTTGCAGCAAAAGGCGTTACTGCCGGAAAGTTAAAAGTTGGACGTAACGCCGAAGATGATGAGCGGCGCCTTCGTATCATGATTGATGCGCTAACTTCCAAAGGAGGTCGTCCGCAATTGATCATTGACGCGAACGAATGGTGGTCACCGAAGCAAGCGATTCAAAGAGTTTCTCTGTTGGAAAAATATTTCGACTTTCTCTGGGTTGAAGAACCAGTTGCTCGGGGCGATTTCGAAGGACTTAAGCGCGTCTCTGAGGGCGTCCGGGCTCCAATCGCGACTGGTGAGAACTTCACAGACCCGCAACAGTTTGTACCGCTATTTAAATATGGCGCCGGGGATGTCATTCAAGTCGCTTCCCACAACTCAGGTTTTACTGGTGCGGGAATCGTGGCTGACATGGCTGCGGCTTTCGACCGACCGGTTGTAACCGGTCCTGATGTCGGAAACAGCATTGCGCACCTCTCATCTTCGTGGAAGCACCATGTAATGATGGAGGTCTTTGAAATGGGACGAGAGGCTGCATTAATCAATCCAATGGAGATTGAAGATGGATGCATTGTTCTGAATCAAACTCCTGGCGCTGGAATCGAATTTGATCAAAAGTATCTGGCGGCTCATGCGCCATCCAATAAACCCATGAAAATGCTGTCAAGCATCTATGGACGCGCAGAAGATGCCGGTCTTCTCGGTTGATCAGCGCTTTTTCTTGACAAAACACCTATATGTACCAGAATTGCAGGAGTTGGTAGAATCGAATTCGCTAGTTCGCCAAAGTTGACTGATTTCTTTCAATTTGGTTTAGTCAAGTGGGGGAGTAGATGTCAAAGGTTGGCCGCAAAGTTGATTATGCCGAACGCAGAGCTAACCCATTAGCCAAATTTTTAAATGTACTAGAGGGCAAGGCTTTCGCTTGGGTGCTTTTAATTCCGAGTTTGTCACTTGTCACAATGTTTATCGTGTATCCACTTTACAGAGGCATCCGTTTAAGTCTTTCAGAACTTCAACTACTAAAAGGTCCTGATGCAAAATTTATCGGTTTAGAGAATTTCAAAACATTACTGGCTGATCCTGAGGTTGGAAATGCCGCTATGAATACGCTGATGTACACGGTAGTAGGTTTGATAACGCAGATCGCGTTAGGTATGGCTGCGGCGCTTTTGCTTAGTCGGGAAACTAAATTTATTTGGGCCGCTCGTATCGCCGTAATGTTGCCATTTTTTATGCCACCAGTTGTTACTGCTTACATGTGGCGCTTCATGCTCGATGCGCAATACGGAATAATTACCCTTTTAGTTGCTCCATTAGGTATAGATCTTGGTGGCCAAGGTATCTGGGCCGATCCGGATAAAGCCCTCTACGGCGTTTTGTTCGTGGAACTTTGGCGTTCGTATCCATTTTTCACATTGTTTATTCTTGCTGGAATTCAAGGTATTCCTGCCGAACTGCGCGAATCAACTGCAATCGATGGCGCGTCTTCCTTCCAACATTTTAGATATGTAATGTTACCGCTGTTGAAGCCAGTACTTTTTGTTTCTACGATTCTTGAAGCAATCAAATTGATTAACTCACCGACCTTAGTTTTGTTAATGACTGAAGGTGGTCCAGGGGATTCAACAATGGTTGTTCCGCTGTTGGCATTCAAACAGGCATATCAAGCATTTGATTTTGGTTACGCCTCAGCAATTTCAGTTGCTGTATTAATCGGTATTAGTGGTTTTGCGATGGTCTACATCCGATCCGTTGGATTTGGAAAGGAAAAATAATGGCCGTTACTGGTAAATCCAGATTTGCACTTTCTACTATTTTAATTAACATCGGCGTTGCGTCCTTGATTGGCTTTTCAGTGTTACCACTTATTTGGACGGCCTACACCTCAGTTCGTCCCGAACTCGAAATCATTCGATTTCCAACCGGTTTGATGTTTGGAGATTTAGGATTTGATGCTTATCGCGAAGTTTGGCGTTATACAGATTTCCCTCACTTGCTTGGAAACAGTGTCATCGTAAGTTTGATGACAATGGTGATGAGTTTGACTCTCGGAACATTCGCCGGATACGCACTCTCCCGGGCAAACTTTGGTGGTAAGCAGGGAATTTTGCTTTTCTACATGCTAGTCCGCGTAATTCCCGGTGTACTTCTTTTAATTCCGATTTATATTTTGATGCAAAAGTTAAATTTACTCGACACTAGATTCGGTTTAGCTCTGGCATACACAACCTTTACCCTTCCTGCAGCAATTTGGCTGATGAAAGGCTTTTTTGACGCCCTGCCAGTTGATCTCGAAAATGCTGCTCGAATTGATGGTTGTAGTCGTATGGGAGCTATGTGGCGGATTGTTCTGCCTTTGGTCCGGCCTGGGATGGCAGCTACTGGCACATTAGTAGCGATTGAAGCCTGGAACGATGTCCTTTTTGCCCTCATGATCACCTCTACAAATGAAGCCAGAACATGGCCGGTCGGCATGAAACTGCTAATCGGGGAGTTCCAACTTCCTTGGGCGCAACTAACCGCTACCGCCATGATGAGCGTAATTCCAGTTTTGATCGCCTTTGGACTCGCCGGACGCAAAATGGT